>JGI24133J20442_1000391_pt1 | contig 13652 bp, 14 predicted proteins | sample BarGraNGADG00311_2_FD_20442 | JGI IMG/M metagenome (IMG submission 20442)
CCCGCCGCACCATCGCGGAGGCCGACCTCGTGGTGCGGATCCCGATGGCCGGCGGCGTGGACTCGCTCAACGTCGCGGCGGCCGGCGCGGTGGCCTTCTGGGCCACGCGGGTGCGCGGCTGACGAGAGCGTGTCGGGAACGATCCATCTTCGCGAACACGCGTCGCGAACGCTAGGCTTGGGTCATGACGAACCGAACCATCACCGGAGCCGAGCAGCGCCGGCTGCGCACCCTCAACATGGGGGCGGCCGCGCTGCACCTCGCCCAGGCGATCGCCGTGGTGGTGCTTGCCACCGACTTCGCCCTCCCGATCACCGCCAGCTATCTCGCCGGCCCGCCGGGAACGCCCCCCGCCGCGGCGATCACGCTCGCCGACCTGCCGACCGGGCTCGCCGTCGCGGGCTTCCTCTTCCTCTCCTTCCTCGCGCACCTCGTGGTCTCCACGGTGTGGTTCAGGAACTACATCGGGGACCTCTCGCGGCAGATCAACCGGGCGCGCTGGGTGGAGTACTCCCTCTCCTCGACCCTGATGATCGTGGTCATCGCACAACTGGTGGGCATCACGGACGTCACCGCGGTGATCGGTCTCGCCGGGGCCAACGTCTCGATGATCCTGTTCGGCTGGCTGCAGGAGAAGTACGAGGAGGCCGGCGGCCACGGCTGGCTGCCGTTCATCTTCGGGTGCATCGCCGGCGCAATGCCCTGGCTCGCGATCCTCGTGTACACCATCGCCCCGGGCTCGGACGCGGAGCCGCCCGGGTTCGTGTATGCGATCGTCGTCTCGCTCTTCCTGTTCTTCAACGTCTTCGCGCTCAACCAGTGGCTGCAGTATCGGGCGAAGGGTCGGTGGGCGGACTACCTCTTCGGCGAGCGGGTGTACATCATCCTCAGCCTGGTCGCCAAGTCGCTGCTCGCGTGGCAGGTGTTCGGTGGGACCCTCGCGGCTTGAGGGGTGCGGGGCTGACCGCTCCTGTCAGATCCCGCCGGCGAAGCCNAGTTGCCGCCACGCCTCGTAGGTGGCGATCGCGGCGGAGTTGGCGAGGTTCAGCGAGCGGATGCCCGGCAGCATCGGGATGCGGAGGCGGTCCGTCACGCGCTCGTGGCTGAGGATGTGGTCGGGGAGCCCGTCGGGTTCGGGACCGAAGAGGAGCGCGTCCCCGGCGCGGTAGGCGACACTTGCGAACGCCGTCGTCCCGCGCCCCGTGAAGGCGAAGACGCGCCCCGGGAGGGCGGCGACGGCGGCGTCGAAGTCGGGGTGCACGACGACGTGGGCGAGGTCATGGTAGTCGAGGCCGGCGCGTCGGAGGTGGGCGTCCGAGAGGTCGAAGCCGAGCGGTTCGACGAGGTGCAGCGTGGTGCCGGTGCAGGCGCTCATCCTGATCGCGTTGCCGGTGTTCGGCGGGATCCGGGGCTCGAAGAACACGACGTGGAACACTGCGCCATTGTGCCACCGGAGTCGCGGGTCACCGGCCGGCGCGTTGTGGCGTGGGACACTGGGACGTGGGACGTCCGCACTCGCCGGGCGCTTCGAGCGGAAGGGGCCAGGTGCCAACCGGAGGATCACACACGCCCGTCGAGGCGATCGACCGGGCGCTCCTGCTGCTCGACGAGCTCGCGCGGGCCGGGGCCGCCGGCGCGTCATTGGCCGACCTTGCGCAGGCGCTCGGACTCAACAAGTCCACCGCCCACCGGGCGCTCTCCGCGCTGCGGCTGCGCGACTACGTGGCCCAGGACCCCGCCTCGGGCCTGTACCAGCTCGGACATGCCGCACTCACGCTCGGCCAGACGTACTTCGGGTCCGAGAGCCTGCAACTGCTGCTCCACCCGGCCCTGCTGGCGCTCAGCCGGGAGGCCGGCGAGCTGGTGCACCTGGGCGTGCTTGCGGGCGACCGCGTGCTGTATGTGGACAAGGTGGAGCCGGAGCGGGCCATCCGGGTGTGGTCCCAAGTGGGGCAGACCGTGCCGCTCGCGACGACGTCGCTCGGCAGGGCGCTGTTGGCGTACCGGGACACGCAGCGCGCCCATCTGGACGCCTACCTGCAGGTACTGCCGGAGGGCAGGGTCGTGGACGCCGAGCAGGTGTGGGAGACCATCGCGTCCGCACGCCGCCTCGGGTACGCCACCGAGTTCGCCGAGAACGAGCCCGGAATCGCGTGCGTGGGCATCCCGGTGCTGCGCGGCGGCACCGCGGTCGGGGCGCTCAGTATCACCGCCCCCGCGGAGCGCATGACCACGGGGCGCACCCACGAGCTCGTCGACATCGTGCGGCGGGTGGTTCCCCCGCTGCTGCCGGCCGGGTTCCGCCTGCCCGAAGCGCTGACGGCAGCAGGCGACAATCGTTGACGCAGGGGTGGCACTGTGGGAGACTCTGTTTTGCACAGAGACATAGGCGTTTCGTCTAGCAGAACGAATGGATGGATGAAGATGAACCTGTCGGAGCTCACCGCCCAACGACTCGTCCCCGTGGTGGTCCTCAACGACGCCGCCCGCGCGGAGGGGCATCACCACCGTCAAGTTCTTCCCGGCCGGCACCTTCGGCGGCGCCAAGGCGATCAAGGCCCTCTCCGCCCCGTTCCGGGACGTCAGGTTCATCCCCACCGGCGGCGTCAGCACCGAGAACCTCGCGGACTATCTCTCGCTGTCCTGCGTCGCTGCCGTGGGCGGGTCCTGGATGGTCCCCGAGAAGCTGCTCGACGCCGGCGCGTGGGATGAGGTCACGCGCCTCACGCGTGACGCCGTCGCCGCGGCCGCCGCCATCTGACACCCCCTACGCTGAGAAGGAGAACCCCATGACCGCCGACCTCACCCTCCGCCCCGCCGACGAGTGCCGCTACGACGCCCTCGCCCTCGGCGAGGTCATGCTGCGCCTCGACCCCGAGGACTTCCGCATCCGCACCGCCCGCAGCTTCCGCGTCTGGGAGGGCGGGGGCGAGTACAACGTCGTGCGCGGCCTTCGGCGTGTGTTCGGCCTGCGAGGCGGCGTGCTCACCGCCCTCGTGGACAACGAGGTGGGCCACCTCGTGGAGGACTTCATCCTCACGGGCGGCCTGGACACCTCCCTGATCAACTGGGTCGAGAGCGACGGGATCGGCAGGACCGCCCGCAACGGCCTCAACTTCACCGAACGCGGCTTCGGCGTGCGCGGCGCCGTCGGGGTCTCCGACCGTGGCCACACCGCCGTCTCCCAGATGAAGCCCGAGGACCTGGACCTCGACCACATCTTCGGGGACCTGGGGGTGCGGTGGCTCCACACCGGCGGGATCTTCGCCGCGCTGTCCGAGCAGAGCGCCCGGACCGCGATCGCCGTCGTACAGGCGGCCAAGAAGTACGGCACCGTGGTGTCCTATGACCTGAACTACCGTCCGAGCCTCTGGAAGGCGATCGGCGGCCGGGCCCGCGCGCAGGAGGTCAACCGCGAGCTCGCGCCGCTCATCGACGTGATGATCGGCAACGAGCAGGACTTCACCGACGCGCTCGGCTTCGAGGTCGAGGGCGTGGACGAGAACCTCACGAACCTCGAGGCGGACATGTTCGCCTCCATGATCGAGAAGGTCGCCGCCGCCTACCCGAACTTCCGCGTCATCGCCACCACGATGCGGGGCGTGCGTTCGGCGTCGTCCAACGACTGGGGGGCCATCGCGTGGTCAGCCGCGGACGGGTTCGTGAAGTCGGCCCAGCGCGACGCCCTGGAGATCTTCGACCGCGTGGGCGGCGGCGACTCCTTCGCGTCCGGGCTCGTCTACGGGCTCATGACCGGCGAGAACCTCCAGACCTCCGTGGACTACGGTGCGGCGCACGGCGCGCTCGCGATGACCACGCCGGGGGACACGTCCATGGCCACGAAGAAGGAAGTCCTGAAGCTGGCAGGCGGCGGCGGCGCGCGCGTCGACCGGTGATCATCGATGTCTAGTGCTGGTACGTCACCGTGAGGTACGCGCGAGCGAGGGTGTGGAACAGGGCCGTGAAGGCCACCTTGGTGGGGGAGGCGTCCTCGTCCAGGTCGAGGGTGTCGACGTCGAGGGCGTGCACCACGAACATGTACCGGTGCACGTGGTCACCCCTGGGGGGCGCCGCGCCCATGTAGCCGTGCGCGCCGCCGTCGTTGCGCACGTGGTAGGCCGCCCCTGACAGCGTCAGGTCCGACTCGCCGGCGCCCTGCTCGAGTTCTGTCGTGGAGCCGTCCACGTCCACCACGGTCCAGTGCCAGAACCCGGCGGGCGTGGGTGCGTCCGGGTCGAAGCAGTTGACCATGAAACCCTTGGTCCCCTTCGGGAATCCCGACCAGGCCAGGTGGGGGGAGATGTTCTCACCGGCCGCGACGTGGTCGTTCGGCATGGGTTCGCCATCGGTGATGTCGTCGGAACGCAACTGGAATGTGGGCGCCTTCGGCAGCAGGTCGTAGGGGTTCGGGGCAACGGGTCGGGTCAGGTCCATGTCTACCTCCTTGTGGTGATCCCAACGCTACTTGCCCCTGTGACCGTGCGAGCGGCGTGTGGGGGAGTGTTGCGCGACCCCCTTTCATTGTGTGGGTGGCAGGTTCTACACTCGAACACATGTTCGAACGTGTGGACGACCGCTTCACCGTGGCGCGGGACGCCCTGGCGCGTGCCGAGACCGCCACCGGCCTGCGTTCCAGGCTGGACTCCGCGACCGTCGAACTGCCCGCCGGCCTCGGGGCGCTCCTCCCCGGGGGCCTCTCCCGGGGGAGCGTGCTCGGTATCCGCGGGTCCACCAGCGTCACCTTCTCGGTCGCGGCGGCCGCGATGGGCGCGTCCGGGTGGGTGGCGGTAGTCGGCATGGCCGACGTGGGCTGGCTGGCGGCCGCCGAGGCCGGGGTCGACCTCTCCCGGGTGGTCACCATCCCCCGGCCCGGACCCGCGGCCGACGACGTCGTGGCGGCGTGCGTGGACGGCTTCGACGTCGTCGTGCTGGGGGACTCGCTCGACCTGGGTGCCGGGGTGCGCCGCTCCCTGCTGGGCCGCATCCGCTCCCACGGCACCGTGGTGCTCGCGAACTGGCCGGGCGTCCCCCTGTTGCGCGCCGCCGTGCACGGGGGCGACGGGTGCGCGGAGGGCGCGGGGTACGTGCGGGGCCGCACCATCAGCGTGCGGCGGGAGGGCATGCCCACCGTGGTGGTGCTGCGGATGGAGTCCCGGCCGGTTCCCGCCCCCCAGCGCCGCGGTCACCTGCAGGCGGTGTCGTGATGCGCTCGGTGGTGCTGTGGGTCCCGGACTGGCCGGTCGCGGCCGCCGTCGGGGAGGGACTGGTCGACACCGACATGCCGGTCGCGGTGCACGACGGCCGTGGCCTCACGGTGGTCTCGGCGGCCGCACGGGTGCAGGGCGTGCGCACGGGCATGAAACGCCGCCACGCCCAGCGGGTCTGCCCCGACCTCGTGCTGCTCTCCCGCGACGAGGGCCGCGATGCGCGCGCGTTCGAGCCGGTGGTGCAGGCGGTGGAGAGCGTGATCGCCCACCCGGCGATCCTGCGCCCCGGAATGGTCCTGGCCGATGCGGCCGGCCCCGCGCGGCACCTCGGCTCCGAGGAACTGCTCGGCGAGGCCCTCATCGGGGCGGTGGCACGCCTCAGCGGCGCGGAGGCCTACGTCGGGGTGGGCGAGGGCCTCCTCACGGCGGTCCTCGCGGCGCGGGCGTCGGCGATCGTCCCCGCCGCCGGCACCGCGGACTTCCTCTCGCCCCACCCGGTCGCCGCCCTGCGCCATGCCGCGCTGACGCGCTCGGCCCGCGGCGACGTCGACGCGCTCCTCGAGGTGCTCCTCCAGTTGGGGGTGCGCACCCTCGGGGACTTCGCCGCCCTGCCCGCCGCGGACGTCCATGCCCGCTTCGGGCTGGTGGGGCAGCGGTCCCACGACCTCGCGCGCGGCCGCTTCGTGGCCACCGCCCCCGGCGAGCGACCCCAGGGCTCCCTGGCGGTGGCGAGCGAACTGGACCCGCCCCTGGAACGCTCCGACGCCGCCGCCTTCGCCGCCCGCGCGCTGGCGGAGGACCTCGCGACACGCCTGGGCGGCAAGGCCTGCGGCAGGTTGCGCGTGACGGCCCGCACCACGGACGGCGGGGAGCTCTCGCGGCTGTGGACCATCGAGTCGGCCATCCATGCGCGTGAGATCACCGACCGCGTGCGCTGGCAGCTGGACGGCTGGCTGAGTGGGCGCAGCGGCGTCCCGCCGAGCGCCCCCCTGCACTTCCTCGAGATCAGCGCCGAGGAGCTGCGCGGGGCGCTCACCAGCCAGGAGCAGCTGTGGGGCCGCCCCACCCATTCCGCGGTGACGGCGCAGCGCGCGATCGTCCGCCTGCAGGGGATGCTCAGCACGGAGGGGGCGTGGCTGCCGGTGCTGCAGGGCGGGCGGGACCCGCGTTCCCGGGTGCGGATGGTTGCCTGGAACGACGAGCCTGTGGCGCTGCGCCGCCTGGACGCGCCATGGCCGGGGCAGTTGCCGTCCCCGGCCCCCAGCACCGTCTTCGACCAGCCCCGCGAGGTGGGGGTGGTCGACGACGAGGGCCGGGGGGTGTCCGTCGACGGGCGCGGACAGATCAGCGCCGCGCCCACCCGCGTGGTGGCGGACCGGGCGTACGACGTCGTCGCCTGGGCCGGGCCGTGGCCGATCAGCGAGACGTGGTGGGGCACCCCACGCCGGGGGGCATGGCTGCAGGTCACGGCGTCGGAGGGGCCGTCGATGCTGCTCTCCGTCCGCGGCGGGGCCTGGGTGCTGGAGGGCCTGTATGACTAGGACACAACCATGCCGCGGCTGACGGTGCGGGCCCCCGAGCCGTCGACCGGGCCGCGCTACGCCGAACTGCACGCCCACTCCGCCTTCTCCTTCCTCGACGGCGCCAGCCAGCCGGAGGAGCTGGTGGCGGAGGCCGTGCGGCTGGGCCTGAGCGGGGTGGGCCTCACGGACCACAACGGGCTGTACGGGGTGGTGCGGCTCTCCGAGGCGGCGCGGGGGGTCGGGATGCCGACGGTCATCGGGGCGGAGCTCACCCTCGGTGGGGCGCCGCGCACCGGGGGACGGGCCGCGAACGAGGCCGAGGCGCACGACCCCCCGGGACCGCACCTCGTGGTGCTGGCCCGCGGACCGGGGGGCTATCACCGGCTGTCGCGCGCCATCGCCGAGGCGCACCTGCGCAGCGGCAGGAAGGACACCGCCCGCCACACGGTGGAGGAACTCGCGGAGGTGGCGGACGGGAACTGGCTGGTCCTCACCGGCTGCCGCAAGGGGGCGGTGCGCCTCGCCCTGGACCGCGACGGCCCGGACGGTGCGCGCACCGAACTGGACCGCCTGGTCGCGCTGTTCGGCCGCGACAACGTGGCCGTGGAGATCACCCACCACCAGGGCGCCCGCGACGAGGCCGTCCATGATGCGCTCGCGGACCTCGCGGTGGGATCGGGGCTTCCCCTGGTGGCCACCGGGGGGGTGCACTGCGCCCGCCCCTCGGACCAGCCCCTGGCCGACGTGCTGGCCGCCACGCGGGCGCGGCGCAGCGTGGAGGAGCTGGACGGGTGGCTGCCCGCCCACCCGGCGCACCTGCGTTCACCCGCGCAGATGGCCCGCCTGCACCACCGTCACCCGCAGTCCGTCCCCACGGCGGCCGAACTGGCCGCCGAGTGCTCCTTCGACCTCACCCTGATCGCCCCCAACCTGCCCCCGCACCCGGTGCCGCCGGGCCACACGGAGGCCACGTGGCTGCGCGAGCTCACCCGCCGCGGGGCGGTGGCGCGCTACGGGCCGCGCACCGCCGAGCGCGTGCCGGGGGCCTGGCGCACCATCGACAAGGAGCTGGCCATCATCACGGAGCTGGGCTTCCCCGGCTACTTCCTGATCGTGCACGAGATCGTCGGGTTCTGCCGGGACCACGGCATCCTGAGCCAGGGTCGCGGTTCGGCCGCCAACTCGGCGGTGTGCTTCGCGCTGGGGATCACCGCGGTGGACGCGGTGCGCCACCGGATGCTCTTCGAGCGCTTCCTCTCCCCGGGGCGCAGCGGTCCGCCGGACATCGACCTGGACATCGAGTCGGGGCGCCGGGAGGAGGTGATCCAGTTCGTCTACGAGCGGTACGGACGCCGGCATGCCGCCCAGGTGGCGAACGTCATCTCCTACCGGCCCCGCTCCGCCGTGCGGGACGTGGCCCGCGCGCTGGGGTACGACATCGGGCAGGCGGACGCCTGGTCGAAGAGCATCGAGCGGTGGGGGAAGGTGCCGGACGACGTCGGGATCCCGGCCCCCGTGGTGGATCTCGCCGAGCGCATGCTGCGGCTGCCCCGCCACCTCGGCATCCACTCCGGGGGGATGGTGCTGTGCGACCGCCCCGTCATCGATGTGTGCCCGGTGGAGTGGGCCACCATGCCCGGGCGCACGGTGTTGCAGTGGGACAAGGACGACTGCGCGGACGCCGGCCTGGTGAAGTTCGATCTCCTCGGGCTGGGGATGCTCACCGCGCTGCGCCTCGCGTTCACCGAGCTCACCGCGCAGGGCGTGCTCCACGAGGGCCGCCCCATCGGCCTCCACGAACTGCCCCAGGACGACCCCGCGGTCTACGACCTGCTGTGCGCGGCGGACACGGTGGGGGTGTTCCAGGTGGAGTCGCGCGCGCAGATGGCCACCCTGCCGCGCCTGCGCCCCCGCTGCTTCTACGACATCGTGGTGGAGGTGGCGCTGATCCGCCCCGGGCCGATCCAGGGCGGGTCCGTGAACCCGTACCTCCGCCGTCGCCTCGGGCGCGAGCCAACCACCTACCTGCACCCGCTGCTGAAGCCCGCGCTGGAGAAGACGCTCGGGGTGCCGCTCTTCCAGGAGCAGCTCATGCAGATCGCCATCGACGTGGCCGGCTTCTTCCCCGGCCGAGGCGGACCAGTTGCGCAAGGCGATGGGGTCCAAGCGCTCCCTGGAGCGGATGGAGGCGCTGCGGGAGCGGCTGATGGAGGGGATGGCCGCGAACGGGATCACCCCGGAGGTGGGGGAGCAGATCTACGCGAAGCTGCAGGCCTTCGCGGATTTCGGCTTCCCGGAGTCGCACTCCTTCTCCTTCGCCTACCTGGTGTACGCCAGCGCGTGGCTGAAGGTGCACCACCCCGAGGCGTTCTACGCCGCCCTGCTGGCGTCCCAGCCAATGGGGTTCTATTCGCCGCAGTCCCTCGTCGCCGACGCACGCCGCCACGGGGTCCGGATCCTGACGGCGGACGTGATGGTGTCCGGGGTGCAGCCGTGTGTCGAGCGGGTGGGGGAGCAGGCGGGCGACGGCGAGCTGCCGGACGACGGCGTCGGGGCGGGTGCCGCCGCGGGGTGCGGGGCATCCCCGGCCCCCCGGCTGGTGGACCCGCATCCCGGCCTCGCGGTGCGTCTCGGGTTGGCCCAGATCCGCTCGATTGGGAAGGAGAAGGCCGAGCAGGTCGTCGCGGAGCGGGAGCGGGAGCAATTCCGGTCCGTCGCGGACCTCGCGTCCCGTGTGCACCTCACCCAGGAGCAGTTGGAGGCGCTCGCCACCGCCGATGCGTTGCGGGCGTGGGGGACCAGGCGGGAGAACCTGTGGTCGGCGGGCGCGCTCTCCCGCGAGTACGGCACCGCGCACACGGATGGCTCGCGCCTGTGGATCCAGCCGCCGCTGCCGGGCACCGCCGTCGGGGTGCGATCCCCCGGGTTGCCGGGGATGACGCAGGCCGAGGAGGCGGTGGCGGACGTGTGGGCAACCGGGGTGACCACCGAACGCTTCCCCACCCATTTCGTGCGCCCCCAGCTTGAGGCCGCCGGGGTGGTGGCCATCGCGGACCTGCTCGGCCACGAACCGGGGGAGAGGATGAAGGTGGGGGGAGTGGTGACGCACCGGCAGCGGCCGGGAACGGCGAAGGGGATCACATTCCTGTCGCTGGAGGATGAGACGGGCCTGCTGAACGTGGTGTGCTCGACCGGACTGTGGAAGCGTTACCGCACGCTCGCGCGCACCAGCGCCGCCCTCGTGATCCGGGGGACGCTGGAGCGTTCGGACGGGGTCACCAACCTGGTGGCGGACGGGATGGAGCACCTCTCGTTGCAGGTCCCCTCCCGGTCACGGGACTTCCGGTGACCGCCTAGGGTACGAGTCCCTCGTTCAGGGGGTGCAGCGGGATGTTCGGGAGTGGTGGCCGTTCCGGGGGCCTGAAGCCTTCGGGGAGTTCGCGCAGCGGCGGGTCCGCGTTGCGGAGCTGGTCGAAGACCGCCCAGACCACCGCCAGCAACGGGATCGCGATGATCGCGCCGAAGAGCCCGCCCAGGAACGTGCCGGCCGTGACGCCGAGTGCGACGACGACCGGGTGGAGCGATACCTGCTTGCCCATCACGAGCGGCTGGAGGATGTGGCCCTCGATCTGGCCGATCAGGGCGACCCCGACGGTGACGATCAGGGCCTTGACGAAACCGCCGGTGGCCAGCGCCACCACCGCAGCCACGACCATGGCGGCCGGGGCGCCGATCAACGGGACGAAGGCGCCGACGAACACGAGGACGGCGAGTGGTGCGGCGAGTGGCACCCCCACGATCAACAGCAGGATGAACGCCATGATGCTGTCCGAAGTCGCCACGATCATGGTGCCGCGGGCATAGCCCGAGAAGGTGTACCACCCGGCGCCCGCGGCGCGGTGGACGTTGGTCCGGTTGCGTACGGGCAGCTGGTTGAGGAACCAGAGCCACATCCGCTTGCCGGAGGAGAGCAGGAAGATCGTCACGAAGAGGCTCAGGGCGAAGATGGTGAAGACGAGGGCCACCGCACCGGCGTTGGACACCACCTGCCCGGCGAGGTCACCCGCGTTGCTCTGGACGTAATCGGTTGCCTGCTTGATCAGGTCGTTGATCCAGTTGTAGACCTCGTTCTGCGTGACATGCCACGGCAGGGGCCCGTTCTCCAGGAAGTTGAGGATCTGCCCGATGCCGTGGTTGAACTGTTGTGCCAGCTTGTCCCACTGCCCCACCACGGAAGAGACCACGTAGTAGAGCAACCCCGCGAAGAACAGGAACGAGAGCAGCAGCGAGAGGATGACGGCGAGCGCCCGCGGCATGAGGCGCTGGAGCCAGTCGACCAGTGGGTTGAGTACCGACGTGAACACGAGCGCCACGAACACGGCGATGAAGACCAGCTGGATTCGCGTGGTCGCGAACACGACCATGGAGACCACGAGGACGATCCCGATGAAGTACCAGCTCATGAGGCCGAACCTGGCCAGCCACTGCGGCACGAGCTGGCGTTCGCGGGGGGAGCCGTTGTCGGCGATGCGGCGGACGCTCACCCGTCCCGCCGTCGTCGGGCGGGGCCGCAGCGGCTGCATGGGTACCACGGGGTCGTGGACGATGGCGTACTGCCGCGTGGTGGATGCGGATCGAGCATACGCCACCCGCGATCGGGCATTCCGCCACGCGGTCCTGGTCCTGTGGAAACGTGCCATCGGCCCCAGTCTGCCCGTGTCAGGTGGCCGTGGCCAGCAACCACGCCACGTCGGGCGGCGTGTCGGCCACCGCCCATGCCCCCGCGGACTCCTCGGGGGGTCCATAACCCCACGTCACGAAGATCGTGCGCAGGTCCCACTCGGCCGCGCCGACGACGTCGTGATGCCGGTCGCCCACCATCACCGCCCGCGTCGCGTCGACGCCCTGCGCGGCGAACAGCTCCAGTGCGCGCCCCACAACCCACGCCTTCGACGCGTTGCGCTCCGAGAGGTCGGCGCCGGCGATCACCGGGAACAGCGGGGTGAGGGACTTCGCGTCGAGGATGCGCGCAACGAGGTCCTCCCGCTTGGAGGTGGCCACCCCCAGGGTCCAGCCGTCCCCGCGCAACCGGTCCAGCAACTCCGGCAGGCCGGGGTAGACGATCGCCTCGGTCATGCGCTCGGTGTAGATGGAGCGGTACACCACGCGGAAGGCCTCGGCGATCGTGCCGTCGAAGTCAAACAAAGCAATCTTCACAGTTCCAAGGGTATTCGACGCGGGTCCGATTCCGGGTTCGAGCCATGGTGAGCGTTGTTAGCCTCGCACCATGAACGAACTACCTGCCGCCGTGTCCTTGTCCATCGGTGAGGGCGGACTGCCCACTGTCGAGATCTCCAGCGCGAAAGCCCAGGCAACGGTGTACCTCTACGGCGCCAACGTCACGTCGTGGATCCCCACCGGGCATGACCCGGTGCTGTGGCTCTCACCCGATTCGGTGTTCACCAAGGGCCAGCCGATTCGCGGCGGCATCCCCGTGTGCCTGCCCTGGTTCTCCAAGGGTCCCGGGGGCGACAAGGAGCCGATGCACGGCACCGCGCGCCTGTCCATGTGGGAACTGGCGGACGCCACCGAGTCCGACGGCGTCATCACGCTCGTCCTGCACCTGGACGACGACGGGTGGTCCGCCACGTACACCATCACGGTCGGCGAGGGGCTCGGACTCGAGCTCACCACCACCAACAACGGCGACGACCACATGGTGGTCGAGGAGGCGTTCCACACGTACTTCGACGTCCAGGACGTCGCGGGCATCCGCGTCGTCGGCCTCGACGGCGCCTCCTACCTCGACAAGGTGGCCGGCGGCAGGGCCACCCAGGAGGGCGACCTGGTCCTCGTGGACCGCACCGACAGGGTGTACGACTCCGCTGCCGGCGTCGAGATCGCCGACCCCGGCCGCAACCGCACGATTGCGATCGCGAAGACCAACTCCCGAACACCGTGGTGTGGAACCCGTGGGCGGAGACCGTGAAGGGGCTCTCGGACGTCCCCGATGATGCCTGGCCGGGCTTCGTGTGCGTGGAGACCGCCAACGTGAACGAGAGCGCCACCCTCGTGGCTCCGGGCGACAGCCACACGGTCGCCACCACGTACTCGGTCAGCCTCGGCTGACCCGCGCATCCGGGACGCCGGTGGGGGAGCGCCCCCACCGGCCTCTCGCGTGCGGACCCGGCGCGGATCGGCGCGCGAATTGTGGTTACGCTGGTCATCCCGACATCCGAGAGGCCCGACGTGCTCTTCAAACTGGCCATGCGGTACCTTCGCCCCTACATGGGCGCCGTGTACGTGGTCATCGTCCTGCAGGTGGTCCAGACCCTGGCCGCGCTGTCCCTGCCCACGCTGAACGCCGACATCATCGACCAGGGTGTGGTCCGGAACGACATCCCGTTCATCTGGCGCACCGGCCGCGAGATGCTCGGAATCTCGGCGGTCCAGGTCGCCTGCGCGGTCCTGGCGGCGTTCCTCGGTGCGCGCACCGCGATGGCGGTGGGTCGTGACGTCCGCCGGGACGTCTTCGGCACGGTCCAGACCTTCGGTTCCCTCGAACTCGGCCACTTCGGGCCGCCCTCCCTGATCACGCGCTCGACCAACGACGTCCAACAGATCCAGACCGTCCTCATGATCACCTTCACGATCATGGTGCAGGTGCCGATCATGCTGGTCGGCGGCGTGTTCATGGCCGTCCGGCAGGACGCCCAGCTGGCGTGGTTGCTGGTGGCCATCATCCCGGTGCTGGGCATCGTCGTCGGGTTCGCGATGTGGCGGATGGGCCCCCTGTTCAAGGTGATGCAGAAGCGCATCGACGCCATCAACACGGTCATGCGCGAGCAACTGGCCGGCGTCAGCGTCATCCGCGCGTTCGTCCGCCAGAAGGCGGAGCGGGAGCGTTTCGCCGTCGTCAACT
>JGI24133J20442_1000395_pt1 | contig 13603 bp, 9 predicted proteins | sample BarGraNGADG00311_2_FD_20442 | JGI IMG/M metagenome (IMG submission 20442)
GCAATTCAGTCGGTTGTCCACGACCAATCCGACAGTGGCATGACCCTGTTTGTCGAGCCCACACGGGTAATCGACCTTAACAACCGGCTACAGATCCTGCAGTCCGATGAGAAGAAGGAGATATCGCGCATCCTCCTCTACCTGACAGATCTCATCGCAAAGGCCGCCCCAGATGTCGAGAAATCGCTGAACGTGGCGGGTCACCTCGACTTCAGTCTGGCCAAGGGACGTCTGGCTCGATCGTGGAATGGCATCAAGCCGTCGGTAAGCCCCAACCTGGAAACCAACCTGCGCAACGTCCGCAACCCATTCATCGCAGACTGCGTCCCGGTCTCTTTCTCCATTGGCAAGGACTACTTCATGGTGGTCATCACCGGCCCGAACACGGGAGGCAAGACCGTTGCCCTGAAGACCCTTGGCCTTACGGTCCTCATCAGCAAAGCGGGTCTATTCATCCCCGCTTCGGACGGATGCACGGTTGGCCTCTATGACGAGGTTTTTGTCGACATCGGCGACGAACAGAGTATCGAACAGAGTCTGTCGACGTTTTCGGCGCATACATCGAACATCGTCCGTATCCTCGGGCAGGCGACCCGGTACTCACTTGTCCTGCTGGATGAACTCGGCGTTGGCACCGATCCCGAGGAGGGCTCCGCCATCGCAACCGGCATCGTCGACTTCCTGTACCAGAAGCGAGTCACGACNGTCATCACGACGCACTACAGCAGCCTGAANCTCCTCGCGTACCGGTATGACCANGTACGAAACGCTTCCGTCGGATTCAACGTCGAAACGCTTCGGCCGACCTACGAGCTCATCCTTGGCTCCCCGGGCGAAAGCCATGCGTTCACCATCTGTGAGAGACTGGGACTTCCCGAAGCCGTGCTTGCGCTCGCCCACGATGAGCTGAGCAACGAGCACAAGGCAACCACCGAGTTGATGAGCCGCATCGTGACTGATTCCCAGGAGATCAGCCACACCAAGGAAAGCCTGAGCGTGAACCAGCAGGAACTCGAGAAGCTGCGGGACGATTACGAGAGAAAACTCGCTGTGCTCGAAGCAAACGAGAAACAGGAGCTCAAAGCAGCCCATAGTGAGGCTCAACACATCGTCGACGATGTCAGCAGGCGCATGGACGATCTGATGAAGCAATTTCAGGACAGCCTCAAGAACCAGCCGCAGGCCGCCCACGATGCCAAGCGGGAAGTCGAAGCGACACGCGAGGAGCTTGTCCAGAAAGCGGAGCCGTATGAAGAGAAGCCCCCATTCACACCCGTCGAAGAAATCGTGCCGGGTGATCTGGTCATCATTACCTCGGTCAACAAACAGGCCATCGTCATCGATGTCATGAAGGACAAGCGCAAGCTTGTTCTCCAGTCGGGTTCCATGCGTACGACGGTGCCTGAAGCACAAGTGCGCAAGCTGACCGAACCCGAGCTCAACTCCTATCAGAACCGCGCCATGCAGTACAGTGGAGCGCGTGAACCGACACTGCCGTTCGTCCCCATGAAGATCGACCTGCATGGGAGCCGTGTCGACGAGGCGCTCGAGAAACTCGACAAGTACATCGACGTCGCTTATCTGTCAGGCCTTTCATTCGTCTACATCTGCCACGGCAAGGGTTCGGGCATCCTGCGAAAGCAGATCCATGAATTCCTCAAGACCCTGCCAAGTATTGATCACTTCAGCTTTTCGAGCCCCGAAGAGGGTGGCGATGGGGTGACAATTGCCTACTTCAAGTAGAAAGGAACCATTTGAAAAACGAACAGGAACTCGTCTTCTTCGATCTCGAAACAACAGGGCTCGATCAGGCTTCCGATCAAATCATCGAGATTGGTGCCGTCAAGGTACGTGGAGGCAAGGAGGTCGGACGATTTGAGCAGTTCTGCCGCCTGAAGGAAGGGGCGCGTCTGCCCGAATTCATCTCTGCCCTCACAGGGATAACCCCTCTCGACCTCGAACCGGCAGAACCCGTGGATCAGATTGTCGACCAGTTCCTGCAGTTTGCGGGTGGCAGTCCATTGCTGGCGCACAACTCCAGCTTTGATGAAGGTTTCCTGCGCAGAGCGCTGCATGGCCAGCTCGCGAATGCCGTGTTTGACACGCTGGAACTCGCACGCATTTTTTTCCCGGACCTGCAGAGTCATAGTCTCGTCGCATTGGTCGACTCGCTCGAAATCAAGAAGGAAGAAGCTCACAGGGCTCTTGGAGACAGTCTCTCCTTGTTTCGCTTCTACCGAAAACTGAAAGACAAGATTGCGCAGTCTGCACTCCCTGATTCCATTGTGCAGCGAATCCAGTTTCTCTATCCGGTCGTGGCAGACTTGGGGCTGCTGGACACCGGCGATACCAGAGCGACGGTTCAGCCATCCAAGATGGCAGGCCTGGAAGCTGTTCTGACAGACCTCGATCGTTCCCGTCTGCCACACCTGAAGGCTCTGAAGCCAGGCGTTACCAGCGACATAGCCTCTCCAGAGATGGCGTTGCTGGCTTCCGGCCGCGATGTCCTCCTGCAGTGTGAACCTCAGTCACTCCGAGCCAGGTACCTCGGGGATATCCTGGCATCCACACGCCCCGGCGCCGTGCTGCTGCGCGCGCCTGCAGCCATCGAACCACTCCTGGAGGACGCGCAACTTGGAGATGCGCGACCGCTCTGGATATCGCAGGAGAGCCCCAACAACCTCGTCTGCCTCATGCTGCTCGATGCAGCGACCCGCAGTCCTACCATGCGTCGCGAATTTGGCTTTGAGCTCTCAGCTCTCATCGTCTATGAATGGGAGACACGCTCAGTCTTCATCCCGGGCATGCCGCTGTTCCTGAAGAAATCCCGTCTTGTAGACCACATATCGGCAGCTCACTGCCAGCTCGAGTCGAACTGTCCGTTTCATGATGTGTGTCCCGTCCGGGAATCGCTGGCCCGTGCGCGCATCGCCCACCTCCACGTGACTGATCTCGCCGAGGCACCACACGTCTTCCATGAACTTGGCGAGTCGACACCGGTCTTGGTCTCTTCGCCCGAAACTGAGAAACTCATGAGTGACGTGCTCGACGTGCCTGAGGTACAGGTCACCTCGATCACGCTGCGTATCATCGCCGGTGTTGCAAGCGAGCGAGGCGACGTTCCGGGTCTCGCCATTGTGGCCGACCTTGCTGCACGCGCCGGGACTCTTCTCGAGGAGCTCTACCTGCGTGTGACCCATCAGGAGAACGCTGGTGTCCGAGGACGCATCGCAATCGGCGAAACGCTCTGGTCTGCCAGCGAGTTCGCGGCCCTCAGATCCACGGCGAACGCAATGGTGGAGGCCTTCGCCAACGCAGGGAAGACACTGCCCGCAACGATGCGAATGGCATACCTGACGCAGTGTCGAGACCTTGCTTCTGTTCTGGACAATGCAGACAACCCTGCCTACGCCGTGTGGATGGAACGTCAGGGTCAGGAGATCGTACTGGCGAGCAGCAGGACGGTCCTTGCCTCACGCATCCGGGCGTGCAACGTTTACTCCCAGTTCTTCCTCGCCGGGACGAGCGTATGTCCTGCCGGTGACCAGCGATTTCTGCCCGAAACATTCGGCCTCACAGGTCCCGAGCCCGCCGCCGTTATCGTCGACCGTGAGCCGGACGGCCCTCGTGTCCCCACGTTCGTGACGCTGCACCTGCCGAAGCCAAACGAGTCCGGATTCGAAAAGGAGGGCGCCCGTCTCATTGCTGAAGCAATGAGACGCTTCCCCGGAAAAGCAATGGTTGCCTCGAACTCTCTCCAGACGCTGCACCGCATGCAGTCGTTTCTTGCGCGCGAGCCTGGACTGGCCGAATACAGCCTGTTGCTGCCCAAGAACGGGCACACCCGCACGCAACTGCTGGAACAGTTTTCCGTGCAGAACAGGGCTATTCTGCTCATCCCGTTCGACTACCTGAGCTTCGGTGACATCGTATCGGCGAAGTTTCTGTTTGTCACCAAGCTGCAGTTCCCAACTCGTTCCTTCCACGGTGACGCGCCTCAAACAAGCGCTCAAAGAGAAGCGGGGCGATGCCTTCCGGCAGTTCGACCTGCCCTATGCGCTGGCCCTGCTGCAATACACACTGCACCAGATGGATCCGAACACGCTGCGAAGCGTCTTCATGCTGGACAACCGGAGCTTCAGTTCAGCCTACGCAGATCGTATCCGGACTGTCCTGCCCACGCCCTCGCTGTTCCTGCCGATGGAGAGTCAGGAGAGCCTCTTGCAGCATCTCGACCGCTGGATACGCAACCAGACGCTATGAAGCGTTCGCCAGACCTCATAGGAGAACAACACCTCGGCGTCCGGCAGTTTCCTCAGCTTCGCTAGCCTGACCTGCATCTCAGGAACCCGAAACGCAAGGCTGATACAGCCTCCCAGAGGAACACCCACGTACAGACGGTAAGTCCCATCTATACGAGTTCGCGTAATGCAGCGATGAATGTACTTGATGTAGATACATTCATTACATCTACCTTGTCGACAATCTCACACCAATTAACATGTGCACAGGTAAATGCTCGCCGCATGCTACTCAAGAACATATCAAAGTAGAGTTCGTTTTCTGAAACTAAGCGCAGAGCTCTTGCAAAAAAATCCAGCCCGCTATAGCATGGGCAGGAAGTGAGATGAAATGATGTTGTAGTATATGGTAGATTGTTATGTAAGGGGAACGTATGCAAGACTGGCAGGAACAAGTACGTGCATTGCTCGGCGGTGCTCAGGGAAAATTTGGTGTCTATGCCGCAACACCGACTGTTCCTTTATTCGAGTATCAGACTTCGAGCATATTTCCGTCGGCAAGTACCATCAAGGTGCTCATCATGGCCGAGCTTCTTCGACAGGTTGAAGCAGGAACTCACGCCCTTACCGAACATCCTGTCCTCCCAACAGCTCCAACAGGTGGATGCGGCATCCTCGAGTTCCTGAGTTCCGATTATCGCCCTGACCTTATGGATCTTCTTCATTTCATGATCTGCTCAAGTGACAATAAGGCTACAAATGTGCTCATCCGCCTCACAGGAATGGATGCTGTCAATCAGTTGGCAGCGGACATTGGTATGACCAATACAAGGTTACGTCGTTTTATGATGGATACCGAATCGATTCAGCAAGACATTGATAATACAACGTCTCCAGCAGATATGGGGCGTTTCTTCAAATTACTTGCCTGCAACGAATTGGTCAGTTCCAGAGCGTCCGCTACCATGAAGATGATTCTCGGCCGCCAGCAATTTGCGGATATCATGATGTTATTCTTACCAGAAGGAATACGTGCTGAACACAAGACTGGTGGGCTTCCCGGATCGGTCCTCGATGTCGGACTTATGTACCGTGCCAGGGATCCCCTCATCCTGTGCCTTATGGCGACACAACTGGCCAATAACGGTGAAGGATCAGTTATTCTTGGGAAAGTCGCTGCAATTACCTATACAACTGGAAAGGAGGAACGCGCCGTATGAAAATCGTTGCCTTAAAATGTCTTTCAGTGACCATTCCCCGGCTCAAAGAACTCAAGGTCGCATATGCGACGCGAACAGTCTACAACGGATTTCTGTTGCAACTTGTTACCGACATCGGCCTTACCGGGCTGGGAGAAGCAGCTCCCAATTTCGAAGTCTGCCACGAGACAATAGAAGGCACAGCTCAAGCTTGCCGGGCTATGGCTCCCCTGGTCCGAGGTTCCAACCCCCTCGCACGTGAGGCAATCCTCGAGAAACTCGAACCCTGGAGACACACTGCCGCGGCCGCACTGGCAGCCTATGACATCGCCCTGTGGGATCTTGCCGGCAAGATCGCGGGGCTCCCCATCCGTGATCTCATCGGAGGATATCGACAAGCTATTCCAAATGAAATGACAATAGGCATCAAAGAACTTGCTGAAACAGTGGCAGAAGCAATGCGCATTAAAGCAAGTGGCATGTATGCCGAGATCAAGCTCAAGCTCGGGTTAGATCCCGATCTTGATGTCAAACGCGTCCACGCGGTTCGTGCAGCAGTAGGGCCCGCGTTTCCCCTGCATGTCGACGCAAATCAGGGATATGACCGCGAAGGAGCTCTGCGTGTGCTGCAAGCACTGGTCGGAGCAGAAATCGATTTTGCCGAGCAACCCGTCCCTGCTGAAGACACGGAGTCCCTGCGATGGGTAAGTGATCGCAGTCCTATTCCGATAACAGCCGATGAAGCCATCCACACGCCAGAGGATGCGCTGGCGTTAGTCCGTTCTCACGCATGTTCCATGCTGAACGTCAAACTACAGAAGGTTGGAGGTATTTCCCGCGCACTCGACATTCTGGCTATCGCACGAGCTGCAGGTATCCCGTGTATGATCGGGTGCATGACAGAAACTCCGGTCGGGATTGCAGCAGGAGCACACGTAGCATTGGGATCACCGGCCGTCACACATGTCGATCTGGATGGATGCATCGATCTTGCATTCCGGCCGACAACCGGTGGCATCGAGATAAGAGGAGACCAGCTGACAGTCCCAGATCGCCCTGGCCTGGGAGTGGAGCTCAACGACCAGTATCGTAATCATTTTGCCAATCAGGAGGCTCTATAGTGAACATCTACATTTCGTGTGATATGGAAGGAGTGGATGGTATCGTCACGGAGAAACAGTCATCTCCCACCGGTCCGTTCTATGAGTTTGCCCGAGAACAGATTACGGGGGAGGTAAATGCTGCTGCGCAAGGCGCATTCGAGGCTGGCGCCAGTTCTGTTCTCGTGAACGATTCCCACCATGACATGACGAATCTGCTTCCCGAGAAACTGGACCCTCGCATCGAGTATATAACTGGTTCTCAGAAGCCCCTGTCTATGATGCAGGGTGTTGATACCGGAATAGATGGTGTTTTTTTCATTGGATATCACGCTCGTGCCGGCACATGGAATTCTACAATCGCGCATACGTTCAGTGGTTGTGTTTCGCAGTTCAAAATCAATAGTAAGGTGTACGGTGAAACCGGCCTTAATGCAATGATTGCAGGCTATTTTGGCGTTCCCGTTGTTATGATAAGTGGCGATCAGCATGTTGCAGAAGAGGCACGTGAGTACCTTCCATGGATCCGGACGGCCACCGTCAAGCAAGGTCAATCTGCCTATAGCGCTCGCCATCTCTCCGTTGCAAACGCACGTGAACTTATCCGCAAAACAGCAGCCGAAGCCGTGAGGATAATTCCCGACGCCTGCCCTTACTTGCCTTCTGGCCCCTACCGGCTGGAAGTACAGTATCTTCAGGCTGGACAGGCCGATCGAGCGTCCATGATGCCCGGCTCCATGCGCCTGGATGGCACGACGCTTGCATTTGACACTGATGATTATCTTCAGGCATGGTTTGCCTTCTATACCATGACGGCACTAGCCAACCAAGCGCCGATGGTGTAACGTTTCACTCATATATCACAACCGGTACAAATTCACTGTTTAAGGAGCACTCATGACATTGCAAAGAAAAGGCGTCATTACCGCCAACCTTGCCAATATGTACCTTAACGCGAATGCCAAATCCGAGGTTGTCAGTCAGGCAATCATCGGCACAACATGTATCGTGAAGTTGAACAAGAAGGGCTGGTACAATATTCAACTGCCAGACACCTATCTAGGCTGGGCCCCCGCTGAAACGGTACGACTCTATACGAAGCAGGATCAGCCATATGCATCCCGTGGTCGTGTGGCCACAATCGCCAATCTCTTTGCAAACATTAATGAGGGTTCGTCGGTGGAATCACCGCTCATTACAACAGTCACAATCGGGGTAACACTCGAGGTGCCAGACATGGTCACACAAAATAGATGGCTCCACGTACGCCTTCCCGATGGGCAAATCGGGTGGGTCCAGCAGGGAGATGCCGTCGTTGATCATGCTCCTTATCTGTTTACACGGGGAAAACGCTCCGACTTTGTGACAACAGCAAAAATGTTTCTAGGCCTGCCTTATCGGTGGGGTGGAGTTTCACCGTTTGGGATCGACTGTTCAGGCCTGGCACAACTCGTCTACCGCCTGAACGGTATCACAATTCTGCGTGATGCTGGGATTCAACGAAGTATGAAGGAATTTGCTCCTGTTCCGAAAGCAAAAATGCAGCCTGGTGATCTCATTTTCTTCGGTAATCCAGCTACCAGGAACATCACCCATGTCGGTATGTACATCGGTGCCGGAAAATTCATCCACGCGACCACGCATGAGCACCCGGTTGTGCAAATAAGCAAGCTTGCTGATAAGCATTGGACCGACTTGTACGTCGATAGTAGACACTGGACCGGCAAATGACGGTAGTTCATCCACGCGCCCTCCGGTCCGGCGCTACAATCGGGATTGTCGCCCCCGCCGGTCCCAACAATGAGGAGAAGCTTCAAGCTGGTATAACCTACCTGCAACGTCGGGGGTATCGGACTGTCGTTGGAATGCATGTGCATGATACATATGGATATCTGGCGGGCACCGATATCGCCCGAGCGGCGGATATCAACGAGATGTTTGGGCGAGACGATATCGACGCAATCATTTGCTCACGTGGAGGATACGGGGCAATGAGACTTCTGCCCCTCTTGGATTACCAGTGCATCCGCGCCAACCCAAAACCGTTCATGGGGTACAGCGACATTACCTCGTTGCATCTTGCATTCTGGAAAGAGGCACAGCTCGCAACATTCTACGGGCCCATGGTATCCATTGACATCAATGATCACATGCGCCCCCTTGTCGAGCAAACAATGTGGCAATTGCTGACAGAGCCTTCGTTTACCGGCGAGCTCATGTACGATCGTGCATCCAATAAGCCCCACGCCATTCTGCCCGGCATCGCGGAAGGTGTCCTGGTCGGCGGCTGTATGACGCTTGTCGACGCGCTTCTCGGAACGCCGTGGCAACTGGATTGCACAGGACGTATCCTGTTACTTGAGGATATAGATGAGGAATGGCATGATATTGACCGCATGCTCGCCCACTTGGCCTTTGCAGGAATCTTCCGGGATGCTACGGCTATTATCATGGGAGAGATGGTGAATGTCCAAAATCCAGACGAATCCAAACCATCTCTTCATCTCGCCGAACTCTATCGCGATTATCTGTCCAGCCTAGGTAAGCCCGTTCTTGTTGATTTTCCCGGTGGCCATGGACAGGATATGACAACATTGCCGCTGGGTTGTGCAGTGCGTCTTGACGCCAGCGCTGCATCGATAAGACTGTTGGAAGCTGCCACCATTTGACGTAGGTGCGAGGAGTCGGAGGAATGATGAACACAGGGCCTTAATTTATTGGCGAAGCGAAGTAGATCGGCAGAGCGTGACGACCTGCTGCAGCGCAAGAGGGTGAGCCGAAGAGTTCGTGACGTTATGGCGGCAATAGGTTTTATCTGTTAGTCCGGAACAGCGAACCAAGAGGCAGTACGACCATATAACGAGAGAGGAGAGGAGAATCAGACATGTTTAAGAAACAGATTTCCATTCTGCTTGTTGTTCTGCTTGTAGCGATTTTCGCATTCACCGGCTGCAAGTCCACCGCAACAACGCCTTCGGGCGACACTGCGACTCCCGTCGCGACCACCGATCCGACCGTTGGTGGCATTCTGTATGACTACAGCTCCGGAGATCTAGACGGTTTCGATCCACAGTCCGGTACATCATTGCTCCTGTTCAATGCCTGTCGTCAGATCTATTCCAACCTTGTGACAGTGGGATACAAGGATTTTACGATCATGCCCGATGCGGCCAAATCGTGGGACACGTCAAAAGATGGTAGAACGATCACCTTCCATGTCCGAAACGATGTCTATTTCGGCGATGGAACCAAGCTGACCGCCAACGATGTCAAGTTTACTTTTGAGCGCTGTTTTGATCCCAACGGCCCCGCCTTTTCCAGCGGCGTTGTCGACTACTATCTGTCGCCTGCCAAAATTGTCGGCGGTCAGGCAAAAATGGACGCGAAGGCCTCGGCCGTTTCTGGAATCAAGGTTCTGGACGATTACACGATTTCCTTTACCCTTGAGCAACCTTTCGCCCCGTTCATCCAGATTCTTGCAATTCCGTCGTTCGGTATCCTTTCGGAGAAGGCTATGAAGCAAATGGGCGATACCTACTTTGCTCATCCTGTCGGATCCGGCCCATTCTATGTCAAAGAATGGCAGCGCGGCAGCCATATTTTGTATGCAGCCAATCTCAAGTACTTCAAGGGCCGCCCGGCACTTGACGCAGTCCATGTCGATATCGTCGAGGATGAGAATACGCAGGTCCTCAAATTTGAAAAGGGTGAGATTGATGCTCTTCAGCCGCCCGTTGCACAATATGACGAGCTGGTCAAGAAATATGCTACCAACGTCTACAAAACCGCAGATATGAGTTACTACCGCATTGATTTTAACCTCAAACGCAAGGGGCCCCTTCAGGACAAACGCGTCCGTCAAGCGATTTGCTACGCAATCAACCGTGAACAAATCCTTGACAAGATCCTGAAAGGACAGGGTTATCTTGCAAAAGGCATCTTCCCGCCAAAATTACCCGCTTATACCTCTGACCTCCCTGGATTCAGCTACGACCTGGCCAAGGCAAAGGAGCTCATGAAAGAGGCTGGTTACTCCAATGGGTTCTCACTCGAGATGGTCATGCGGTCGGGAAAAATGGAGGACGAGCATCTTGCATTCCAGGAAGCCCTCAAACAGATTGGCATTACGGTAAACCTGACCAAGGCCGACAGCGCCACATACTGGCAGCTCCTAGGCGCCGGTGAAACCGATATCGCCTACCGCAACTGGTATGCCGACTATGCTGATCCTGACAATTTTGTAACTCCCTTGTTCCATACAGGAGCTGACTCCAACATGGGGTGGGCAAAACCGGAATATGACGCCATCATAGACAAGGCAGCAAAGATGACGACTATATCCGACCGCATTCCACTTTACCAGGAACTGGAGAAAAAACTGATTTACCAGGACGTCGTGCAGTTCCCGCTTTGGCATTCGATTACCACCGTTATTTTGAATCCTAAGGTGCGCAATTACTATTTGCACCCCTCCGGAATCGTCACCTACTACCCAATTTATCTGGTGCGCTAACCAGAAAAATTCACCCGGCTGGCATACCCCAGCCGGGTCATGCTGCAGAGGAGCCATGAGAAACTACATTATTCGCCGGTTGCTCCTGCTTATCTTGGTGCTGTGGGGAGTAACTCTGGTAACGTTCATCTTGATGCATGTTGTTCCGGGCGACCCAGCAAAGGTACTGCTGGGAAAGCTGTCAGGAAATGAAGTACTCGTTACAAAACTCCAACATCAACTTGGGCTGGATAAACCTCTGGTTGTACAATACTTCGAGTTCGTGAAAGGTGTACTGCGTGGAGACCTTGGGAATTCGTACAAATTCAAGGCTCCGGTGATGTCGCTTATCCTCGAACGTATGCCGGCAACAATCAAACTGACGTTCGGCGCCCTTATCATAGGGCTTCTGATTGGCCTTTCATCTGGCATTATTTCAGCTGTGAGACGTTATTCCGTCTGGGATACCTTTAGCATGGCATTCGCATTTTTCGGCGTCTCAACGCCTGTTTTCTGGCTAGCGATGCTCCTGCAACTGTTGTTCGCCGTCAGACTTGGGTGGTTTCACGTCTCTGGTTTTGAAGGACTCCGCGATCTTGTCCTACCTTCAGTCACACTAGGGCTTATCTATTCAGCCTCAATCGCGCGCATGACACGCTCTTCCATTCTCGAGGTAATCCGCATGGACTATGTGCGGACTGCGCGTGCAAAAGGAGCACCAGAGCGAATAGTCATTTTCCGACACGTATTCCGGAATGCCCTCATCCCCGTCGTTACTCTGATCGGAATGCAATTCGGTGGGTTGCTTACCGGAGCTGCTTTAACAGAGACGGTCTTTCAGATACCAGGAGTTGGAAAATTGCTCATAAACAGCACTCTCGATCTCGACTACCCGATGATTCAGGGAGGGGTAATTTTCGTGGCCATTATCTTCGTTCTCATCAATTTGTTAGTTGACATCTTATATGCGTATCTTGATCCGACGATCCGTTATGATTAGCCCAAAACAGGACAAGTCAAAAACGGTCGGTGCGCCATCCGCAACGGTTCCGGAGAAAGATGAAGAGCTTCTTGCTGCAGAAAGTGAGGCAGAAGCCCGACAGACGTCTATGATCACGGATATCTGGCATCGTCTAAAAAGGCATCGGCTGGCAATGGCAGGGCTTATTATTATTATCGTGCTAATTCTGACTGCCGTCTTTGCGAGCGTTATTGCCCCCTACAGTTATCGGGACCAGAATCTTGACCAAGCGTTGCTGTCTCCTTCCCGCGATCATTTGTTTGGCACAGATCAGTTCGGACGCGATTTGTTCAGCCGCATCATTTATGGCAGCCGTATCTCCATTGCAGTTGCATTTCTTCCCGTTATCGTGAGCGTAGGCATCGGTGTCCTTCTCGGAGCTATTTCCGGCTACTACGGGGGCTGGATTGACCTGCTGATTATGCGCATGGCCGACATCATGTTTGCATTTCCAAGCCTTCTGTTCGCCATTGCCATCATCTTCGCCATCGGACGCGGAATTCTCAGTCTCTTTATTGCTCTCGCTCTCGTCGACTGGGCAGGAGATGCTCGACTGATCCGGGGTCAGGTACTGTCCATACGATCCAAGGAGTATATCGAGGCAGCACGCGCCATTGGTATGAGCGACCATCGTATTATCCTGCGTCATGTACTCCCCAATTGTCTTGCCCCTATCATCGTGACAGCATCCATGTCTATCCCGGGAGTCATCCTCACCGAAGCGTCTCTTTCGTTCATCGGGCTCGGGGTACAACCTCCCACGCCAAGTTGGGGAGCCATTCTCAATGACGGACAGCGGTTTATTGGAAATGCTCCATGGATGGCACTCTTTCCTGGCGTCGCTATCTTTCTGACCGTTCTCGCTTATAACTTTCTCGGAGATGGCCTCAGGGATGCAATGGATCCCTTTCTTAAGAATTGAGTTCCGTCTAATTCTTCTATCGGGCACTGGCGCCAGAACAGCGAGAATCCAATGTCGGTGCCCATTGGGGGCACAACATGTGTGATACGATTGCGGCTCTCGCACCAACCTCCACAGGCGCCCACATCTTTCTGGCAAAAAACAGCGACCGCGAGCCGAACAAGGCCCAGCTCCTGACGGTTGTGCCACACAGGACTCATAACGAGCCGAGACTCAAGACGACGTACACCGAAGTCGATCAGGTCCGGGAAACGAACGCTGTCCTGCTCTGCAGGCCTTTCTGGATGTGGGGTGCCGAGATGGGCGTCAACGAGTATGGTGTCGCCATAGGCAATGAGGCGGTCTTCACCCGTGGGGGATACGGCAAAACGGGGCTGACTGGCATGGACTTGCTCAGGCTGGCTCTGGAACGCGGCGACAGTGCTCGCTCAGCCGTAGATGTGATCATTACCCTGCTGGAACAACATGGCCAGGGTGGCAACTGTGGGTTCACCAAGCGGTTCTTCTACAACAACAGCTTCCTCGTCGCTGACACAACCGAGGCCTGGGTCCTGGAGACAGTCGGAAAGCAGTGGGCTCGCAAGCGGGTCAGCGGAACCGGGGCGATCTCCAACCTCCTGACGATCGG
>JGI24133J20442_1000398_pt1 | contig 13571 bp, 17 predicted proteins | sample BarGraNGADG00311_2_FD_20442 | JGI IMG/M metagenome (IMG submission 20442)
CAAAGCTGAACCAGGCGATTTTGGCCGACCATATCGGATTCTGGAACAAAAAGTGATCGCGCATCGCCTCTCTTGCCCTGTCTCAACAGGGAGAACAGCTAGAGCCAGTCTACCCCCATTTTAGATGAGTCGATGCGGGTCTTGCATGAACGAGCGTTTCTCCCTAAAATGATATTAGGCAAGAGATCAACGCCGCCGAGGGAACCTCGGATTCCGGTAACCTATGCACCATGGCATATCATTGGCCGAGGAGGCTGGAATGGACAAACCGCTATGCGTCAACAAAGTAGATCCTNTCTGCGGAATGGCTCTCACTTTGATTGAGGACGTCGAGACGTCCACGTTCGAAGGCAAGACGTATGGGTTCTGCAGCAAGGCGTGCAAGGAGACGTTTGAGGGTAATCCGAAGAAGTACATCGAGAACCCGGTTGCACGCAAGAGCATGTCGGAACCCATGGAGGCCCCCGAAAACCCGGATGCACCCATTGAAATGCCGCCGCCTATGAAGCCTCCCCTATAACGTAGAAACCAGTCAGGACAGTCCCGAATAACAGAGCGGCCGCGTACTCGCGGCCGCTCTGCATGTCGTGGAACTCCGTCATCCCCCTCCTCAGGGAGATTTTCCATATCCAGGGGGGCAGGGAGGGGCGCAGGTCTTGCATTTTGGATGAGTCGATGCGCGCCATTGAATAGAATTATTGAATGACGTACACTGGAGGTACTCTTTTAAAAGAGCACGGGAAAGGCGGCGCTTAAGGTGCCGGGTGAGCTAAAAAGGAGGTTTTTATTATGGCTAAGTATTTGTCTCAAGAATGGTGCGATCTGTACAAGGAGGAGATTAACAAGAGCAAGGCATATGAAGAGGCCGCCAAGACCTGGGAGGGCGATTTTTATTTCATCACAGAGCCGGGCGGGCCGGTTAAGGAGAAAGCTTTCATGTATGTCGATCTTTATCACGGCAAATGCCGGGCTTGTGAAATTGTTACCGACCCCAACAAATACAAACCTGCATTCACCCTTGCAGCTTCCTATAATGTCTGGAAGCAAATTGCCACCAAGAAGCTTGATTCTACAAAGGCACTGATCACTAGACAATCCAAACTGACGGGTGACATGGCCAAAATCATGCGCTATACCAAGGCCGCCAATGAGCTTACAAACTGCACGATGTTAGTTCCGACTGAATGGCCGGACTGATAGTTTTGCCAGCGAATCATAATAACGGAAGGAGGTTAATATATGTGGAATTTTTCCTGTCCTTTGATTGTCTATGGGGATAATTCTCTCGATTATTTGGCGCAGGTCAAAGGGAAGAAAGCGTTTATTGTCACCGACAAGAACATTCTAAAACTCGGTCTGATCAAACCTGTTACCGATAAACTCGATGAAGCAAAAATTCAATGGGAAATATTTGATGACGTAGAACCGGAGCCGTCACTTACCACGATCAAGAAGGGTGGCGTTGCAGTGGGCAAATATCAGCCGGACTGGGTCATCGGCATCGGCGGCGGTTCCTGCATGGATGCCGCAAAAGCGATTATTCTGCTTCTGGCGCGGCCGGAACTGGAACCGGAATCTTTATCGGTCCTCGAAGAGTTCAATTTCAGGGCCAAAGCCAAGTTGATGGCGATTCCCACCACCAGCGGAACCGGTTCGGAAGCCACTTGGGCTATAGTGCTTACCGACACAAAGGATAACCGCAAACTGGGTCTGGGCTCCACCGAATGCATGCCGGATGTCGCCATCCTCGATCCGGTCATGGTTATGGGCATGCCGCCGCAAATTACGGCGGACACTGGAATGGATGTTATCTGCCATGCGATCGAAGGATACACCTCCGTCTGGGGCACCAGCATGACCCTCGGACCGGGATTGATCGCCACGCGGCTGACGTTGGAATATCTGGTCCGCGCTTATAAAGACGGCGGCGACCTCGAAGCCCGCAAGGAAATGATGAATGCCGCGACAATGGGCGGTATGTCCTTTGGCAATTCCATGGCCGGATTGGCGCATAGTACCGGACATGCTCTCGGGGCGATTTTCCATGTTCCGCACGGACGCGCCGTCGGTCTTTTCCTGCCCTACACCATGGAGTANNTGATTAACGAATCCGTTGAGACAACAGCCAAATATGCCGAAATAGCCCGCTACTGCCGTGTCGCATCATCCGGCTCCGACAAGGAATGCGCCNTGGCTCTGGTAGCCAGAGTCCGCTCCCTGGCCGGGGAAATGGGCCAGCCTGTCTCGGTCAAGGATTGCGGCGTCGGTCAGGCTGAATATGAAAAAGAGATACCGAGGCTGATCGAAAGGGCGTTAAATGAGGTTATGACCATGACCGTAACTCGCATTCCTGGCGAGGAAGATCTGGGCAGGATCTTCATGTATACCTATGCAGGCAAGAGCATTGATTTCTAAAGATACTACAAATAAATAAAAGGAGGAGACCATGAACGGATACCACAACAGGGTACTGATTGCCGATCTTACCCACGGAACGCTTAGAGATGAACCACTCAATGAAAGGTATGCGCGCGATTTTCTGGGCAGCACCGGTCTGGCCGCGCGTTACCTCTACGACATGGTCGATGAGAAAACCGATCCTCTGGGTCCGGATAACCCTCTTATCCTGATGCCGGGTCTCCTCAACGGCACGAGCGGCCCCAGCGTCAGCCGCTGGGGCGGTGCTACTAAGTCCCCCTACACCGGGTATTACGCTGATGCCAATGCCGGAGCCTGGTTCGGCGCCGAGCTCAAGAATGCCGGTTACGACGGCATTATCCTCCAGGGCCAGTCCGCCCGGCCGGTTTATATTTACATCAAGGACGGCGTGGCTGAAATTAAGGATGCGGGCCATCTCTGGGGGAAGGATACCTACAAGACTCAGGAAGAAATCAAGAAGGAACAAGGCGATAATCGCGTGCAGGTGGCCTGTATCGGCCCCGCCTCGGAAAACCTGGTGCTCTACGGCAATATTATGTCGGAATGGGGCCACTGCCTGGGCCGGGCGGGACTGGGCTGCGTGATGGGCTCAAAGAAGGTCAAGGCGATTGCGGTGCGCGGAAAGATGAAGCTGCCTATGGCTCTGCCGGAAGAATTCCGCGAGGCCGCAAAGCAGGCCATGAACGAGGTCAAGGAAGGTTTTCTGTCCATGATCATGCACGAAACCGGCACGGCGGGCTGGATTGATTCCGCCATATTCCTATGGCGACGGGCCGACCAGATATTACACCGCTCCGACTATGCCGGAATCAACAAAAATAAGCGGCGCCGAGCAATTGGAGAAATATCAGATCGAAAATACCGCCTGCTACGGCTGCCCTATCCGTTGCCGCAAGGTGCTGGCGATCAAAGAAGGAAAGTATCTGTATGATAAAGTCGAAGGCCCCGAGTATGAAACGCTGATGGCCTGGGGCGCAATGATGGGGCTGGATCTGGATATGTCCACCGCCGTATATATTAATGAGCTTTGTAACGGGTACGGGTTTGATTCGATCAGCAGCGGTGCCAGCGCGGGCTACGCATTTTATCTTTATAACCTGGGAGTAATTAACGAAAAGGACACCGACGGGCTTAAACTCACCTGGGGTAATACGGATGCGGCAATTGAACTGCTGCATCTGATCGGCAAAAATCAGGGATTCGGCGCCGTGCTGGCAGGCGGAACCAAACGCATGGCACAACAATACAGTCGTCCAGCGGGAGAAGCCGTCCAGTGCAAAGGACTGGAATTTCCCATGCACGATCCCCGGGCGTATCATTCCATGGGCCTGGTTTACGCCACTGCCGCGCGCGGCGCTGATCATAATAAGAATGATGCCTATCAGGTGGACGGCGGAACAAGCCATCCCGATCTGGGGCTGGAAATCACTGATCGCTTTGCCGATGATAAGGCCGCGGGGGTTGAAAAAGGGCAGAACTTCCGGGCACTGACCGATAACCTCGGCTTCTGTCACTTCGCCCAGATACCGTTTAACTTAATGATCGGCATGGTTAATGCCGCTACCGGCTGGAATACGACCGTGGATGAACTATTGAAGGCCGGGGAACGCACTTTCCAGTTGCAGCGCGCATTGTCCTGCAAGCTGGGCGTCACCGCCAAAGACGATGTATTGCCGGAACTGGCCATAAGGTCGATTCCCGATGGCGGGCAGGAAGGCCATGTACCNAACATGGGGAAGATGCTGCCTGAGTATTATGCAGTTAGAGACTGGAACAAAGCTACCGGTAAACCTTCGAAAAAACGCCTGGAGAGCCTCGGTATGCCGGAAATCGCCGCATCCATCAGGGCCGAATAGTTGTAGCATAGAGCTCAGTGGGAATAGCAAAGGCTCTTGGAGGCATTATTAATGGGTAACGTAGTTGCCTANAATTAATATCAACTTCATCGGTCCCTGGAGGATTTTCTTAGGGGCACGAACTGTAACCGTCAATGTAGATAGTATTGACGATGCCAGAGATTATGTGGAGACTAATTTTGGCCCCGTATTTGAGAAAAAGATTAAGTCCATTGGAGCTGGTAAAAAGCGGTCCATTTGGGATAACAGTAATATCCTGCTCAACGGCACAAACATAAAGTCGTTGAATACAATAACCCTTAAAGATGGCGACAAGCTCGATTTGTTGCCTAGAGTAGCCGGTGGTTGAGAAGAGGATGTTGAATCTGGCCAAAGGTCAACCCGTTGATATATTGATTCGTAAGCTCTGCAAGAGTTTAGTGACGCCCGACAAGAAGAAAATGCGGGTCATAGACCTGCAAAGTGTTCGGCTTATTTCCTCCAAAAAAAAAGTTACCCGTCGGGAAGTCGAGACTTTCTGTCTCGAAAACAATGTAGTTCCCATCCGCTATTTGCGCAACATAGGCACAATAGGCATTGAAGGGCAGTTAAAACTGCTTCGTTCCACGGTTGCCGTTTGTGGAGCGGGTGGCCTGGGGGGAACAATAATAGAATTACTCGCCAGACAGGGTGTCGGTCACTTAGTTATCATTGACAATGACGAATTTGCGGAAAACAATCTTAACAGACAGATAATAGCCATAGAGAGTGATCTGCGGAAATCCAAAGTTAAAGTTGCGGCTGCGCGGGTTAAGAAAATCAATTCCGCCGTTGTGATTTCCGCCGTTAATAAAACCATTAATTCCAAGAACATTAAAGAAATAATAATAGATGCAAGCGTGGTGCTTGACGGGTTGGACAATTTGAAAACCCGCCGGATTGTAGCCCGTGCCTGTGATGAATTGGAAATTCCCTTTGTTCACGGAGCTATCGCCGGTTTCAGTGGTCAACTGATGACCATCTTTCCGGGAGATAAAGGGCTTAACGATATTTGGGGATTATCCACCGATGAAAACGGATGCGGGATTGAAACGTATACAGGCAATCCCGCGGCAACTGCGGCGGTAATTGCCGCCTGGGAAGTACAGGAAGCGATAAAAATAATTACGGGGATCGGGACTCCGGTTCGTAACCGTCTTATATTTATAGATTTTGCTGACGGTACCTTTGACGAAATATCCTTATTATGAAATAGGAGACCAATCTCTATCCGCCCTTCTCCGCCCATCCCCCTCTTCAGGGGGCTTTTCCATATCCGGGGTGCGGCTCTGGTCTTGCATTTTGCATCTCGTTGTCCAAACTATGTACAACTAGCGGCGGTGTGTGCTATACTAAACGACGATTAGAAGACACATGCAGCGTTCAGAGATCGTAAGATGCTGTACTGGGCGTACAAAGGAGTGTTGAGAGGATGGATTGCCTGTGACAGCCTTGCTGGGCGTCGTTCCCGAGGTGGTGTACCTTGCCGTCTGCTTCATAGCCGGCACATTTATGGGGAGTTTCGTCGGCGTCCTCACCTATCGGATACCGCGCGATGAACAGTGGGTCAAGGGACGGTCCGTCTGCTCGGCCTGTGGTCATCAGTTGGGTGCCCTCGACCTTGTCCCGGTCTGGAGCTATGTGTTTCTGCGCGGGCGTTGCCGGTACTGTCATGCGGCGATTGGTGCTCGGTACCTCTGGACCGAGGTGTGTACCGGCTTGTTGTTTGTCGGTCTGGGCTGGGGTCTAGGGTGGAGTTTCGATGCCCTGAAGTTCGCTATCATGACAGTCCTTGCGCTAGCGGTCGGGATCATCGATGTTGAGACGGGTCTCGTACCCGACGCGGTCGTCCTGCCCGGGACCGTCATCGGTCTGGTCTTCGGCGCGCTTGCAGGATGGCATGGTTTGCTGGGAGCTGCAGGTGGTGCGGCGATCGGCGCCAGCCTGTTTGCGCTGATTATCCTGTTCTCGAGAGGTGGCATGGGCTGGGGTGATGCAACTCTGGGACTCATGCTCGGCGCATTCCTGCGCTGGCGGCTGTCTGTCGTCTTTCTGCTGCTGGCCTTCATCATCGGGGCGTCTGCAGGGATTGTTCTCATGGTGTTCTTCAAGAAGAAAGGAAAAGACTCAATGCCCTTCGGTCCCGCTATGGCTGTGGGCGCATACGTCGCAGCTGTTGCGGGAAATGACCTGATTACCTGGTACATGACAACCCTGTTCCACAGGTAGAAGTCCGACGGTCGAGCGCATAAGGAGGCACCCTGTGTTTGGGCTAGGAAACAAAGCAACACCGATCATTGGAGTAGATATTGGGTCGAGTAGCATCAAGGTGGCTCAGTTCAAACCAGACAAGAATGGAGTGAGCCTTATCAACTTCGGCGTTGTTCCAACCCCCGAGGGGTCCATCGAAGAAGGCAAGATCGCGAAGAGCGAGGGTATGAGTGAGGCGCTCGGCTCTCTGCTCTCGCTGCATTCCTTTGTGGGCAAGCGGGTGTCGGCTTCGGTCTCGGGCCAGCTGGTGACGGTGAAGCAGGTCACCGTGGATGAGATCCCCCGCCAGCCTCTGGGCGACATTGTAAAGTGGGAGATGGAGAAGCAGATCTCCTATCCCATCGAGGAGGCGATGTTCGACTACCAGGTGCTGTCCCGATCTCAGACGGGCGAAGGTGGCATCAAGGCCAACTGTCTGGTCGCCGTGGTTCCCCTGGATATCGTCAATGCCCTCGTGGGCGTCATCCGCAAGACCCAGCTGGAGCCGGTGTTCATCGAGGTGGAACCCTTTGCGGAGTTGCGCCTGGTGGACTATGTTGCGTACAAGCGACCCGATCTGGACGCAAAGACGATCGTCATGGTCAACATCGGGTCGACCATCACGTCCATCAATGTTGCAGATCAGTCCATGATCCGGCTCACGCGCATGATCCCGTTTGGAGGCGCGCGGATCACGCAGGCGATCGCGTCGGCTCTGGGCATCAACACAGAGCGCGCAGAAGAACTGAAGCAGGAGTCCGTCAATGTGGATCCGGATGCCAATCTCGAAGCCGGAACCGAGGCAGAACACGCCACGTCCGCAGCCCTGCCCGTCATCGACGAGCTGGTCCTCGAGATCCACCGTTCGCTCAACTACTATACGACACGGTTCGAAAGCGACCGCCCCCTGCACCTGATCCTGTCGGGTGGTACCGCCAACCTTAAGGGCATCGCCGACTATATCGAAGTGTCGACTGGGTTCACGGTCGAGCTAAACCGTCTGCTGCTCGATGTTACCAAGTACGACCCAAGCATGTTTGCCGAATCCTATCTCAATGAGATGGCTCCCATGTTCAGTGTGGCTACGGGCCTTTCGCTCCGCGAGTTCGAGGCGGCGGCTGCCAGAAAGCGCTCTGGCCGGAAGCAGGCCAAGCCTGTCGAAGCCGGCGAAAGCCTGCTGACGTATCGCCCTGGTTCGGAAGCACTCTGATGATTACGATCAACCTTGTTCCACAGGCACGGAGGCGGAGACAGACGCAACTCACCCGCGAGGACAGGACGCTCATCTTCGTCGTGGTTGCAGTCTTGGTCGTGCTCGCAGCAACATATGGCTATGCCAGGTGGATCGTCACGCAGACGACAAACCATCTGGCCGATCTCAACACGCAGATTGCTGTTCTCGGCAGCGAGCAGAAACTGCTCGATCTCAACAGGGCGCTCGCCCAGCGTTCCATGGCGATGGAAACCAACCTCGTCACGGCCGTGCAGTTGCAGGTCAATACGAACCAGCTCCTGGATGACCTTGCGAAGGACCTGCCCAAGGCATGCACCCTGACCCAGGCGGACATCACGGCGCTCCCCGGGACCGTCGTACTCTCGGTCACCAGTAATCAGTTCGTCCACCTGGTGCGCTACTTCAATGCGCTCAGTGCAGATCCGAAGTTCAAGGATGTGCATATCGACGGCTACCAGGTGCCCTATGCGGCGGGCGCGGTGGTCCAGGGACTGCAGGCGCAGGCGACCATGAACCTGACATTGACATGGGTGGGAGGAGGCAAGAATGGGTAGGAACATTCCGGTCAAACTTGTCGTCGTGATCCTTCTGCTCGGCATCATCTGCTTCTTCTCCTACCGCTACGGGCTCAGCCCTCAGCTCGTCCAGCTCCGGGGCCTGCGCGATCAGGTCACGCAGGCTGACGCGAAGCTGTCCACGCTCAAGGAGGTCCAGCGGCTGCACGAGGCATTCGTGAGGGAAAACGAAGCCTATTCGGTCTGGATTGACCAGCTTGCACAGGTCACGCCCGTGATATTCGACCAGCACGAACACACACGCTTTCTGCTCGACCTTCAGGCGGTCGGCAAGGCCGGCGGCATCACGTATACCAGCATCCAGATTTCGGACGCCTCCATGGGCCAGGGTGGCGCTGCCGCTCAGCCGGCGGAGGTGAAGCTTGCCAAGACCGTCGGCGTCACGATGAACTTCACCGCCAATGATTACTGGACCATGCGACGGTTCCAGGAGACGTTCCGCACGAAGTTCAAGTATGTTATGGTCTCCTCGAACCTGACCGTCTCGCACGGCGCCCTCGGACTGCCCGGTCAGGGTAACCCGTATACCTGCTCCATGACTGCGTGGATGGTCCTGAGCCCTGATGCGACGATCGTCGGTGCGCCGGTTCCTGTAGCGCCGGCTCCTCAACCGGAAAAGCAGCAATAGGAGGGGTGTGATGGCACAGAAAGCAGTAGGGAAGGCCAACGTTGAGGCGGTTCCGGCGGGCAAGAAGGTTGCGCCGCGCCCGCGGAAGCAGCCCAGAATCAAAATTTCGGCGGGGACATGGATCTTCATCGTGATCCTCCTAGCCGTTTTCTCCGTCTGGAATTTCTACTTCCTGCCTCGCATGGGGCAGACGAATATCACGCCTCCGGCGCCTCAGGTGTTCCAGCTGGCTCAGCACAAGAACTTGGACATGGTCAACGTCCAGCTCAAGGCGAGGCAGACGTTCCTGACCGTGACGCCTCAGCCGATCCCTGGCGAGACAGGCAAGACCAATCCATTCGAATAGCACAGACACGAGGAGATGAACCATGGAAAATGAGTACTATGGCAACAGGATCCGACAGCTGCAAGAGCGCATAGCGGGCGCGAACGTGGACGCCTTCTTCACGCTTGCGGCACCCAGCATGCGGTATCTTACCGGTTTCACGGGCGAAGAGGGGTACCTCCTGGCGCTCCGGAACAGCATGCACCTTGTCGTCGACGGCCGGTTCACGACGCAGGCGCAGGAAGAGTGTCCCTGGGTCGACGTCATCGAGTACGCTGGGCACTTCAGCAAGTCGATTGCGAACTTGCTGGTCGCAGGCCATGCTCATTGGCTCGGGTTCGAGAAGGAACGCGTTTCCTTCGTCCAGGCGGAGCAGATGCGTGCCGCGTTCCCGGCGGTGACCATGGTCCCGACCGAGAGCGTGGTGGAAGGCATGCGCATCGTCAAGGATGCCCAGGAGCTTGACTTGATGCGTGCTGCGGGGCGTGTGGCGGACAAGGCCTTCACGGCGATGATCGGTCAGTTGAAGGCCGGCATGACCGAGAANGACGTGGCCGCTCTGCTGGAATACGAAATGCGCAAGNCGGGCGCCCAAGGTACCAGTTTCTCGACCATCGTCGGGTCGGGCGCTCGTGGGGCACTGCCGCATGGGATCGCTTCCGGCAAGGTCATCCAGAACGGCGAGGTCATCGTCATCGACTTCGGCGTCAACTACGAAGGGTACATGAGCGATTGCACCAGGACCATCGCGCTCGGCGAACAGCCCGCCGATGTGCTCGACGTGTATGAAAAACTGCGTGGAGCACAGCAGTTGGGTCTTGACTGCATCAAGGCGGGCGTGAGCTCCCGTTCCGTCGACACCGCCGTGAGAGGCAGGCTCGGCGACAGCGGGCTGGCGCAGTACTTCACACATGGCCTGGGACATGGCGTGGGACTCGAGATTCATGAGGCGCCTCGCCTGTCCCAGGGGACCGACACGGTGCTCGAACCGGGACAGGTTGTTACCTGTGAACCGGGTGTTTACCTTCCTGGACGCTACGGCATGCGCATCGAGGATTCGGTCATCGTGACAGCGACTGGGTTCGAGTCATTGACGGAGCTGCCCAAGGAACTGGTTCTCCCCTGAATGCCCCCGAGTGTGGCGGTGCCGAGGGCGTGAACGCTTGACGCAGCGCTTGTTGACATGTACAATAGCCACGATTGACAGCCGAGTCCCAGGAGGTTAGACGTTGATTTCCGCCAATGAATTGCGCACAGGTGTCACGTTTGAGATAGACGGTCAGGCGTTTGCCGTCATTCAGTTCACGCATATCAAGCCGGGCAAGGGCTCTCCGTTTGTCCGCCTCAAGATGAAGAACCTCATGAGCGGCAACATCGTCGAACAGACATTCCGTCCCGAGGAGAAGGTCAAGAGCGCATATCTCGAGCACAAGAAGATGCAGTACCTGTACGATACCGACGGCGTCTACACCTTCATGGACTCCGCGACATACGAGCAGATCGGCCTGACCAAGGGTGACCTTGGTAATGCCATCAACTACCTTCTCGAGAACATCGTGGTCGACGTCGTCTACTTCCTGGAGAAACCAGTAAGCGTTGAGCTGCCCACGTTCATCGACGCGGTTATCACGCACACTGAGCCTGGTATCAAGGGTGATACTGCTACGGGCGCCAACAAGACCGCGGAAATCGAGACTGGGTTCTCGCTCCTGGTTCCGCTGTTCGTCAATGAAGGCGACAAAGTCCGCATCGACACGCGAAGCGGAGAGTACCTCGAGAGGGTCAAATAAGCCTATGGACAAAGTCCTTATCACCGACGCTGCACTGGAATCTCTCATCGTCCACGCCTGTCTGTCCATCGAGGGCGTGGTGTCGATGTGGAAGGGTCTCAAGGAGCACTTTCCATTCTGGGACCGCGAGGGTTACGAGCCCCATGGCGTGAGCATCACGCGAAGCGGCCTTGAGCTGATGCTCGACGTGTTCATCGTCGGGCGGTTCGGGACGGACCTTCGAAAGCTTGCCGGCAGTGTGCGGGGTGCTGTCGCCAAGGAAGTTGAAGCCTCCACTCCATATCACATCCAGGAGGTCAACGTCCATATCGCCGACGTGCGGGCCTGACGCATGGCGACGACTCAGAGGGTTCAGAACCGCCGGCGCTCGCGGGAGATAGCGCTGCAGGTCCTGTACAGTCTGGCGCAGGGCAACGTCTCGTATGACCAGACGTTCGACATGTATGCTCATGAGGCCCCACTCGTGCAGGCGTACGCGCTCAAGCTCATTCAGGGAGTCCAGGCTCATCAGGACGTCATTCTGGCTGAAGTGGGCGCACACACGGAGCACTGGGGCATCGACAGGGTCGCTGTTGTGGACCGCGTGATTCTTTCGATCGCCGTTTTCGAGATGAAGTATGGCAAGCCTCCGATCAAGACGGCTATTGCGGCCAATGAGGCTGTTGAACTGGCCAAAGAGTTCGGCGGCGCTGAGTCCGGGAGTTTCGTGAACGGTGTCCTGCGTGGTGTCGGAGGCGCGGGGGACTGACCGAGCGGGCGCCCATGAAGAATCTGGTTGCGGACGTGTTCGGCGTCGTGCAGGGGGTCGGGTTTCGGTACTTCGTGGAGCAGACGGCCGCCCAGCTGGGGATCGACGTCCGAGCCGACAACATGGATGACGGGACTGTACATGTAATCGCATCGGGCGACGAACAGCGGCTCTTGCGCCTGGTGGAAGTGCTCAGGCAAGGGAGCCGTTACTCATCTGTGGACCGCGTCGACTACACGATCACAGATCGTTCCGGGTAGATGGAAGGGAGCTGACATGGACATCAGGGACCATCTCAACGAGGAAGCGCATTACATCGACGGAGTGCTGGCTGACTGCCTTGCTCCGCTTCAGGGATCTGTCATGCATGCAGCGATGTCCTATGCGCTGCTTTCGCCGGGCAAGCGTGTCCGGCCTGCTCTGTGTCTTGCTGTCTATGAGGCATGCACCCGTGACAGGGAGCGCATCAAACCGGTCCTCGCTGCCATCGAAATGGTACACGCGTACTCCATCATTCAGGATGACCTGCCGTCGATGGACAACAGCGACCTTCGACGAGGGAAGCCTACGACGCACAAGGTCCATGGCGACGACATGGCGCTTCTGGCTTCCGACGCACTGCTGACCCTGGCGTTCGAGGAACTTTCATCCGCGCAGATGGTCGTCGCCTTCGGCACCGAGCGGTGCCTTGAGGCGGTACGAACGATGGCCGCTCTGGCGGGTGCAGAGGGCCTCGTCGGCGGGCAGGCGATGGACATCATCACCTCCAGCGACGAACACGTCGAGCTGGGTACGATCGAGTACATCCACAAGAACAAGACCGCTGCACTTATCCAGGCTTCAGTGCTGCTGGGGGGCATCTTCGGCTGTGCCAGCAAGGCTGACATGGGCAGGCTGCGAGCATTTGGTGAGAGCTTTGGCATGGCGTACCAGATCGTGGACGACATCGCGGACGCCAGTGCGACCGAAGCGCAGACCGGCAAGACAGCGGGCCAGGACGTCAAGAACCGGAAGGCGACCTATGTGACCGCGCTGGGGCTCGCTGACGCCAGGGAGAAGGCATTGCAGTATCTGGCGAGCGCTCGTGAGTCCGCAGTCGCGCTGGACAGCGGTGGAGACTTCCTGACGGGNCTNGTCGACCTTCTTGCGGAGAAGGCTCGGAGTTGATTCTCGAGCACGTTTCCTCTCCTGCCGACATCCGGGGACTGGACATCCCGCAGCTGCGGACGCTGGCGGCCGAATGCAGGCAGGTCATTCTCGACACGTGCTCGATCAACGGTGGACACCTTGCGTCGAATCTGGGAGCCGTCGAGCTGACCATTGCACTCCACATGACGCTGGATACGCCGACAGACCAGCTGGTCTGGGACGTGGGACACCAGTGCTATACGCACAAGCTTCTCACCGGCCGCTACAAGTCGTTCAGCACGCTCCGGCAATGTGGGGGGATCAGCGGGTTCGTGAATCCCAATGAATCCCCGTATGACACATTCCTGGCGGGACACGCCTCGACGTCGCTGTCCATAGCAGCAGGTCTCCTTGCGGCGCGGCACCTGGACGGCGGGAACCAGCGTGTGGTCGCGGTCATCGGCGATGGCGCCTTATCCGGCGGCATGGCCCTGGAAGCGCTCAACAACCTCGGACGGGCGCACGGCCAGTGCCTGGTTATCCTCAACCACAACGACATGTCCATCTCCCGCTCCGTGGG
>JGI24133J20442_1000403_pt1 | contig 13505 bp, 14 predicted proteins | sample BarGraNGADG00311_2_FD_20442 | JGI IMG/M metagenome (IMG submission 20442)
CGCTCGCCGCGCTGCCCCGCCACGAGCTGACGATGCTGTCCCTCGACCTCCTGGAGCGGTACCTCCCGGACGAACCGGGGCCGCGATGACCCACACCGGACGGGCGGGGAGGGTCCGCGTCGAGCGGCGGCTGGTGACCGCGCGGCACGGCGCCGCCCTCCTGGACCGCAAGCAGCGCATCATGGCCGATGAGCTCGACCGGCTCCAGCTGCACGCGGACGGAGTCCGCCGGGAGTGGGAGGACCAGGCGCGCGAGGCGGCCATGTGGCTGCGGCGGGCGGCCGCCCTCGACGGACCGACGCTGATCCAGGAGGCCGCGCCGGNCCNGCCGGCCACGGTCGAGGTGCGGTGGGGCATCGCGATGGGGGTNAGCTATCCGGTGGATGCGCANTGCGTCCCTCCCGAGTACCCGCTGCCCGGGGGCAGTTCGGCACTGGGCTACGCNGCGCGGGCCCACAGGGTCGCCCTGGACCTGGCCGTGAAGCACGCCGCGGCACAGCGGGCCGTCGCCCTGCTCACGGCGGAGCTCGCCGCGACACGGACCCGCCAGCGGGCCGTCGAGAACCGGTGGATCCCGCGGCTGGAGGACGAGCTGCGCGCGATCCGCCGGAAGCTCGAGGAGCAGGAGCTGGAGGAGACCCTGCGGGTCCACTGGGCGGCCGAGAACAACAAGGAACGAGGAGGATTCCGATGAAGGAGACCATCCTGGTGGCCGTCAGCGACTCGCCAGCGGCGTTCACGGCGGCCGAGGTCGCGATCGACCACGCCCGGCGGCTCGGCGCCCGCCTGCGCGCGGTGGTCGTCGTCGAGGGTGGCGACACGGAGCGGAGGCTGCGGGAGTCGGATGTGCTCGCGACGCGCTGGGAGGCGGGCGCCGATGCGGTCCTGCGGCATGTGGCAAGCCTGGGCGAGGCGGCGGGCGTCGAGGTCACGGGCGTCCGGAGATCGGGTCGGGTGGCTGCCGAGATCCTTGCCGAGGCCCGCGCCGCCGACGCGGCCATGATCGTCATGGCTCGGGTCGATCGACCGGGCCACGCCATTCCCTCCATCGGGAGCCACACCCTGCGCGTCCTCGAATTCGCGAGCGTCCCGGTGCTGGTCGTGCCGGCGATGTGAACGCCGCGGGACGAAGGCGCCGAGCAGCGGTCGGCAACCGCCACGCACCACTGCAACAATGGGTGGCGTGGACAGGCGCGTGGCGAGTACAAGGATGATGGCGGCCTCCTCCCGCGGCGTCGTCACCGGTGTCACCGTGGCCCTGCTGGCGCTCGCGGCGTACGCGGGTGATGCCGCCGTCGCGGTCCTCCTGGCCGTCGTCGGGTCCGTCTTCGCGTTCGGGTGGCCGCGGCTCGTGAGCGTGCCCTCCAAGCGGGGGACCTGGGTGGTGATCGGCCTCGCGGGGATCGCGGCAATCGTGTCGGTGTGGTTCACCCAGGACATCCTCTGGCTGGCCACGGTCGTGGCGGGCGGGGTGATCGGCGCGTTCGTCCACCAGATGGCGCGTCGCGACGGCCGCCCCCGGCTGGTCGAGACGGTGTGCGCGACGGTCACCGGCGTCGTCGTCGTGGTGTCGAGCGTGGGGTGGCTCATGACGTCGCTGGTCCGTGGCGGGCTCGAGCTGACGCTGGTCTCCGCCGCGGTGCTGCTCGTGGCCGCGATGATCACCACGATCCCCGCCCCTGGCGTGGTGGTGGCCTCCGGGGCCGCCGCGATCGCGGGCGCGGTCGGCATGCTGGTGGGTTCGCTCCTGGGCGAGGTCGGCCTCGTGCCGGGCCTGCTCATCGGGGTCGNCGGCGGCGGNCTCATGGCGCTCTCGCACCTGTTGTTCAACCAGTTCCCGGNGTCGGGCAACCGCCGTGCGGCGCTCGCCGCTGCCCTGATGCCGCTCGCCACCCTCGGCACCCCCGTGTACCTGGTGGCGCAGGTACTCGGGTAGCCCTGCCCCTCCTCTCCGGCTCGTCCGCTTGTTAGCCTTGCGCAATGGCCTTCATCCTGCGCGACGACATCGCCCCCGAGCTGTACCCCATCTCGTGGCTGGTGGGCACCTGGCACGGCTACGGCATGCTGGGGTACCAGGGCATCCCGGAGCGCACCATCGTCAACGAGGTCACCTTCGATCACGACGGCGGCCCCTACCTGCGCAGCACCAGCACGCTGTGGCTCACCGACCCCGAACTGTCCGGGCCGGTGGACCACGAGACCACCGGGGCGGGCGGCCACCTGGCACTCGTCAAGGACGTGCAGTGGTCCACGGAGACCTCCTACTGGCGTCCGGTGGCAAGTGCGCGCACCGAATCGGCCACGCGGGTGGAGCTCGAAGTCGTCTGCAGCGACCCGGCCGGCTTCCTGAGCCTCTACCTGGGCACGGCCGAGGGGCCGCGCATCTCGCTGGCCACGGACGCCGTCGTCGCCGCGCCCTCCGCGGCGCAGTTCTCGGGCGCGGCGCGGATGTACGGGCTCGTGCACTCGGAACTCATGTGGGTGCAGGAGATCGCGGCCTTCGGGCACCCGCTCGCGTCGTACGCCTCCGCCCGGCTCTCGCGGGCGGCCTGAGGTGGCGAGCGTGCTGCTCCGCCGGGGCGTCATGGCCGCCCCGCCGCCCGACGACGCCGTCGCCTCCCACTACGGCAACCCCGTGGCGGAGGCTCGCGCCCTTGAGTCCGGCCGCGGCCTGGTGGACCTGTCCCAGCTGGAGGTGGTGACCGTCTCGGGGGCCGACCGGCTCACCTGGCTCCACTCCTTCACGTCGCAGCACCTCGCCGCGCTCCGGCCCGGCGTGTCCACGGAGACCCACATCCTCTCGCCGCACGGCCAGGTGGAGCACACCGCCGCCGTGGTGGACGACGGTGCGCGCACGTGGCTCGTCACGGACGCCGGGCGCTCCGCGGCCATGCTCGCCTTCCTCGACTCGATGCGCTTCGCCGCGCGCGTGGAGGTCGCGGCGCGGCCGGAACTCGCGGTGCTGGGCCGCGCGGTCGCGGCCGGCGGCGAGGACTGGGAGGTCGCCGGATGGCAGGACCCGTGGCCCCGCACCACCGGGACGCGCTATGGCGTCGCCGACGACGTGCACCCCGGCGCCGGCTGGACCATGCGCCTCTCGGTTGTGGAGCGTGCGGCGCTCGACGCCGTCGCCGACGCGTGGCTGGCGGGCGGCGGCGCCCTGGTGGGAATGTGGGCGTTCGAGGCGGCCCGCATCGCCGCGTGGCGGCCGCGCCCCGACCGGGAGGTGGACGAGAAGTCCATCCCGCACGAGCTGGACTGGCTGCGGACGGCCGTGCACCTGGAGAAGGGCTGCTACCGCGGGCAGGAGACGATCGCCCGCGTGGTCAACCTCGGGCGGCCGCCCCGACGGCTCGTCTTCCTGCACCTGGACGGGTCCGCGGACGAGTTGCCCGAGCCCGGGGCGCCCGTCAGCCTGGGTGGCCGGGAGGTGGGGCGCGTGACGTCCTCCGCCCGCCACCACGAACTCGGGCCGGTGGCACTCGCGGTGGTGAAGCGCTCGGTGGACCCGGCCGCGACCCTCACCGTGGGGGATCCGGGGGACGGCACGGGCGCGGTCGCGGCGAGCCAGGAGGTCATCGTCCCGCCGGAGGGCGCGTCCACCGCGACGCCGGCCACCCGGCCGGGGGCGGAACTGCGCCGCGGGCGGATGCCGGGTCCGGCGCGCGACCAGGGGTAGCAGCGGCTACGCGATGACGACCTCGCCGCCCTGGACCGCGACGGCGACCGCCGGCAGGGGTTCGGTGGCGGGGCCGTTGGTCACGGCGCCGTCGAAGCCGAACATGGACCCGTGGCACGGGCAGAGCAGGTTGGCGCCGTCGTTCCGCACGGTGCAGCCCTGGTGGGTGCACACCCCGGAGAGCGCGGTGACGGTGTCGCCGGACCGGGTCAACACCACGGGGGTGTCCTGTGCCATCACCACCGTCGGCACGCCGTCCGCCAGGTCCGCCAGGGTGGCGATGGCCTCCCCGGACGAGGGGGTCGCGGTGGTGCCGCCACCGCCGCCGCACGCGGCAAGGACGGGGACGCCGACGACGCCGAGCGCGGTGGCGATCATCACGGTTCGCCGGGTGGGCAGGACAGGTTCGCTCATGCGGCCAATCTTGCACCGCACGTTACGCTTTGGCCATGGCTTGGCTGGGTTACCTGCAGTACCTCCTCTTCTGGGCGCTCGCCCTGGGGCTGTTCGGGGTGGAACTGTTCGCCCTCGTGGACGCGTTGCGGCACCCGAAGGAGTCGTTCGACGCGGCCCTCAAGAAGCCCAAGACCTTCTGGGCGGCCCTGCTCGGTGTGACAGCGCTGCTCGGCTTCCTCTCCCTGCCGTTCAGCCGCTTCGGCCTGGGGACGTTCGGGATGATGCTCTGCGGCGTCCCGGCGGGCATCTACCTCGCCGACGTCCGCCCGGCCATCGCCAACCTGCGGCGGGGCCGCTGGTAGTGCGCGCCGTCGTCCAGCGCGTGCACCACGCACAGGTCTCCGTCGCGGGCGAGCTCGTGGGGCGGATCGACCGCCCCGGCCTCGTCGCGCTGGTGGGCGTCACCCATGCCGACGACGCCGCGACGGCGGCCGCCATGGCCCGCAAGATCGGCGACCTGCGCATCCTGCGCGACGAGCTCTCGTGCGTGGACGCCGGCGCGCCCGTGCTGGTGATCTCGCAGTTCACGCTGTACGGGGACACGAGCAAGGGCCGCCGCCCCGGCTGGACGCGGGCCGCACCCGGGCCGGTGGCGGAGCCGCTGGTCGACGCCGTCGCCGCGGGGCTGCGGGAGCGTGGGCTCGAGGTGGCCACCGGGCGCTTCGGGGCCATGATGGACATCGACATCCACGCCGACGGCCCCGTCACCATCCTCCTGGAGCTCTGAGGGCGCAGCTCTCACGCCGGTGGCGAACACGGGCAGACGTTGTCGCAGCCCACCGTTAGCATCGGTGAAGGCCCCCAGCCGTGTGAGGAGAAGTCATGTTCGAACGGTTCACCGACCGCGCTCGACGCGTTGTCGTGCTCGCCCAGGAAGAGGCGCGCATGCTCAACCACAACTACATCGGCACCGAGCACATCCTGCTCGGGCTCATCCACGAGGGTGAAGGCGTGGCCGCCAAGGCCCTGGAGTCCATGGGGATCTCCCAGGAGGGCGTGCGCGCCCAGGTCATCGAGATCATCGGTGAGGGCCAGCAGGCGCCCACCGGGCACATCCCGTTCACCCCGCGTGCCAAGAAGGTCCTCGAGCTCTCGCTGCGCGAGGCACTGCAGCTCGGGCACAACTACATCGGCACGGAGCACATCCTGCTCGGACTCATCCGTGAGGGTGAGGGTGTCGCCGCCCAGGTGCTCACCAAGCTGGGCGCGGACCTGAACCGTGTGCGCCAGCAGGTGATCCAGCTGGTCTCCGGCTACCAGGGCAAGGAGCCCGTGGTCGCGGGCGGGCCCGCCGAGGGCACCCCCGCCGGTTCCGCGATCCTCGACCAGTTCGGCCGCAACCTCACGCAGGCCGCCCGCGAGGGCAAGCTGGACCCGGTCATCGGGCGCGAGAAGGAGATCGAGCGCGTGATGCAGGTGCTCTCGCGCCGCACCAAGAACAACCCGGTCCTGATCGGCGAGCCCGGCGTCGGCAAGACGGCCGTGGTGGAGGGACTCGCGCAGGACATCGTGCGCGGGGACGTCCCGCAGACGCTGACCGACAAGCAGGTGTACACCCTGGACCTCGGCTCGCTCGTGGCGGGCTCCCGGTACCGCGGCGACTTCGAGGAGCGCCTGAAGAAGGTGCTGAAGGAGATCCGCACCCGCGGTGACATCGTGCTGTTCATCGACGAGATCCACACCCTCGTGGGCGCCGGTGCGGCCGAGGGTGCGATCGACGCCGCCTCGATCCTGAAGCCGATGCTCGCGCGCGGTGAGCTCCAGACGATCGGCGCCACCACGCTGGACGAGTACCGCAAGCACATCGAGAAGGACGCCGCCCTCGAGCGCCGGTTCCAGCCGATCCAGGTGTCCGAGCCGACCGTGGCGCACACCATCGAGATCCTCAAGGGCCTCCGCGACCGGTACGAGGCGCACCACCGCGTGACCATCACCGACGACGCCCTCGTGGCCGCGGCGACCCTTGCCGACCGCTACGTCTCCGACCGGCACCTCCCGGACAAGGCCATCGACCTGATCGACGAGGCCGGGGCGCGCCTGCGCATCCGCCGCATGACGGCGCCGCCGAACCTGCGCGAGATCGACGAGAAGATCTCCAAGGTCAAGCGTGAGAAGGAATCCGCGATCGACGACCAGGACTTCGAGCGGGCCGCCCGGTTGCGCGACGAGGAGGCCCGGCTGGGCCACGAGCGTGCCGCCAAGGAACGCCAGTGGAAGACGGGCGACATGGACACCGTCTCGGAGGTCAACGAGGAGCTGATCGCCGAAGTGCTCGCGATGTCCACCGGCATCCCCGTGATCAAGCTGACCGAGGCGGAGTCCAGCAAGCTGCTCCACATGGAGGAGGGGCTGCACAAGCGCGTGATCGGCCAGGACGAGGCGATCAAGGTGCTGGCCCAGGCGATCCGGCGCACCCGCGCCGGCCTGAAGGACCCGAAGCGCCCCGGTGGCTCGTTCATCTTCGCGGGCCCGACGGGCGTCGGGAAGACCGAGCTCGCCAAGGCCCTGGCCGAGTTCCTGTTCGGCGACGAGGACGCCCTCATCCAGCTGGACATGTCCGAGTATGGCGAGAAGCACACCGTCTCGCGCCTGTTCGGCTCCCCGCCCGGATACGTCGGCTACGACGAGGGTGGGCAGCTCACCGAGAAGGTGCGCCGCCGGCCGTTCTCGGTGGTCCTGTTCGACGAGGTCGAGAAGGCCCACCCCGACGTGTTCAACGCACTCCTGCAGATCCTCGAGGACGGCCGCCTGACGGACGCCCAGGGTCGCGTGGTGGACTTCAAGAACACCGTCATCATCATGACCACCAACCTCGGGACGAGGGACATCGCCAAGGGCGTGATGACCGGGTTCCAGGCCGGTGGCGAGCTGTCCACCGACTACGTCCGCATGAAGGGCAAGGTGATGGACGAGCTCAAGACCCAGTTCCGCCCCGAGTTCCTCAACCGCGTGGACGAGGTCGTGGTGTTCCCGCAGCTGTCCCGCCTNGAGATCCTCCAGATCGTGGATCTCATGATCGCCAAGGTGGACGTGCGNATGCACGACCGNGACATGGCCATCGAGCTCACGCCCGCCGCNAAGGCGCTGCTCGCGGACCGGGGCTACGACCCNGTCCTGGGTGCCCGGCCGCTGCGCCGCGCCATCCAGCGGAGCATCGAGGACGCGCTCTCGGAGAAGATCCTGTTCGGTGAGCTGAAGTCCGGCCAGAAGGTGATCGTCGATGCCGAGGGCGAGGGCATCCTCGGCGAGTTCACCTTCCACGGCGTGCCGAGGGGTGCGTCCGTGGCGGCTGACGCGAGCGGCCACGCCTCCTCCGCGGAGAGTGGCGACGCGGACGCCGACATCCACGCCATGTTCGGGGGCGGAGAGCCCGCGCCGGTGGCGGAGGGCTCCGGGCACGACCACCAGACCGGCGCCGCGACCGGCTGAGCGAGGACGACGAGAAGGGGCGCCCCGGGAGGGGCGCCCCTTTTTCGTGGATCGGTGCCGGCCTCAGTGCCGCGACTGGGACGCCTCCACCGTGACGGTCCCGACGCCCGCGGAGATGAACAGCGGGATCGGCCCGGCCACGCGCACCGCCGCCGGGTCCGCGCCCGGCGTGCGGTCCTGCACGGTCCCGACGCCGCTCTCGAGCGAGACGTCGTAGCCCTGGCTCACGGTCGGGACGGCGACGGTGATCGTCCCCACGCCGCCCTCGATGGCGATCGACTCCGGTGCGGTACGAGTCCCCAGGTCGACGCTGGCGAAGCCCACGCCGCCGTTGATGACGACCTGACCGGGGGTGGCCACGGTGGCGGTCACCCGCCCCACCCCGGCCTCCACGCGCAGCGAGGCGGCGGTGCCGGTGATGTCGACGTCGCCGATGCCACTGGACACCTCGGTGGTCGCGAAGGCGCCGTCGATGGTCACGGTGCCGGCGCCGGCGTCGACCACCAGGTCGGGGACGAGGTCCTCCGGGAGCCGGATGACAAGCGTGCGCCGGTCGTCCTGCTGGTCGAACCAGGAACCCCAGTCCCCCCACCGCCAGCCGTGTTCGTCCTCGGCCGTGAAGGTGAGCGTGCCGCCGTCGCGCTGGAGCACCGAGCCGGCGTCGGCGGGATCGCCGTACCATCCGGTCTGCCACTCGATCATCGAACCCTCATGGGTGGTGATGACGACGTCGTTGACGCCCGCCTTCACCTCGATCGCGGTCACGGAGGTGGCCGGCTCCGCGCCGCCAACCTGGGACAGGGGGTACACGTGGCTGCGATCGATCGCGTCGACCGCGCCGGCGGTGACGGCCGTTAGGGTGACGACGACGCCCGCGACCAGCACCGCGGCTCGCAGGCCCTGCGACCGCGGCCGCACCTGCCCGGGCACGGGCGGGACGGACGGGGCTGGACCGTAGGGAGGCTGGCCGTAGGGAGATTGGGCGTAGGGCGGCTGGTTCACGCCCCAGGGCACACCCTGCTGCGGTGGCTGGCCGGGCTGCTGCCACGGCTGGCCGGGCTGCCACTGCGGGCCTGTTGGGCCGAATCGGGGGTCGTTCGGGGGTTGGGTGGTGGACATGGTTCCTCCTCAGGACTCGAGGTAGCGCAGGACCGCCATGACGCGGCGGTTCTCGGAATCGGCCGGGTGGAGGCCGAGTTTGGCGAAGATCGCGGACACGTGCTTCTCGACCGATCCCTCGGAGACGAAGAGCGTGCCGGCGATGGCGGAGTTGGACCTGCCCTGGGCCATGAGCTGCAGGACGTCGTGCTCGCGGCCGGTGAGCTGGGTGAGGTCGTCGCGCTTGCGGGAGCGGACCACGATCTGGGCCACCACCTCCGGGTCCAGGGAGGTGCCGCCGTCGGCGACGGTCCGAACGGCGTCGAGGAAGTCGTCGACGTCGGCGACGCGCTCCTTGAGCAGGTAGCCGAGCCCCCGGGTCGAGTTCGCGATCAGCTCGGAGGCGTAGCGTTCCTCGACGTACTGGCTGAGGACGAGGACCGGGGTGTCGGGGGACTGCTGGCGCAGCTGGACCGCGGCCCGGATGCCCTCGTCCGTGAAGGTGGGGGGCATCCGGACGTCGATGATGGAGAGGTCCGGGGCGAGTTCGAGGGCGAGGCGGACGAGGTCGTCCGCGGTGCCGATCGAGGCGACGATCTCGTGGCCGGCGTCGGTGAGCAGGCGCTCGAGGCCCGCGCGGAGGAGGACGGAGTCCTCGGCGATCATGAGGCGCATGGGAGCTCCACGGTGAGGATGGTGGGTCCGCCGTCGGGGCTCTGGATCGCCAGCGTGCCCTGGGCGGAACGGACGCGCTCGTGGAGGCCGGCGAGGCCGGTTGACTCGGTGCCGGGGGAGACGCGAGCCCCGCCGATGCCGTTGTCGAAGACCGTGATCCGCACGCGCTGGCCGAACTGGTTGACCACCACCTGTGCGTTCGTGGCCCGCGAGTGCTTGGCGATGTTGGTCAGGGCCTCGGCGACCACGAAATAGGCCACGGACTCGGTGGCTCGGGGGAGCCGCTCGGCCAGGTCGACGCGCACCTGCACCGGGATCGGCGACTGGGCGGCGAGGGCGGACAGGGCGGCGTCGAGACCGCGGTCGGTGAGCACCGCCGGGTGGATGCCGCGGGCGAGCTGGCGCAGGTCGTTGACGGCGGCCTTGGCCTCCGTGTGGGCCTCGTCGATCATTGCGCGGGCCGCCTCGGGATCGGTGTCCAGCTTGTTCCGCGCCATGCCGAGCGTCATGGCGAGGTTGACGAGCCGCGGCTGGGCGCCGTCGTGCAGGTCGCGCTCGATGCGGCGGCGTTCGGCCTCGGCGGCCCGTTCGGCGCCGTCGCGGGCATCGGTGAGCGCGACCACCTGGCGCTGCAGCTGCTCGGCGGGTACCGACAGCATGGCGGCGTCGAGGCTGCGGTCAATCAGGACGGCGGCCCACATCTCGACGAGCGCGAGGGCGATCAGGAGGACGCCCACGACCGGGGCCCAGTCCGGCAGGATGTACGCGCCCGGGACCGGCTCGAACGAGACAGCTCCGGTGGTCAGCGTCCAGATGCCCGCCCAGCCGGTGGCGGCGAGCCAGATGAACACCGCACCCGCGGCCAGGCCGAGCATCATCTTGAGGGCGTGATGGGCGAAGCTCCGCCAGTACTCGCCGTTGGTGAAGGGACGCAGGGACCGCATGATCGCGCCGTCGCGCGGCTGGGGCGGCCAGGTGGAGAGGTCCGGGACGGGCAGGTCGTGGACGGCACGGGCCCGCCACCGCTCGAGGGTGAGGACGAGGCGCAGCAGCCACGCCACGCCGAGGAGGATGAGGAGGCCGAGCCCGAACACCGGGATCGTGCCGACGCCCACCGAGACGAGGACGATGAGCACGATCCCCCAGGAGAGCGCCAACCCGAACGAGACCATCACGTTGGCGGCGCCGGCGAGGACGTCCACGAGGGACCGGCGTTGCACCGGGGGAGCTGTTGTTGTTGCCATGCCACGAGCCTAGGCGGGGCGCAATGGGCGGGTGAATGGGGGCATCACCCGACTTCGCTGGGGGATAACCCCCGGTCGTCAGTCGCCGACGGCGCGGCGCGCATGCTCCACCCAGGCCGGCAGGAGCGCGTGGACGGCCTCGACATCCACGCCGGCGGTCTCGTCGATGAGGCGGTCGGCGTCCTCCGGTTTGAAGTACCCGTGGTGCCGGTACGCGCGGATGCGGGTGGCCAGCGAGGAGTTGGACATCTCCGGGTGGAACTGCGTGATGTACACGTTGCGCCGCAGGCGCACGAGCTGGACGGGGCAGGTCGGCGCGCTCGCGAGGACCTGCGACCGGGGCGGCGCCTTCAGGAACGCCTCGGTGTGGCCCACGAACGCCTCGAACCGCGCGGGGAGGGTGCGCGCGACGTCGTCGGCACGCCCGGCGTCCGTGAGGGTGATCGTCACCGGGCCGGTGTCCTCCCGGTACGTGGAGTCGACGACGCCGCCCGCGACGATCCCCATCGACCCCACCCCGTAGCAGATGCCGAGGAACGGGAGGTCGCGGTCGAGGACCTCCTCGAGAATGGGTTCGAGCTCCGCCTCGACGCGGCGCTGGTTCGTGCTCTTGCGGGTGTGGGGGATCGACGCGGTGAACGGCGACCCGCCGAGGAGGACGCCGGCGAAGCGGTCGAGGTCGACCTCGAAGGGCCCGGTCTCCATGCGGACCCGGACGAGGTCGGCCTCACGCAGGTCCCCGAAGCGGAGGAGGGACTCGTACTCATCGTCGGCGACCTCGTCCTCGGGACGCGAGGCGAGGAACAGGAACGGGCGGGTCATGGAGATATCGTGCACCCTCTGCGCAGGTCCCGGCCCCCCGGATGCGGACAGGGGAGGCGCTTGCTAACGTGGACGTCATGTGACCGACGCAACCAGGCGAGGGTCAACAACCGCTGAGAGGACACCACAATGGGAATCGGAGACGACATCAAGCACGGCGCCGAGAAGCTCGGCGGCAAGGGCAAGGAGGAGTGGGGAGACCTGACCGACAACGAGCGTCTCGAGGCCGAGGGCAAGGCTCAGCAGGCCAAGGCAGACGTCAAGGACGCCGCTGATGACCTCGGTGACACGCTCGAGCGCAAGGTGGAGGACATCAAGGACGACTTCCGTCGCTGACAGGCTGCCCGCCCGTCTCGCCGAATCGCGCGAGTTGGAGGGCCGCGCCACACTCGGGGTAATCTGGAGTTCATCTCATGCAACGACGCGAGCATGGAACCACCTGCGGAGGCCTTATTCTCATGGCGAAGTACGTCTACAAGTTCAGCGAGGGTGACAAGGACCAGAAGGACCTGTTGGGCGGCAAGGGCGCGAACCTTGCCGAGATGACCAACATCGGTCTGCCCGTCCCGCCCGGATTCACGATCACCACGGATGCGTGCCGCTACTACATGAAGCACGGCACCGTCCCGCCGGAGCTCCCCGAGCAGGTCACCGCCGCGGTTGACCACGTCGAGGGCGCCATCGGTCGCTCGTTCGGTGACCCGGCCGAGCCGCTGCTGTTCTCGGTGCGCTCCGGCGCGAAGTTCTCGATGCCAGGCATGATGGACACCGTCCTCAACATCGGCCTCAACGACTCCTCCGTCCTCGGCCTCGCGGCGTTCGCGAGCAACGAGCGGTTCGCCTGGGACTCCTACCGCCGCCTCATCCAGATGTTCTCCAAGACCGTCCTGGGCGTCGACGGCGAGAAGTTCTCCGCCGCCCTGGACGCGAAGAAGGCCGAGCGCGGTGTCAAGACGGACCCCGAACTCACGGCCGAGGACCTGAAGGAACTGGTCGCCCAGTTCAAGCAGATCGTCGTCGACTCCACCGGCGCGGAGTTCCCGCAGGACACTCGCAAGCAACTCGACCTCGCCATCGAGGCCGTCTTCAACTCCTGGAACACCGAGCGCGCGGTCATCTACCGCCGCCGCGAGAAGATCTCGAACGAACTCGGTACGGCCGTCAACGTCCAGACCATGGTCTTCGGCAACCTGGGCGACAGCTCCGGCACCGGCGTCTGCTTCACGCGCGACCCCTCCACCGGCCACTCGGGCGTGTATGGCGACTACCTGGTCAACGCCCAGGGGGAGGACGTCGTCGCGGGCATCCGCAACACGCTCTCGCTCGCGGACCTCAAGGAGATCGACCCCAGGAGCTACACGGAGCTCCGCGATGCCATGAGCCGCCTCGAGCAGCACTACCGCGACCTCTGCGACATCGAGTTCACGATCGAGAGCGACCGGCTCTGGCTGCTGCAGACCCGTGTGGGCAAGCGCACTGCCGGCGCCGCGTTCCGTGTCGCGACCCAGCTCATCGACGAGGGACTCATCAACGAGGACGAGGCGCTCGAGCGCGTCACCGGCGCCCAGCTGACCTCCCTGATGTTCCCCCAGTTCGACGACGAGGCCCCCAAGACGCTGCTCACCAAGGGCTTGGCCGCGTCCCCGGGCGCCGCTGTGGGCGAGATCGTCTTCGACTCGGCGCAGGCCATCGAGCGCGCCGCCCAGGGCGTGAAGGTCATCTTGGTGCGCCGTGAGACCAACCCGGACGACCTGGGCGGAATGATCGCCGCCGAGGGCATCCTGACCGCGCGTGGCGGCAAGACGTCCCACGCGGCCGTCGTCGCCCGCGGAATGGGAACGACCGCCGTCGTCGGTGCGGAGGAGCTCGACATCGACGCCGCGGCGCGCGAGATGCGCGTGGGCGACAAGGTGCTGCGCAGCGGTGACGTCGTCGCCATCGACGGCACCACCGGCGAGGTCTTCGAGGGCGACGTCCCCGTGGTCCCGTCCCCCGTCACGACCTACTTCGCCGACGGCCTCGACGCCGCCCTCGCCCTGGCCAAGGACGACGCCTCCCGCGAGCTGGTTGCCGCGGTCGACCGCCTCGTGCGCCACGCCGAC
>JGI24133J20442_1000411_pt1 | contig 13305 bp, 14 predicted proteins | sample BarGraNGADG00311_2_FD_20442 | JGI IMG/M metagenome (IMG submission 20442)
CCGCCGCGTCCCGCCGGCCGGGTAGCCGGGGCTCAGTACGGCTGGGCCGCGAGGAACGCGCCGACCTCGGCGCGGGTTGGCGACGTCGCCGGGCCGCGGCGTGTCACCTGGATCGCCCCGGCGCCGTTCGTGTCCACGGGGTCCTGCGGGTAGCCGGGCACGTGCGCGGTGACGCCGCCCTCGCGCACCCAGCAGCCCTCCGGACCGTCGCGGACCACCACGACGGCGCCGTCGCCCAGCATCCCGGCGAGGGCGGCGGCGGCCTCCTCGATGTCCGCGAGCCCGGTCAGGTCCCACGCCTCGGGCGAGTTGGACGTCCACACGCCGGTGACGGCGAGCGCACGCTCGCGGACGGCGTCGGGCATGGACGTGAACGCGGCGCCCGGGTCCAGCACGACGACGACGCCGTCGCTCAGGCCCTCGAGCCACGCGAGCAGGGGGTCGCGGGTGGGCTCGAACAGGCTGTAGCCGGTGACGCAGACGAGGTCGCCCGGCACCGGGTGGGAGGTGGCGAGGGATTCGACGGTGATGTGGCGCTCGGCGTCCATGGTGGTGATGAAGGTGCGCTCGCCGTCAGGCTCCACGGCCACGAGACAGATGCCGGTGTCCAGCCCGGGCACGGGCGCGCTGGTGACCGCCACGCCCTCGGCCCGCAGGGCCGCCCGGACGAGGTCCCCGTTGGGGCCGGTCCCGACGGCGCCCGCGTGCACCGCCGTCGCCCCCGCCCGTGCCGCGGCGAGGAGGACGTTGACCGCCCCGGCCGCGTACTGGTGGTGAGTGCTCGCCATCACGTTTCCGCCGCGCTCGGGGAGCCCCGCGATCTCGACGACGATGTCCACCAGCGCCTGGCCGGTGTGGATCACCCGGGGCACGCGCGCCGCNCTCAGTGCGCCAGCGACCAGGCCACGACGGCCTCGGTGTACTGGTCTCGGACCGGTCGGACGGAGAGGCACAGGTCGTGGCGCCCACCCGGGAACACCCGAACCTCGATGTCGCGGCCGAGGTTGGGGGCGAGGCGGTGCGTGTCGGCCGGGTCCAGGACGCAGTCGGCGGAGGCGAGTTCGTCCGGGGTGGGGTGGTTCGGGTCACCGGCGCGATCCGAGGTGCACACCAGCACGGGGACGTCGATGGCGAGGCCGCGCGCCACCTCCGCCTGCAGCACCCGCACCGCGTGCAGGAAGCCGGCGCGGGCGGGGAAGGGGCCGAGNACCTTCCAGTCGGTGTCGAAGTCCCACTCGCCGCCGTACCGCACGTGGAGCGAGCGGGGGTAGTCGTACCCCAGCTGGGAGAGAGCCACCGTGGGGGCGATGGGGCTGAGGGCGCGCGAGAGCACTGTGACCAGGGTCGTGAGGGGCTTGGGCCGGTTGATGTCGAGCCACGGCGAGTTGAGCACGACGGCGTCAACGCCGTGGTCCGGGCGGTTCGCGAAGATCGCGGTCTGGAGGCCGCCGGTGGAGTGCCCGAGCAGCGTGACGTGGGTGTGGCCGTGCTCCCGGACCACCGCGAGGGCGGAGCGGATGTCCTCCTCGCGGACGGTGAGGTCCCGGATGTCCTCCATCCGGGGGAGCCCTTGGGAGGCGCGCCCCTGGCCGCGCTGGTCGAGCGCGTAGAATTCGATCCCCGCGTCCAGCCACGCCTGGGCGTGGTGGGTGTGGAAGAAGTAGTCCACGAACCCGGGGATGGCAAGGACGGCGCGGGTGCTCCGCCCGGAGGCGGCCTCGCGCTGGTGCACCAGCACGGCGTAGTCGGCGCCGGGGGCCGCCGGCGAAGGGGTGAGCGGCAGGATGCGGCTGACCCAGGGTTCCCCGAGGATGTCGGGGCGTACGGCGGTGTTCACGTTCGGATTGTCGCACGGGGGCCATCGACCCCGTATGGCCTCCGTGTGCGGAGGCTCACGATCCCCCCTCTGGACCCGCGCCCGCAGGGTGGGATANNGTCGAAAGTGCACAGCCGTGCGCCATCAAGAGCAGCTGAGAGACCTGGCTCAACGACGCTGCAGCAACCCCCCGCCCCGGCGGGAGCGGGTGCTAATGCCAGGGCCGATGGAGGATCACCCGGTGATTTCGCTTCGCGAGGTACGCAAGGTCTATGGCGACGTCGTCGCCCTGGACGGCGTCGACCTCGAGATCGAGAAGGGCACCATCCACGGCATCGTGGGGCCCTCCGGCGCCGGCAAGTCCACCCTTGTGCGCTGCCTCACCGGCCTGGACCGCCCCACCTCGGGCGTCATCGAGGTGGCCGGCCAGAACCTCTCCGAGGTCTCCGAGTCCGACCTCCGCCAGGCCCGCCGCAGGATCGGCATGGTGTTCCAACACGTCAACCTCTTCGACGCCCGCACCGCCGCGGAGAACATCGCCTATCCGCTGCGCATCGCCGGCGTGCCTGCCGCCCGGCGCGCGGCCCGAGTGCAGGAACTGCTGGACCTCGTGGGCCTCGGCAACCGCGGCGGCTCCTACCCCTCCCAGCTGTCCGGCGGCCAGAAGCAGCGCATCGGCATCGCCCGCGCGCTCGCCACGGACCCGGACGTCCTCCTCTGCGACGAGCCCACCTCCGCCCTGGACAGCGCCACCACGCGCCAGATCCTCGACCTCATCCGGGACATCCGGGACCGCATCGGGGTCACCGTCGTGATCATCACCCACGAGATGGATGTGGTCCGCCAGGCCTGCGACGCCGTCTCGCTGCTGGACCACGGCCGCGTGGTCGAGTCCGGGCGGATCGCCGACGTCGTCGTCGACCCGGCCACGCGCCTCTCGCACGCGCTCGTCCCACTCCCNCCGGTGCCGGACACGGAACTCGCCGTCATCGACGTCTTCTTCACCTCCCGCCCGGGCGAGCCGACGGGGGCGCGCGTGTTCGACGTCGTCGCGCAGCTGGGCGGCGACGTCACCGCCGGCACGCTCGAGACGCTGGGCGACGTGCAGGTGGGGCGCATCGCGCTCTCGGCCCCGCAGCACGATGTCGAGCGGCTGGCCCGCGGTCTGCGCGAGGCTGGGCTGCACGTGGAGAGTCGGTCATGAGCGACGGGACCTGGTTCGACAACCCGGTCGTGCAGAACCAACTGTGGCCCGCGACCGTGGAGACGCTCGGCATGACCGCGTTCTCCACGCTGTTCACGGTGCTGTTGGGGTTGCCGCTCGGGCTGGCGCTCGTCGCGACGGCGCCGAAGGGTCTGGTCCCCAACCGCGCGGTGAACCAGGTGCTGAGCGTCATCGTGAACATCGGGCGCTCGATCCCGTTCATCATCCTCATGATCGCGATCATCGGCTTCACGCGGTTCATCGTCGGGACGACGATCGGGTGGCAGGCCGCCGTGGTTCCGCTCACCGTGGCCGCCATCCCGTTCTTCGCGCGGCTGGTGGAGACCGCGGTCTTCTCCGTGGAGCAGGGCAAGATCGAGGCGGCCCAGATGATGGGCGCCTCCCGCCTCCAGGTGCTCGGCGGGGTGCTCGTCCGCGAGGCGCTGCCGGCCATCATCCAGGGGATCACCGTCCTGGTGATCACCCTGATCTCGTACTCCGCGATGGCCGGGGCCATCGGGGGTGGCGGGCTCGGTGCGCTCGCGATCAACCACGGCTACAGCCGCTACCAGACGGACGTGATGATCCTGACCGTGGTGGTGATCGTCGTGCTCGTCCAGGCGATCCAGATGATCGGCGACATGTGCAGCCGGCTGGTGGACCATCGCTAGGCGTCCACACCAGCCGGGACGGCCCGCCAGCGGCGCCCAGCAGCCACAGACTCGNATGAAACCAATCAGCAAAGGAAGAACCATGCGAACCACTCGCCTTGCCCCCGTGGCCATTGCGGCCGCGGNNGCCCTCAGCCTCGCCGCCTGCTCGGGCAGCACCACGGACGACGGCACCACCGCCGCGGCCGACGCCTCCGGGGATGTCGTGACCCTCACCGTCGGCGCCTCACCGGTGCCGCACGCGCAGATCCTCGAGTACATCGACCAGAACCTGGCCGCCGACGCCGGGATCGACATCGAGATCGTGGAGTACACCGATTACGTGCAGCCGAACGTGGCGCTTTCCGAGGGCGACCTCGACGCGAACTACTTCCAGCACGTCCCGTACTTCGACGCCGAGGTGGCCGAGAAGGGCTACGAGTTCGAGCACTCCGTCGGCATCCACATCGAGCCCTACGGTGTGTACTCGAACACGTACGCCTCCGTTGCCGAGCTCCCCGACGGCGCGACCGTCGCGGTGACGAACGACCCCTCGAACCAGGCGCGCGCCCTCGTGCTGCTGGAGAAGGAGGGCCTGTTCACCCTCGCCGACGTCGAGAACCCCTCGGTGTTCGACGTCGCGGACAACCCGAAGAACATCAAGCTCGTCGAGGTGGCGGCGGACCAGCTGCCGCGCCAGCTTGAGGACGTGGACGCCGCCGTGATCAACGGGAACTTCGCGTTGGAGGCCGGTCTGGTGCCCAGCAAGGACGCGATCGCGCTCGAGTCCGGCGAGGACAACCCCTACGCGAACATCGTGGCCTACCGCACCGAGGACAAGGACTCCGCGGCCATCGCCACCCTGATCTCGCTGCTGACCTCCGACGAGGTTCGCACCTACATCGAGGAGACCTGGCCGGACGGGGAGCTCATCCCGGCGTTCTGACTTTCTGGTCGAGGGGGAGGGTTCCAGCCGACGGTGAGGCGTCCATGCCTCACACTCGGCGGGAACCCTCCCCCTCGGCACGCCAGGGCTGCCGGCTCACTCCCAGCGCGGGCGGCGGTAGTACAGGTCCCAGGGCTGCTCGCCCTGCCCGAGGTACTCCCACCCGTGCTCCTCTATCTCGCGGCGCAGCCCTTGCAGGGCGGCCGTCAGTCCGGGGGCCCATTCCTCGCGCGGTGCCATCGGGACGGCCCCGCGCGGCGAGAAGAACGTGGCTCCCACGTACCGGTGGTCGCCGTCGACCTCGCCGACGAAACGCAGCAGGGCGCTGCCGGAGAGGGAACCGAGGGTGGTCAGGATGCTCGCGCGGCGGGAGGTCCCGCCAACGTCCTCGAGCACGATGTGGAGCGTGTCGTAGCCGATCACCCTAGTCGACGACGCCGTACAACCGGTCCCCGGCGTCCCCGAGCCCGGGCACGATGTAGCCGTGCTCGTTGAGCTTCTCGTCCACCGCCGCGGTCACGATCTTCACCTCGGCGCGGTGCCCCACCGACTCCGCCAGGTGGTGGAGTCCCTCGGGCGCCGCGAGCAGGCAGATCGCGGTGACGTCGCGGGCGCCGCGCTCCAGCAGGTACTCGATGGCCATCACGAGCGTGCCCCCGGTGGCGAGCATGGGGTCGAGCACGAAGCACTGCCGCCCGGAGAGGTCGTCGGGAAGGCGGTTCGCATACGTGGCGGCCTCGAGGGTCACCTCGTCGCGGATCATGCCGAGGAACCCCACCTCGGCCGTGGGCAGCAATCGCGTCATGCCCTCGAGCATCCCGAGGCCGGCGCGCAGGATCGGCACCACGATCGGGCGGGGCTTCGCGAGCTGCGTCCCGATGGTGGGCGCCACGGGCGTCTCCACGTGCACGTCCTCCACGCGCACCTCGCGCGTGGCCTCGTAGGCGAGCAGCGTCACGAGCTCCTCCACCAGCTGCCGGAACACCGGCGACGGCGTGTCCTTGTCCCGCAGGACGGTCAGTTTGTGGGCGATCAGCGGGTGGTCCGTGACGTGCAGGCGCATGGCCTCACGATACTGCGCGGCCGGTATTTGTCCGAGCGTGGTCCCCGCTCCTCGGTAGGTTTGTCCCATGCGTGTGGACCCGGCACTCGAGTCGGCGATGGCACGCGCCCTCACCCTGGCCCGCGCGGCCGCGGCCGACGACGACGTCCCGGTTGGCGCCGTCGTCGTGGGTCCCGACGGGGAGGTGCTGGGGGAGGGGAGGAACCGGCGCGAGGCTGACGGCGACCCCACCGCCCATGCTGAGGTCCTCGCGCTGCGCGCCGCCGCGCGAAGGCGTGGCACCTGGCGTCTCGACGACTGCACCCTGGTTGTCACCCTGGAACCCTGCACAATGTGCGCCGGCGCGATCGTGCTCGCGCGCCTCCCGCGGGTGGTGTTCGGGGCGTGGGACCCCAAGGCGGGCGCGGCGGGCTCCATCCGGGACGTGCTGCGGGACGCGCGGCTGAACCACCGGGTGGAGGTGGTGGGCGGTGTCATGGAGGAGGAGTGCGGCGCCGTGCTGCGGGAGTTCTTCGAACCACGCCGGGGTGGCTGACCGCCGGCCCACAGCGGCACGGTTTGGGGCGCCGGGTGGAGGACCGGTAGTGTGTCCTGCGGTAGCGTGTCCGAGCGGCCGAAGGTGCAGCACTCGAAATGCTGTGTGGTGCAAGCCACCGCGGGTTCAAATCCCGCCGCTACCGCCACACCGAACTGGGAAGGCGTCATGCGTGCACGCATCGACGGGCGTCGAGTACGCAGCGCCGCCTCGCGCGCGCGGATACTTGATGCGGCCGAGGAGCTGTACGCGACCGTCGGCTTCCATGCGACGTCGCTGCGGGCCGTCGCCCGCGAGGTCGGGATGTCGCCGGCGGGTGTGGCGCGGCACTACTCGTCGAAGGACGAGCTCCTCGCGGACGTCCTCGCCCAGGTGACGGGGTCCGAGGGGGACACGGGGAGCCCGGACCTCGATCCGGCTGAGCGGGCCGTACGCCTGCTCACCAGCGGCCTGGGCGCCCCGGGGCGCGCCCGCCTCTCCACCATGCTGCTCGGCGAGGCCACCTCGCCGGACCACCCCGCCCACTCCTTCGTGTCCGCGCGGCTCGACGCCGTCACCCGCGCACTCACCGGGGCCTTCGGCGACCGCGGCGTGGACCTCGCCGCCGCCTGGGACGGCCTGCGGCTGATGCGGCTGTACGTGCCCGACGTCGACCCCGAGTCCCGGTTCGCCGCACACCTGGCCGGGCGCCCCGAGCCTGACGGACCCGTCGCGCCGCCCGATGGCGTCGCCGCGCGCCTCGCGGTGCCGGACGTCGCCGACGTCACGCCGATCGGGCACGACATCGCGGACCCCCCGCCCGAACCGACCACCCGCGAGGGGCAGATCATGCGCGCCGCCGCCGCCGCCATCGCGGAAACCGGATACCGCGGCATGAGCGTGCGGGAACTCGCCGCCGGACTGGACACCACGCACAGCGCGCTCCTGTACCACTTCACCAGCAAGGCGACGCTCCTGGAAGCGGTGATGGACTACCGCGACCAACTGGTCGGCTCGTCATGGGCAGAGCCGGTCACGCCGCTCGACGGCATCTACAACCTCTACCGCCGGGCCGTCTACAACGAGTCGCACCCCGACTTCATCGAGATCTACTCCGCGCTGAGCTGCGAGGCGAGCCATCCATCCCACCCCTCGCACTCCTACTTCCGGCGCCGTTTCGAGATGCTGATCGGCTTCCTGGCGATGGAGCTGTCCAGGCTCCAGGCGTCCGGGCAGGTGCATGCGGGGCTCGATCCCGTCGCGGAGGCGCAATGGCTCGGCGCGATGTGGGATGGCCTGCAACTTCACGGCCTCTACCGGGACATCCCGGACACCTCGGACCGGGTCCTGCGCCAGCTGAACACCTGGACCACGCTCCCGCTACCGCGGTACGAACCCGCCCGCTGAGCCACCCGGCACCGAGCGCTGGAGCCACGGCGCTGGAGCCACCCGGCGCCCGGTGCGCCGCCGTCAGCTGTTCCAGCGGATGACCGCCGCGGACTCCTTCTCGCGCCCGAGGATCGACAGGCTCGCGACCTCCAGGGGGAAGCTCTGGCCGAAGATGAGGGGGAAGTCGAGCCACGCCAGTGCGAGGACGCGCAACGCATGCCCGTGCGCGAAGCAGATCGCCTTCTCGGCGCCGGAGGCCCGCACCCGCGAGACAACGCGCGTCAGGCGGGCCCGGACCTGGTCGGCCGACTCGCCGTTGGGGCAGCCATTGAACCAGATCCGCCAGCCGTGGTGGTCCGCGCGGATCTGCTCGCTCGTCATGCCCTCGAAGTCCCCGTAGTACCACTCGGCGAGGTCCTCCTCGACCTCGAAGTTCTCGAAGCCGGCCAGCCTGGCAGTCCGCTGCGCGCGCTGGCGCGGGCTGCAGAGGACCAGTTCGAAGTCGGAGGGGTCGAGGCGTGACCTGAGGGACTCCGCCTGGGCGACGCCCCTCTCGGTGAGGTCCAGATCGGTGATGGAGGTGTGTTGGCCGGACTTGCTCCACGCGGTTTCCCCGTGGCGGACCATGTACAGGAGGGTCATGCGACCATCCTGCCCGCTCGGGGGCTTTCGGACGGTGGTTTCCGCGCCGTCGTCAGCCGATGTCGCGCCGTCGGTAGCCGACGAACCCGACCGTCGTGAACAGCACCGCCACCAGGGCAAGCCACGCGAGCCCGGACCAGGCCGGGTCCGTGGCCTGGACGTTGGGGACGTGCCAGAGGGGGCTGATGTCGAGGACCCACTCGTCCAGATTGAACATGGGGCCGAGGATGGTGAGGGCGAACGTCGCCACCACGCCCATCCACCCCGCCAGCCGCTTCGACGGGTGCGCCCCGACGACGGCGAGCGCCAGCCCCACCAGCACCCAGACCGCCGGGATGGTGGCTATCGACTGACCCACCACGTCCGTGAACCCGATGGTGTCCCCGGTGGAGTCGGCGACCCACCCCATGACCGAGCCGGCCACCACCATGCCCAGCGCGGTGGAGAGGAACGCGATCACCGCGTGGCTGGCCAGGTGGGCCGAGCGGCTGACCGCCCCGCCGAGCAGCGGGTCCGCCCGGTACTCCATCTCCTCGGCGTAGAGGCGCATGACGATCTGCACGCCGTGGACGGCGGCGTAGATGCCGAGGATCCGGATCATGGTGAGGAGGAACTCGGCCACCAGGTCCTCCTGGGAGACCGCCCCGGAGGCGAGGACCTGCGCGATCCCGGGGTTCTCGGCGATCACATCGGTGACGGTGTTCGCGAGGAATCCAAGGAGAAGTCCGAGGACCGCGAACCCGACCATCCAGGAGACCAGCGCGGACCGGTGCAGCCGCAGCGCCAGTCCCCAGAGGTTCCCGACGGCGCCCGCCCGGGGCGGTCCCGGACGCGGCGCCACGAGGCCCATGCCGAAGTCGCGGCGAGCGTGCAACGCCAGCCCCACCGCCACCAGCGCCACGGCGAGCGCGAACACCAGGGCCAGCGGCCACCAGATGTTGTCCACGGCGGGCTTCGTCTCCTGCAGCCACCCGAACGGGGTGAGCCACACCGCCCAGTCGGGCGCGCCGGAGGAGTCGATGTAGCCGCGCACCACGAAAAGCGCGCCGAGAACCGTGACCGCGATGGTGTTCGCGGACCGGGCGTCCGAGCCGATCTGGGCCGCGATCACCCCCACGCCGGCGAACAGCATGGCCGAGGCCGCGAACGTCGCCGACAGCATCGCCGAGTTCGCCACGCCGCCGCCGAACGCGATGGTCACCAGCGCGGACACCACGCCGAGCAGGACGGAGGCGATGAACGCCATGGCCACGGCCACCGCGGGCCGGGCCTCGCGCCCGATGACACCGGAGGCCACCAGTTCGGCGCGGCCGGAGTCCTCCTCCGCCCGGCTGTTGCGCACCACGATGAAGATTGCCATCAGCCCGGAGAAGAAGGCCCCGAGGGCACCCGCGCGCCACGCGTTGAACCCGTCCGCGGTGGTGAGGTCCACCGGCCGCCCGAAGATCAGGGCCATCGCCGGGTTCGCCGTCACGTTGAGCTGCAGGATCTGCTGGGTCTGCGGGTCGGGGAACACCCAGTCGTACACGAGCACCGAACTCGCCGACAGCACCGAGATGAGCGCGATCCACGGCGCGATCGACTTCCGGTCCTGCCGCAGCGCCACGTACAGGAGGTGGCGCGTGCCCGTGAGGCGCCCGCCCATCTACGCCCCCTCGCCGGCCGCGCTGTGCCGCCCGTGGGGGCGCTCGGGGCCACCGTGGGCGGGGCCACCGTCGACGGCGGGCGGTACATAGTCGGAATGCTCGCGCGGTGACGGCTCGCCGGCGGTGGTGCCGCCCGACGCCGTCGCCGGGACGCCCTCACCGTAGTGGCGCAGGAACAGGTCCTCGAGCGACGCCGGCGAGACGGTGAGCGCCGCGATCCCGTAGCGGCCGAGCAGCGCCATCGCCTCCCCGACGCGTTCCGCCTCGACCGCCCCGCGGAAGTGGGTGCCGTCGAAGCGGGCGTCGTCGACGAAGGCGAACTCCGTCAGCGTCTCCGGTGCCTGCTCCAGTGTGGCACGAATGGAGGTGCGGGTGCGGTGGCGCAACTGGTCGAGGGTGCCGGTCTCCACCACGACACCATCGCGGATGATGCTGACCCGGTCCGCGAGCGCCTCGGCCTCGGAAAGGATGTGGCTCGAGAGCAGCACACTGCGGCCCTTGGCCTTCTCCGCCTCGATCTCCTCCTGGAACACCATTTCCATGAGGGGGTCGAGCCCGGAGGTCGGCTCGTCGAGGACGAGCAGCTCGACGTTCGAGGACAGCGCCGCCACCAGCGCGACCTTCTGCTTGTTGCCCTTCGAGTACTGCCGCCCGCGCTTGGTGGTGTCCAGTTCGAAGCGCTCCACCAAGTGGGCCCGCCGTGCCTCGTCGAGCCCGCCACGCAGGTTGCCGAGCAGGTCGATGGCCTCGCCGCCGGTCAGGCCCGGCCACAGGCTCACCTCGCCCGGCACGTACGCGAGGCGGCGGTGGAGGGCGACGACGTCGCGCCACGGGTCCCCGCCGAGCACCTCCACGTGCCCGGCGTCCGCCTTCAGCAGGCCGAGCAGGACGCGGATCGTGGTGGACTTGCCGGCGCCGTTCGGCCCGAGGAACCCGTGGACCTCGCCGCGGGCCACGTCCAGGTCGAGGCCGTGGAGGGCCATGAAGCGGCCGTAGGACTTGACCAGCTTCTCAACGCGGATGACCGATTCCATGTCCGCAAATCTACGCGGATCGCGGGGTGCGGGTGGCCGCACGCGCGGGCCCGGCGCGCAGCCGCCGCTAGAGTTGGTGGTCGTGCCACCTCTCTCGTCCCGTCCGGTCCCTGCGCCCCACGGCGCGCCCCTTCCGGCCGCCGCCACGGACCTGGCCGAGCTCGCCGTCGTCGTGCGCAACGGCTTCCCGGAGTCCCGCCACTTCGGCATCCTCTCCGCCCTCGACGCCGACGGCGCCCCCGCCCTCGAACTCGGCGACCCGACCACCGCGATCCTGCCCCGCAGCGCGGCCAAGGCGTTCCAGGCGATCGCGTGCCTGCGCGCGGGGGCGGACCTGCGGGACGAGACCCTGGCGATCGCCGCCGCCTCCCACCCCGGCGGCGACGAACACGTGGCCGCGGCGCGCGCGATCCTCTCCTCCGTGGGGCTTGGCGAGGAGGCGCTGCAATGCCCCGCGGCCATGCCCCGCGACGAGGTGGCGCTCGCCCGCGCCCACCGCGACGGCGCGCCGCCCCGGCGTCTCTGGTTCAACTGCTCCGGGAAGCACGCCGCGATGCTCGCCGCGTGCGTGGTCAACGGTTGGGACACCGCGACCTATCGCGACCCGTCCCACCCGCTGCAGCGCCTCGTCCGCGACACCCTGGAGGAGTTCGCCGGGCCGGTCAGCCACGTCGCTGTCGACGGCTGCGGCGCACCCCTCTTCGGCATCACGGTGCGGGGCCTGGCGCTGGCCTTCCACCGCCTCGTCACCGCGGACCCGGAGTCCGACGCCGGTCGCGTGGTGTCCGCCATGCGCGGACACCCCCACCTCGTCGCGGGCCCCGGCCACGACAACACCGAACTCATGCGGCTCCTCCCGGGATTCATTGTGAAGGGCGGCGCGGAGGGCGTGCTGGCCGTCGCAGCGCCGTCGGGGGAGGCGGTGGCGCTCAAGGTGGCCGACGGCGCGGACCGGGCCACCACGCTCGTGGCGCTCGAGGCGCTGGCGGGGATCGGCGTCGACGTGCGGGCCGCCGCGGCGCTGCGGTTCGTGCCCGTGCTCGGGGGCGGCGATCCGGTGGGGCGGATCGTGCCGGGCGCCGCCTTCCCAGCGAACTCCTAGCGGAAGGGTGCAGCATCGACCCATGAGCGGATCGGGGGAGGGTGCGGCGGCTCGCCGGCGGCTCGGCGCGGAGGTGTGGATCGTGCTGGGCCTGAGCATCGGCGAGTCTGCGGTCTATTCGATCGTGCGGATCATCGCCCGGCTCGCGGAGGAGGCGCCGCTGGGCAGCCAGTCCACCGCGCTCAACCCCTCCGCGTCGCCCCGGCCGTGGCTGGACCTCACCTACCAGCTCCTCGGNATCGGGTTCGCGCTCGTGCCGGTGGTGCTCGCCCTCTACCTGCTCTCGGCCGGCGGACGGCGCGCCACCGCCCGCATCGGCTTCGACCTCGCGCGGCCCTGGCGGGACCTCGCGGCCGGCGTGGGCCTGGCGGCACTCATCGGCATCCCGGGCCTTGCGTTCTACTTCGCCGGCCGGGCGCTCGGCATCACGGTGTCGATCAACGCCGCCGCGCTCAACGACTACTGGTGGACCATCCCCGTCCTCATCCTGGCGGCGCTCAAGAACGCGGTGCTCGAGGAGGTCATCGCGGTGGGCTATCTCCTGGAGCGGCTCGCCGAGCGCGGCTGGAGCTGGCCGATGCGGACGCTCGCCTCCGCAACCCTCCGCGGCGCCTACCACCTCTACCAGGGGATCGGGCCGTTCTTCGGGANCCTGGTGATGGGGCTGGTGTTCAACGAGTACTACCGGCGCTCGCGGCGCACGATGCCGCTCGTGGTGGCGCACACGCTGCTCGACGTCGTCGCGTTCGTGGGGTACTGGCTGCTGCCCGCGGCGTGGCGGGCGCTGCTGTAGTCAGCGAGCGTACCGTTCCACGAACTTGCGGATGATGCCGTGCACCGCGTCGACGTCGGCGCCGCGCGTGCTGGCCTTGACCTCGTCGATCTCCTCCGGGTCGAAGTAGCCCGCGTCCCGGTAGATGTCGATGCGCTCCGCCAGCCACTCGTAATCCAGTTCGGGATGGAACTGGGTGCCGTAGAGGTTCTCCTTGATGCGGAACATCTGCACGGGACAGGTCGCGGAGGTGGCCAGCAGCACCGCGTTGTCGGGGAGCCGCGAGCAGGCCTCCTTGTGTCCCACGTACGCCTCGAACACGCGGGGCAGGCCGGCGAGGAGGGGGTCCGCGGCGCCGTCGTCGGTGACCTGGATACGGGCGGCACTGATCGGCTCGGCGTACGTGAAGTCAATCACACCCCCTTGGTGTCGCCCCAGCGTGCCGACGCCGTAGCACGCCCCCAGGAAGGGGTAGTCGAGTTCCACCACCCGGTCCAGCAACCACGCGATTTCCGCCTCCACGCGCA
>JGI24133J20442_1000417_pt1 | contig 13258 bp, 14 predicted proteins | sample BarGraNGADG00311_2_FD_20442 | JGI IMG/M metagenome (IMG submission 20442)
CAGCAAGGGAAGAGGGAATAAAAGAATATTCGCAACAGGCTGGAGAAAAAGTATTTTCCAGAAGATCAGAAGTGAGACTGCAGCAACTGCAGGAAATAAGCTGGCATAGACATACTTCTGTTTCCCGCTTTCGTGAAAGAGGATATGAATAATGTACAATCCTGTAAAGATCAACACGTACGCGCCGACAAGATAATAAAAGAGAGGCAATAGAAATAATACCAGAATCTTGTGGTATTTTTTTAACGATGATACGAAAAACAGGTAATACAACAGAATCATAATGAAGCCAAGATTATACTCCATAAGGTGATAATAATTGGCCTGCATCAGGCATAAAATAAAAGATGGAATCAGGATAAAAAGCAATGAGAATGAAATACTTTGATTCAGTCTTTTGTTTATAAAATAAAATATTGTCGCGGGTAAAGTAAGAATGACAGCCAGAATCAGCGACCCTGAAAACCGTGCAACGTAGAACTGCGTAAGGAACCTTGCTCCGTACTCAAGCAAACCTCCTGGCTTTAGCAGGTATTTATGCAGGTATTCTCCGGAAAAGATAAAGAGAGATTGTGTTTCCTGGAAATAGAGAACATAATTTCCCACAAAGCAAAAATATCCAAATGCTGCCATAAGGAAAATACCCAGTGAAATAAATGCATCTCTATCCGGTGCTGTTTTTGAATTATTCATCCTGATTATTCATGTATTGAACTTTCGTTTTCCTTTATCTTGTTATCTTTTTTAGTATCAGAACGTGACTGGTTAGTCTCCAATGGATTTGTCGATTTGGCCTTAAGTGCTGTCTGTTTTGTTGCATTCGCAAAATCCCTTGGATTCACTTTTATTCTTCCGGTTACTAATTCCGGTATGTTAAATGATTCGAGCATCCTGCTATAAAGTGAAGGATCCTTCTGTGGCAGAACGAATTCTTTGCCCTGCACGCCAAGGGAATCGATATGAGTAAAATATGGTCTGGTGCTCCTTCCATCTACCCTTTTACTGCTGAAGACCAGCCACTTTCCATTATTTGACCAGGAGTGGTAACTTTCGGTCTCATTGCTGTTTATATTCATTTTATTGACTTCACCACTTTTCATGTCAAATGAATAGAGATCAGCTTCCTGGTGCCAGATCGGAAATGTACCGTAATCAGCAAGAGTAAAAACCAAATATTTTCCATCCGGAGAAATCCTTGGGAATGACGCACTTTTATTAATTCCAGATGCTTTGAAAACAACTTCTGTTTCTCCGAAAGTTCTGGACTCAGGGTCGAATGATTTTCTTGCCAGATCATAATGAGTACTTTTAATCTGTTCGAGGTCGGGATTTGTACTATTTATAGATTGCAATGCTCTGCAGAAGTACAAATATTTACCATCAGGTGACCAGGAAGGAAAAGTCTGCAAATATTTTGTTGTATCTCTGTCGATGATATTTAAAATTTCATTGTTTTTCCTGTCATATAGAATGAGTGAAGAGACAAGATCAAAAACCTCAATTCTTTTTCCGGGCTGAGAATAGAAACTCTGTCGTACCTGGTTAGATGAAAAAACAAGATATCTTCCTCCGGGATGCCATGAAGGATAGGTTGCGCCACCAGGCATAGCGTCAATTTTCGGATCAGTTCTGGTTATCTTGCCATCTTCAACAAAATATGTACCTCCCAGCGAACCTCTGATATGTATCATGAATCTGTCAGGACTATTGTTGTTGAATGAATGACAGTTAGCACAGTTTTTTTCGATAATCTGATTTTCAATGACTGATTCTTCTGAGAAACTTTCAAGAGATCTCTGAATGATTTTTATATTTGACCAGCTATAGTAACCCGGATAGAGCAATCTGTAAACCAGATATGGATCTATCTTTTCCCTTGCAACTATCATTGAAAAAGTTTTATACTCCTGAATAATTTCCTTTGGTTTCTTTGAAGAATATACCTTGAATATTATGCTGTCCCCGATGCTTTCATTCACCAGTTTTCTCCATGCCTTTTCCGGGAAATGGATAACTCCGTCAGATGAAATTATTTTTACCTGATAACCGGTCAGCCTGGATGTAGCAAGAACTCTAAAATATACACCATCCTCCTGAATAGAAAAATTCATTGGTGCAATATTCGGTGGAATGGTTACATCTGTATAATCGGGCATAATGCCAGGTTTACGATCTGTCTTGCTGAGTGTTCCACCCGGATCGGTGCTACAGCTTAAACAAAAAAACATTGACAAAACCAGAACAATCAGTATAAATTTGCCTTTTCTTAATCCCATTCCGGAAGTATTTAGCCGCTGCTGTTTTATTACGTATTATCGTCGGCAACTTCGAAATAAAGTTAAATTAATATTTGAGAATCCAAAGGTTAATTTAAAAATCAGTTTTATGAAATATTTTCAAAAGATCATTCTGTCAAATAAGCCTTGCTTCATTTTTCTTTAATCGTTTCTCTCCATTTAACTAATCCTACAAACGACATTAACCCATATATTACATATAGTAAAACTGTTGGGTAGAGTCCCCTTGTTAAAAAAAGGACAGCCGATACAAAGTTTACAACAATCCATAAGTACCAGTGTTCATATATCTTCCTTGCCAGCATCCACGTAGCAATAATTGACAAAGATGTAATAAATGAATCTCTCGCGGGAACAGGTGAATCTGTAAGCCTGGTAAGAACAAACCACATTGCTGCGTATAACAAAACAAAAACACCTGCCAGAACGACACCTGTCTTTAACTTTAACCTTGTTACCAGTAATTCACTCTCCTCCCGTTCTCCCACTCTCCCATTCTCCCTTTCTCCAATTCTCCCATTCTTCCCTCTGGTCCACCAATACCAGCCAAGACAACTAATAACCAGGTAATAACCCTGGAGGCTCATATCAGCATAGAATTTGCTCATGAAAAATACCCATATATAAACGGCAGAAGTGATAATTCCAACAGGCCATAACCAGATGGTTTGTCTGATTTCCAGAAATACATAAATTATCCCTGTAACTGCTCCAAATATTTCTATGTAATTATTTGATAACCAGTTGAATGTCTCCATTGTAATCAATTGACTATCATAATTTTACTCCAATCTTAAACATATAATTAATACCAGCCTGCGGAAAATAACCATCCATTACATATTGTGAACCTCCTTCGTTATATTTATATACCCAGGCGTTGGTTTCGTATTTCTTATTGAATAGATTATTAATAACAAACTGGCATGTCACCTCTTTAAATATTTTATTATGCATAGTATACAGAAATGATATATTCTGAACCAGATACGGGTTTAACATTCTTCCTGAATTTTGTGTGTTATCAATGTATTGTTTCCCGACATATTTGCTATTCGCACTTAAATGAAAATTTTTGAATGGGATATAATCTATTACNGAACTTGCTATTACAGACGGAGAGAANGATATTGTTCTGTTTTTCAAAGTTTCANAATCCTGAGTCCCTGTATCCCAGTTATCTGTATAGTCAATAAATACCGGAATAATATTCCGGCTGACAGTTATATTTTCATACCAGTTTAATTTTTCAAAGATCCGGATTCCGGTTTCAATCTCAATTCCCTGTCTGAAACTTCTTGGCACATTTGTCAAAATCGTAGCACCAACATTATTTATTTCGCCTGTTAAAATTAACTGATCGACATAGTTCATATAATAAATGTTTCCCTTAAGCATTAGTGTTGATGAAACAAATTCATAACCTGCTTCATAATCAAATAATTTTTCCGGGACAGGTGTTTTCCCCGGATCAGCATCGGTGAAATTCCCTCTGTCGGGTTCCCTTTGAGAAATTCCGAACGAAGCATATAATTTTTGTTTCTCAGCAAAATTGAACACGAACCCTGCCTTTGGATTAAAAAAATTATAGTTATGATTTTGTGTTACATCTTTCAGATTATCATCAAATCCTCCGATTGAATAGTTAATATTCCGGAATTGCAAATCGGCATACAGGTTTATTCTGTTTGTTAATGAATAGTTGACTTTAAAAAATGTATTAAGGTCTTTTTTATCTCCAGTCCCCTGATACCAACGGTATTTATTACCATCGAAAGTTACAATTTTAGACCATATAATATCTCCAAAGTGATTGCCTGAATATCGATTCCATCCGCCACCAATTACAGTGCTGATTTTATTTTTCGTGTAATCGAGTGAGTATGTAAAACCATAAAAATCGTTTTTAAGCCATTTTTGAGTTATAAAATCAGAGCTTGTTATAGTATCTGAATTAAAAATTGCATCCGGCAGATTAAATGAACTGAATTTTGAGTCTTGAATTAGGTTTTCGTAATATCCTTTACCCCTTGTATAATGCAATGCTATATTAGCATGCAGATAACTATTTATCTCTTTTGAATAATGAAGCTGGTAATTATCCTGCCAGTAATTATCCGTTTCATTTTTATAATTATACGGGTTGAATGTCCTGTGGGTTGTTAGAGAATCTTTTGGAACACCAAGCCATGCCTGGTAGGTGTGTTCAACTCCCGAAAAAATCATAAGTTTTAAAATACTCGTTCCCCCATATACTGATCCTGAGATATAAAATGATTTCAGATCACTGAAAGCTCTGTCGATGTATCCGTCTGACCATATTTTTGATAAGCGTGCATCTATTGCAAACTTTTTATTAATCAACCCGGTGCCAAAATTTATTGTGTTTTTTGAAGTGTTAAATGAACCATAGGATGAATTGACTTCTGCATAAGGTTCTTTATTCAGAGCAGACGACTGAAAATTTATAGTGGCGCCGAAGGCACCTGCTCCATTTGTTGAAGTCCCAACTCCGCGTTGAATCTGAATGTTATCAGCAGATGATGCAAGATCAGGCAAATCAACCCACCATACACCATGCGATTCAGCATCGTTAACAGGTATTCCATCAATTGTAACATTAATCCTCTTCACATCAGTTCCCCGTATATTGATATTTGTGTAGCCTACTCCTGTTCCGGCATCTGATGATACAACCAACGATGGAGTATATCCTAAGAGATATGGGATGTCCTGGGCTAAATTATTTTTCGATATATCTTCTTTAGAGACAGTTGAATATGTCATTGGGGTCTTCTCTCCCGCTCTGGTGGCATTTACAAAAACATCCTCTGTCATAAATGATTTGTCTGACAGGGCAATATTCAAGACAGTATCACCTTTCAGTCCGACTTCCCGAACGAGAGACTCATACCCGATAAAAGAGAAACGAAGTATATAAACTCCATTCTTTAGTGCAGACAGGGTATAATTCCCTTCCGAATCGGTATGCACTCCAAGGAATGTGTTTTCAATTGTTATGCTTGCTCCCGGCAAAGGAGATCCGTTGATATCAGTCACTTTACCCTTTATCACGGAGCCATTAATCTGAAATGCAATTGCTTGTGAAATACCATGCAATCCGAAAAACGCAATCATAAATAACAATTTCCTCATTGACATAGCTGATAAAAATTTAATATCAAGAAAATGAGGTTGTTATGAAAAGCTGATTTGTTGGATACTCTCTATTCCCTCCGCCGGCATTATCCGGATCAGGTTTAAGGGTATGATCTCAGCCCGTGGTTATAAGGCACCCCATTTGTTGACACCTCAAAGGTAAGACCTTTTGTTGAATTATCAATTTTTTGTTAAATTAGCATTCAAATCCATAAGTATAAATGAAATCTCTCTTAACAAAGCTTAATTATAAAGGGCAGAAAAGAATATCAGTTATAAATGCAGAGGAAAGCTTCATACGGTCAATTTCCAGTGAACTTAAAGATGTAATTATTGATCAGGAAATTGATCCGCGTTATCCGTATGAATTCATTATTTTATTTGTCACAAGAGTTTCTGAACTCGAGTTCCTGGCTCCAATGGCTCTTCATAACCTTATGGCTGATGGAGTCTTATGGTTTTGTTATCCCAAAAAAACCTCAAAAAAATATAGCTCTGATATCGACCGCGACCATGGATGGAAAGTTCTTAACGATTCCAGGCTATATGGAGTTCGTTTGGTTACAATTGATGCAGACTGGTCGGCATTGAGATTCCGGAATATTAAATATATCAAGTCTGCCTCAGGCCGGTTTAGTAAATAATTTCGGATTGCGGATTTTCGATTCCATATTTCAAACCGCAACCCACAATCATAAATCCGAAATTTTATTAAGATGATAAAAATAACAAAGATTGAAACTCCTCTTGGAGAGATGGTTGCAGGGGCAACAGAAGAAGGAGTCTGCCTTCTGGAGTTTAGTGACAGAAGAATGTTACCAACTGAATATAAGGATCTTCTAAGGCTTCTGAAAACAACTTTGGAAGATGGGGAAAACAGACATCTTAAAACACTAAGGAAACAGTTGAAAGAATATTTCAATTGTAAGAGAAAAGAGTTTATAATTCCTCTTGTTGCTCCTGGGACAGAATTTCAACAGGTAGTATGGAAAGAACTTCAGTATATTCAGTTTGGAACAACAAGAACCTACCTGGAACAGGCAATGGCTTTGAACAGACCCGATTCGGTGCGTGCTGTAGCAAATGCAAATGGGATGAACAGGATTTCTATTATAATTCCCTGCCATAGGGTTATTGGTTCCGATGGACATCTCATGGGCTACGGAGGCGGACTTAAGAGAAAGAAGTGGCTGCTGGATCATGAAAAAAAATACTCCGGAAAAGCAATTGACCTCTCATTATTCTGATCTATTTTTATATACAAATATTTAATTTAATCCGCTATAAAATGAAAACCTTAATTACTAAAAAGAACTTTTTTTTGCTCATGTTATTTTCATTAATAATCCTTCTTACAGGATGTGCTCAGAATGAAGCTGTAAAACAATGTTTGACCGGACATACCTACGGTTTTCTCGGCGGTTTATGGCATGGGTTTATTGCTCCTTTCGATTTCATAGGTATGCTATTTAATGAAAAGATTACGATGTATGCTCAGAACAATAATGGCGGATTATATGCACTTGGTTTCCTTCTTGGCAGCGGTGGCTGGGGATTCTTCGGTAGTAAAGGAGCTAATAAAGTCAGGAGCAGCCGCGTTAATTTTAAGTCTCAGAGATTTGATAATTCTGAGATAGTGGAATAATTCCACAGTCTAAACCAGTAAACTTATGAAAAACCTTTTTGTATTTCTTCTCCTGTTTTTTTTATCTGTAAGCGTCAATTCTCAGATGCTGATCTATCCTGCATACCTTGACCAGGGTTCTGACTTCTCACTCACTCCGGAATTGCAAATAAGTAAAGAGGTACCACCAATGTTTATCTTTCAGACCGCTGACGATACTTATGGAAATAGCTCTCTTGTTATGGCCGGAGCTCTGAGAAGTGCAAAAATTCCGGTTGAATTACATATGCTATCCAAAGGTGGTCATGGTTACGGATTACGTCCTGGAAACGTTGCCGCTGAAACCTGGCCACTACTGGCTGAAAAATGGCTAAGGGTTGTGATGAAACCCAGGTAATATGATAGAGCATTAAGAAAGATTAACTGAACCATTAAATGATGATATATACTGTTGATCAAATAGTTAAGAAGCATTTGATTCCGGCAGAAAATCATATTTATGGTTTTTCTGATCTGACGGGCCTGCTACAAAAGAAATTCGTGGGATTTAACTTCGGAATTTCTATCGGACTTAAACTGGACTATGGGATTGTCGATAAGGTTATTGATGGTCCAACACTTGAATACTATTCACATTACAGGCAGATCAATAAGGAACTTTCTTTGTTAACTCATCGAATATCAGAGGAACTGAATAATAATGATATCGAAACATTAGAAATTGAGCCTTCTGTTTCAACTTCTGAACTTGACTCAATTTATTTTAAGACTCTCCGTACTGATCTATCTCATAAAATGGTAGCAACCAGGGCAGGACTGGGTTGGATTGGAAAAACTGATCTCTTCATCTCGAAAGAATTCGGACCAAGGCTTCGTCTTGTTTCAATTCTTTTGAAAACACCTTTAAAATCAAAATCAAAACCTGTTGACATAAGCCATTGCGGAACATGTAATATCTGTGTTGAAATTTGTCCGGCAAAAGCAGCAAACGGAAAACTATGGGATATAACTGTTGATAGGGAAGAGTTTTTTGATCCCTGGAAATGCCGCAACCAGTGTGCTGAATTTGGGCGGATTAAGCTGGGAATGGATGCTCGTATCTGCGGGATCTGCGTCGCTGCTTGTCCAATTGGTAAGAAAAAAACCGGAAGATAAATGGAAGATATTACCAAAACTATTGATATTGAGAAAGTTATTATAAACAGTAACTCCAAATTTGTACGTTTCCTTCCTAAATTCATTATAAGATTAATCATAAAAACTATCCATCAGGATGAAATGAACTCAACTATTCACAGGAATCGCAACAAATCAGGTGTTCCTTTTATTAATGGCGTATTGGATGAATGGAATGTGAAAGTTGTTGTTAAAAGGGACGAGAATATACCGGTCTCGGGAAGATTTGTTTTTGTTGCAAACCACCCTGTTGGCGGAATAGATGCCCTCGCATTCCTGAGTACTATCTACATGTATTTCCCAAATGTTGTCTCGCCTTCAAATGAACTCTTTGGTTATATTCCGCAGCTCAAACCGGTAATACTGGGAGTCAACGTTTTCGGGAGAAATACAAAAGAGACTATAGAAGAATTGAATCGCTTATTTGAGTCGGATTCCCAGATAATGATCTTTCCGGCAGGTGAAGTCTCACGACGTAATAAAGGAGCCATCTCAGATCCTGTCTGGCAAAAATCATTTATCACCAAATCGGTCCAGTATAAAAGAGATATCGTACCTGTGCATATAAGCGGAAAAAACTCTAAGTCATTTTATTTTGTAGCAAGTCTAAGGAAATGGCTTGGTATTAAACTATATATCGAAACCATCCTCCTGCCACGGGAGATGATGAATCAAAGGAATTCAAGTATTACTCTCACAATTGGAAAAGTAATTCCGTGGCAAAACTTTAGTAATATAAAATCACAAAATGAGTGGGCTCAATATGTAAAAGAAGTTGTTTCTAGTATTCCTAATTGTAAACAATAATCATCAGCTGTTTGTTACTTTATCAGGTAATAAAATTAAGATGAATAAGAATCTAAAATCGATTGAAGCGATTATGCCGCCACCTCATTTTCATATGGTAGGTGATGGCTTCAGAGTGCATAATTTTTTCCCTTCCCAACCAATGATTGGGCTTAACGGAATGAGTCCGTTTTTTCTTTTGGATTATGGCTCAAAATGGCTGGTTCCTCCTTCAGACACCCCAAAGGGAGTAGGAGTTCATCCGCACAGGGGATTTGAAACGGTCACTATTGCATATCATGGTAAGGTTGCACATCACGACAGTGCGGGTAACAGTGGCGTAATAGGTGAGGGAGATATACAATGGATGACTGCCGGAGCCGGAGTCCTGCATAAAGAATTTCATGAAAAGGAGTTCAGCAGGAAAGGTGGAATTTTTCAGATGGTTCAGTTATGGGTTAACCTTCCGGCAAAATATAAAATGACGCCGGCAAAATATCAGTCGCTTGAGAATAAAGACATATCAAAGTATCTGTTGAGTGATGGGAAAAGCATTATTGAAATAATTGCAGGTGATTATAATGATATGAAAGGATCTGCTTCTACATTCTCGCCGGTAAATCTCTTTAATGCAAAACTTATCCAGGGTGCAAGTACAGGTTTTAGTTTCAACAAGGACTTCAATACAGGTATGCTGGTAATTGAAGGTGAGATTAAAATCAATGATTCAAAAACTGCCATTGAAAATCATTTTATTCTTTTCGGACACGATGGAGAAGATATTGTAATTGAAGCTGTTGAAAAGAGTATTATTCTTATTTTAAGCGGTGAACCAATTCATGAACCAATTGCATCATATGGACCATTTGTAATGAATACACAAGCTGAAATAAAACTGGCTTACGAAGATTATAATAATGGGAAATTTGGTAATCTTGAAGATTAGCAGGTAAAGAATCCTTTATATTTTTTTTTTACAAGGCTAGTTTGTATTTTTACTACACAACAGATCTGCTGATCCTTTCATCGCCAGATCTTAGTTAGTGGAAATAATTTGAATTAATGAATTCAATACCCGGGGAAGCTGAAATTACAATTACCGGCCTGAAAAAAAATTTCAGAGACCTTACTGCAGTAGACAACATTTCATTTGAAGTCCGCAAAGGTGAAATATTCGGATTATTAGGACCTAATGGTGCAGGTAAAACTACAACAATCAATATGATATGCGGATTGTTGCCTGCAACCTCCGGAACTATTAAATATCAATCACATGATATCAGGGAAATCAAATCTGTTATTGGCTATTGTCCTCAGGAGAATATATATTTCCCGAAACTTACATGTCTGGAACAACTTGTCTTTATGGGTAATATCTATGGAATATCTACGGATAAAAGTAAACCGGACGGGATGGTATTACTCGATATGCTTGGCTTAAGTAACAAATCAAAAGTTTATGCCAGAAACCTTTCGGGGGGTATGAAACGACGCCTCAATATAGCTTTGGCTCTTATTCATAATCCCAGGATTTTGATTCTCGATGAACCTGAAGCTGGTCTCGATCCGCAAAGCAGGGTGATGGTCCGGAATTTTATAAAATCGCTTTCAAAGGAAAAGACAATCATACTTACCAGTCATAATATGGACGAAGTGGATCGGCTGGCAGACAGAGTAGCAATAATGGATTATGGGAAAATCATACTGACAGATACTCCATACAATCTTAAAACTTCGATTGGTGAAGGAGATGTTCTTGAAATTGAGATTACTGATGATACCGAANGTAAAACAGATAATCTAATGTCTGAACTAAAGAAGGATTACAATGTAATTTTAAGCNGCAACTCATTGATAATAAAGTCCGTGCATCTAATCGACAAAATACATGGCATTACATCATTAATAAAAAATACCGGACTTTCAATAAAAGAAATAAAATTAAGGGAAAACACTCTTGAGGATGTTTTCATACATCTTACCGGAAGAATGTTAAGACAATGAAATTACTCAGCATAATAGTCAGGAGTTTGAAGGAACAGTGGAGAAGTTTCTGGATTCTGCTGTTAACCCTGTCAATGGGGCCTTTCTTCATATTTGTGTATTACCTGATTATTGAAACCTCAAAATCTCACTATGATGTTGCAATAATAAATAATGATAAAGGCTATATGGCAGATTCGGTGTTTGTCAACAAAGGTGAGGAGTATATTATCTTCTTCACCTCAAACGTAAAAGACTCAGTTAACATGCCATTTTCCATCAGAAAAAGTAACAGCAAAACTGATGCTTTGGGAGAGCTTAAAACTAAGAAGAGCGATGCTTTTATCATAATACCGGCAGATTTTTCAAAACAGCTCATAGAACACCGGAACCCTGATAGTACAGAACCTGTGGAAATGCAGTTTTATGGAGATCTTACCAATGTCAGTTATCTTATAAGTGCTCTATGGGCGAACGAAACACTGAACTCATTTATTAAAAAATCAACTGGATATGCAGATCTTATAAAAATAACTGAAACCGGTATAGGAACCTCTTCAAATATATCAGATTTCGATCTTATTGTGCCTGGTCTTTTAATTCTCTCCGTTATAATGTTAATGTTCACCGCTACCATAACATTTGTTTCCGAAGTAGAAAATAAAACCATATTACGATTAAAGCTTTCACGGATAACCTCTTTTGAATATATAACCGGAATAACAGTTGTTCAGTTATTAGTAGGTATAATTTCAATTTTACTGACACTCCTGACAGCAGCCATCCTGGGGTTTGAATTCCATGGGTCTGCAGCTCTGTTTCTTCTCATAGCGGTTCTTACAAGTTTTTCAATAATAGCCTTCAGTCTAATTATTGCCGCTCTGACAAAAACCGCAAATGAAGTTCTGGTAATTGGTAACTTTCCTATGTTTCTGTTTATGTTTTTTACCGGAGCAGCATTCCCATTCAAAAGCGAAGGGTTTTTTACACTTTTTGGTTATCCCGTTTCACTTCAGGGATTGATGTCTCCTACACATGCCATTTCAGCACTTAATAAAATTATGATAATGCAGATGAAATTAAGTGATATAATACCGGAAATAATATCCTTGCTAATACTTACTGCTATATATTTCTTTTTTGGTTTGATTCTGTATCAAAGGAGACATATGCAAATGAAATAATCCATTAATAATTTTAACCAGATGGCACGATTTATAAAAGAACCAACTATCATCAAGGCAGCTGGCAATAAAGAAAAAATCATAAAGGAGTTTTTTGGCAATGTAACCAGTAAAACAAGTGAAGTCAGTATTGCCCAAATGAAAAGTCCGGAAGGATGGGAGGAACCTGGTCAATGTCCGAAGTTCAATGAATACACAGTTGTATTGAAAGGGAAACTAATGATCTCAACAAAAAATGAAGAGTTTGTGGTTTCGGAAGGGCAGGGAATTATGACCACTATAGATGAATGGGTAAGGTACAGCACTCCATTTGAAGGCGGTGCAGAATACATTGCTGTATGCCTTCCTGCTTTTTCACCAGAAATAGTTCTAAGGGATAGCGAGGATGAATGATGAGGCTGGAGTAAAGATTAATATTCATCACCTGACCTGATACAAATCATCATTTCCACTCTTTGGAAATCAGTACTTTTGACAAAAACTTCAATGGAAACAAAAGTTATATGTCCTCAATGTATGGTCACAATGAGACTAGTTAAGAGTGAAGACCTTAACCATCACGGAACACTCTTTGCCGGTCGTACTGCTGAATGGTTTGTTGAATCAGGCTTTATTGCAGCAGCCTCATTGCTAAATCCACAGAATATTGTTTGCCTTAAGATACATGGAATGTTCTTCACAAAACCCGCCATATCCGGTGATGTTCTGAAATTCTCATCCAAGGTTGTTTTTGCAGGTAATACCAGCCTTACATCCTATGTGCATGTTGAGAAGAACGGTGCAGATAAGTCATTAGTAGATGGTTTTGTAACTTTCATTCATGTTGATACCGAGACCAGACCCTCCCGGCATTTCCTTGAGATTAATCCTATAACTGAGGAAGATAGAAACCTTTACGAAACCGCGAAAAACCTGCGGACAAAATAGAGCTATTGAATAATAATCAATGATATTCAGGAACCTGACGAATTTAAGATTTCTTCTCCTTTTTTCTCGCTTTTATTATAAGGTAAACAACAAATATCACTCCTACCCCAAGCAGAATATGT
>JGI24133J20442_1000419_pt1 | contig 13235 bp, 8 predicted proteins | sample BarGraNGADG00311_2_FD_20442 | JGI IMG/M metagenome (IMG submission 20442)
AATCCTCCTTCGCTAAAGCTCCGGAGGACAAAGGGAGAGATGCAGGAGTGGTTTAACTGGCACGCCTGGAAAGCGTGTGTACCTCAAAAGGGTACCGGGGGTTCGAATCCCCCTCTCTCCGCAAAGCTTAAATGAATCCCGCGTCAGCGGGGTTATTTATTTTACCGAAACTCCGAAGAAAGCTTGCTTTCTGAAGGAGTTGAGGGAAAATAAATAAGACCCGAAGGGTTCATTTAAGCTTTGCAAGGTTCTCCTAAAGGGGATCGCTGAAGGCAATCCCTTAATCCCGATTTATCGGGACATTTAAGCTTTGCAAGGTTCTACCCCGGGGATCGCCGAAGGCAATCCCGGGAGTATACTTTTAATCAACCACCCCGTTTCGCTGCGCGGAACACCCCTCCTTCAAAAGCTAATCTTTATACACATCTTTGATCATATTTGAGGAGATTTCTCATTCTGCTTTTTTAGCCCACAACCCCCTAAAGGGGGCTTGAAAAGAATTGTATCTTTTCATATATTTGTGAATACGCTGCTAAATCTAATACATTATGAGAGTTATAGAGAGGACAATGTTCTATGGTGCCAGCCCGAATACTTTCGATAAGGCGCGGTTATTAAGAAATAACATAACAGAAGCTGAGAAAATTGTGTGGGATAAGTTGAAAAATAGAAATGTTTTTAAAGCCAGATTCCGAAGACAACATCCCATCGGGAGCTTTATAGTTGATTTTTATTGTCATGAATATAAATTAGCAATAGAAATAGATGGTGAAATTCATCTAAAAAATGAGGTTATTGAGTATGATGATGGAAGAAGTCATGACATTGAAAAATATGATATTAAAATATTGAGATTTACTAATAATGAAGTATTTACTGACCTGAAGAAAATCACTGAAGAGATTCTTAAGACTATTGAAGTTTTTAAACCCCCTTTAGGGGGCAGGGGGTAAACAACAAGGAATGAGTGTGGTCCTGACCATAATTCTCTCATGAGTTTAATAAACAATTGCTATAAATTATAACTTTGCCAACAGNTTCACATTTTCAAGATTACTGGTAACATGGAGAATAACTTTCAAAAAATAAATGAACTTTCAGAGAAATACAGAGACTATACAGCTCAAAACCTCTCTGAACTAGTAAAAATAAAATCGTTAAGTACATTCGAAAAGGATGTCCAGACAGAGCTTAAGAGACAAATGCTGGAGGCTGGATTTGATGAAGTAAAGACCGATGGCCTCGGAAATGTCATCGGCCGTATAGGATCAGGCAAGAAAATCCTTGCAATCGATGGTCACATGGATACTGTGGATCTGGGGAATATTGACAACTGGAGTTTTGATCCGCTGGGAGGCGAAATAAAAGATGGATTCGTCCATGGCAGAGGTTCTGTTGATCAGAAGGGAGGACCTGCTGCTTTTGTTACCGCAGGAAGAATACTTAAGGAGCTTAAGTTTGATCGGGATATTACTGTTTTATTTGTCGGCAGTGTGATTGAGGAGGATTGCGACGGTCTCTGCTGGAAATATATAGTTGAAGAGGATAAAATAAAGCCCGATTTTGTAATAAGTACCGAACCCACAAACCTGAATGTGTATCGGGGACAAAGAGGCAGAATGGAAATGGAAGTACATTTCTATGGAGTTTCATCACACGGATCTGCGCCCGAAAGGGGGAAGAATGCAATCTATATGGCTTCAAAAGTAGCCCTTGAAATCGAGAAACTGAATGAAAGACTTCTATCAGATGATTTCCTTGGAAAAGGGAGCATTACTATTTCGGAGTTTATCTCAAAAAGCCCTTCACTCTGCGCTGTTTCTGATTATGCACGGATACATATCGATCGCAGATTAACCACAGGCGAAACAAAAGAATCAGCCCTTAATGAAATAGAGGAGCTGATTAAAGGATATAAGGCAAACGTAGAATTGCTGAATTATGTCGCTAAAGCTTATACGGGATATGAATATGGTATGGAAAAATACTACCCCACCTGGACAGTCCCTGTTGAACATGAACTTATCAGGAGAGGAGTTAAAACATATAAAGATCTGTTTGGCAAAGTTCCAGGCGTAGATAAATGGACCTTCTCAACCAATGGTATTATGACATGTGGGGTTTATGGAATACCAACTATCGGTTTCGGCCCGGGTAATGAGATACTAGCTCATGCTCCAAATGAAAAAGTTGCGATAAGCGATCTCGTGACTGCATCAGCTTTTTACGCGGCTATGGCGTATGAGATGGAGAAGTAGGGATGTGTAGTATGCGGAGTGAAGCGTAAGGGGTAGGTGCATCTTGAACTCTCTGATTTTTAAATTTTAAAATTTTAAAATTGAATCATAATTTACTATGAATCTTTCAGATAGAATTGAGAAGCTAAATGATTTAAAATCAGATCTTTCAGGAAAAGATTTCCTTCTGACATGGGAGAAGAGCGAAACAGATCTTAAAGTAGTACTCGAAGTTGCTGCAATACTTAAAGAGATGCGTTCCCGGAATATCTCACCGGAAGTATTTGATTCAGGCCTGGCCATATCAAACTTCCGGGATAAATCAACCCGTACACGTTTTTCGTTTGCATCGGCAGCTAATCTGCTTGGACTTGCCGTACAGGATCTTGATGAGGAAAAAACACAGATAGCTCATGGAGAGACTGTTCGGGAAACAGCAAATATGATCTCTTTTATGTCCGATTTCATCGGTATTCGTGACGATATGTTCATTGGTGAGGGAAATAAGTATATGCGCGAGGTTGGCGTCGCGCTAGATGAAGGATACGGGAAGGGAGTTTTGCCCTGCCGTCCGGGTATAATTAATCTGCAATGCGATATGGATCATCCGACTCAATCGATGGCTGACCTGATGCACCTGGAAGGTATGTTTGGATCTTTTGAAAACCTCAGGGGAAAAAAGATAGTTATGAGCTGGGCTTACTCTCCAAGTTACGGAAAGCCATTATCGGTACCACAGGGCATTATTGCACTCATGTCGCGTTTCGGAATGCATATTGAACTTGCTTACCCTGAAGGATATGGACTGATACCAGAGATAATCGATATTGCGAGAAATAACTCTAAGAATAGTGGTGGTTCGTTCAGTATAAACAACTCCATGACTGAAGCTATGAGAGATGCAGATATCGTTTATCCGAAGAGTTGGGCACCTTTTCATATCATGCAGCAGCGTACAAAGCTCTTAATAGCAGAAGACAAGACCGGATTGAAGGAACTCGAACAGGTTTGTCTCGCCAACAATGCTAAATTCACTGACTGGGAGTACAATCAAGCCAGGATGAACCTGACCAAAAACCGGAACGCTTTATATATGCATTGCCTACCTGCTGATATCAGCGGAGTATCGTGCAAACAAGGCGAGGTAAGTGCTGATGCATTTGAATTAAACAGGATTAATACCTATAAAGAAGCTGGGTTCAAACCGTATATAATTGCAGCAATGATGTTTACGAACAGGTTTGGAAATCCGGCAGAAGTGTTGAAAAACATTCTTAAGAGAAACAGGAAAAGGGTAGCAGTATAAGAAATGTGGTTTGCCGTACAAGGTGTGAGGTCCGGGATGCAAGGTGCAAGATGCAAGGATGTTATCGCTTAATGAATTTGCCGCTGGTTTCAGGTTCGGTCAGCTTTCCGTTTTCAATGAGTATGTTTCCTCTCGCAATTACGCAGGAGGCATTCCCCTTTGTTTTAATCCCTTCAAATATATTCAGGTCGCAGTTTTGATGATGGGTCTTTGCTGAAATGATTTTTTCGGGTCCGGGATTCCAGATTACCAGATCAGCATCCGAACCAACCAGAATATCTCCCTTGGCCGGGTACATTCCAAAAATTTTAGCCGGCTGTGTTGAAAACAGATCCACCATACGGTTTATTGTGATACAGTTTGTAAGAACACCGTATGTATAAAGGAGGTCAAGACGAAACTCAACACCCCCGGCACCACCGGGTATCTTTCTGAAGTCGTGGCGACCTCTTGCTTTTTGTGGTAAATTAAATGGGCAATGGTCTGTACCTAACGTGTTAATCCTACCTTTGGAAATGGCATCCCATAGCGCTTCATTATCCTCCTTTTTTCGAAGAGGAGGGCTCATTATAAACTGTGCTGTCTTCGAAAAAACTCCTTTATATTTCGAATCATCGAGAAGCAGATATTGAGGACATGTTTCGGAAAACACTCTTTGACCTCTTTCCTGCGCTTCGACTATGTATCCTAATGACTCCTTTGCTGATACATGAACAATATATAATGAGCATTTTGCCCGGTTTGCCATATCGATGGCTTTTTTAACAGCGGAAGCTTCAAGTGAGGAAGGTCGTGACAATGGATGATATTCCGGTTCGAAATGACGCTCTTCAAAATATCTGTTTCGTAATTTTTCAATTTCATCTCCCGATTCACAATGAATTGTAACAAGCTTTCCGGCCTGCCCAACCATTTTCATGACTTTAAAAAGATCATCATCATTCAATCCAATGGTATCTTTATACGCCATATATACTTTGAAAGAGGTGATTCCTTCCCTGATGCATTCCTGAACCTCCTGTTCGGTTGTTTCACGCCATTCAACAGGACTGACATGAAAGGAATAATCTGTAAATGAGTTCCTTGCCTCTTCTTTTCTGAGTCGTAATGCTTCAGTCAGTGATTGACCTCTTTCAGGAGTCACGAAGTCAAGCAGAGTGGTTGTTCCACCGTAAAGAGCCGCCCTGCTGCCAGTATAGAAATCATCGGAAGAATAACCTGAGGGAGATGGAAGATGCATATGTACATGAGGATCTATCCCTCCGGGGAAAACATAATAACCCGTTGCATCAATTACTTTATCATCAGGGGAAAATGGAATTTCCGGTTCAATCCGTGTTATCCTGCCCTTCGAGATATAGATATCGGAAATATCTTTTGAGGTCGAGGTGACTATTAGTCCATTTTTAATAAGTATCCCCATAAACTGATTTTTCTTAACCTTGTGCACTTTGTCCAAGACCTTGCACCATTTCACATCTTCATTTTTTTCCAGAGGCGTCTGCCACATTCTCTTGAAACTTCAAGTATCTCAGATTCATTTACAGTCATGATCTGCCGGTTCTTCACAATCAGCCTGCCATTCGAAATAACATCACATATATGTTCAGCAGCGATGCCAAAAATGAAGTGACTGTAGAAATTATCCTTGTTAATCTCAGTAGGAGAATTGTAGTCAAATACAACAAGATTATTATCACCATCACCCCTGAATTTATTTTCACCGAGGTAGCGATGAATATTTCTGAGCCGGAGGTAAGCTGATTTATAGTCTATTGTTTCAAATCCTTGTCCGGCAAAGAAAGCAGCCCTGGTACTCCGAAGCATATCGCTGTGCATGCCATCTGTGCCTGTCATAATGTTCTGACCAAGGTGTTCTCCATTGAAGCGGCCAACATTGTTATTCATATTGCTCTCGGCATTCTGTACTACCCAGGATGGAGAGTTTTGGATAATAGCTCTCTCGTTTTCCTCGAGGTGAAGGCAATGGGCAAGAATCGTTTTCGAGGATTTGAGTACTCCAAAGTCATTCAATCGTTCAACAACCCTTTTCCCGTGTTTTCTTAAGCAGAAATCCTGATCATAAGTATCTTCGGCTACGTGTATATGAATACCTGAATTAAACCTGTTCATCAGTTCAATTGCCTGTTTCAGGGTATAATTACTGACCGTGAATGAGGCGTGCAACCCTACTAATCCCTGGTGGTTTTTCAGGTAAGAATCAGTCTCTGCTAATCCATCTGTTGCAATATCCTTTCCATCACGATCGGAAATCTCGTAGCATAATAAATGCGATACTCCAACTTTGTCAAAAGCCCTGGCAATAATATCCAGCGAACCTTTTGCAACAAAAGGAGAAGCATGATGGTCGATTACAAAGGTTGATCCTGCTTTTGCACAGGCAATTGCTGTTACAAGTGCACTCGATTCGATCATCTCATGATCGAGGCACTTATCCAATGTCCACCAGATATATTTGAGTATTTCTAAGAAATTCTGAGGACTCCTGGCAAGTGCACCCATTCCTCTCGACAGGGCAGAGTAAACATGGTGATGTCCGACTGCAAACGATTTTGTGACCAGTTTTCCCTTGCAGTCTATAACTTCCAGGTCAGGAGTTTTGACAAGTTTATCAATGTCGCTGATGAATTGAATAGCGTCTGAATTTTGATCAACCAGGATATTTTCAGTGCTGAATGTCAATGATTTCCAGTCGATAAATGTTGCATCCTTGAGAAGTATTGCCATATATGATAAGTGTTATACTTATTTCTTTCCGACTCCTTTTTTTCTTTTCATAGGGAGCCTTGTCCTTTTGATACCATCGAAGGCATATAACGCATTTGCAATTGCAGCTGCAGTTGGCACCATTCCAATTTCCCCGATTCCCTTAGCTCCATAAGGACCAACAGGATCTTTTTCTTCGACACCAACTATTTCCATCAGTGGCATATCGTCAGCTCTTAAAATACCAAGATCACTGAATTTCAGGCTTACCGGCCTGCCATCTTTTAATGGCAGTTCTTCAGTAAGAGCGTAACCCATACCCATATGCAACGCTCCTTCTATCTGCCCTTCGAAGAGCATACGGTTCATGATTTTTCCGGCATCATGAGCTGCCAGGATCTTTGTGATTTCACCCTTTTCATTAAGTATGACAACCTGTGTGGCATAACCATATGCAAAATGGATAACCGGAGTGTCGGTATTTGCACCGGGTTTACACGTCCAGTCACAAACATATTTTCCTTTATAAACACGGCCGGTAAGCTGGCTCAATGATCCATGCTTCAGATCTTCCTTTATTTTTGTGGCAGCATCAATAATTGCATTCCCGACAAGTGCCGTCGCCCTCGAAGAAGTAGTCATACCGGTCGGAAGGTCTGCTTCAGTATCTACCATGACTTCAATAATACCCGGAGGTATCCCGGTTTCCTGGTGCAGTATCTGGATAGCCATTGTATGTATCCCCTGCCCCATCTCTGACCAGCCATGTTCTATTATCACCTGTTTATCAGATACAATCCGGATTTTAACTTCACTGTCGTCAATCATTCCATTGCCAACACCTGTATTCTTAATTCCGCAGGCGATTCCTGCAAATTTTGCTTTACTGAATTCATCCCTGACCGCAAGAAGAGTTTTCTTTAGCCCGACACCTTGCAGCACCTGTCCGGTGGCAGTTCTGGCACCATTCTCAAGCGCATTATCGAAACGTATCTGCCAGCGGTCGAAACCGCCCATTCTGCAAATCTCATCGACACAGCTTTCCACTGCAAAAACAATCTGTGGAACACCAAATCCGCGCATAGCTCCTGCGGGCAGATTATTTGTATATACTGTAATTGCTTTGATATCAACGGAGGGTATTGAATATGCTCCTGTTGCATGGCCTACCACACGTTCCATCACTTTGGTACCGACAGAAGCATACGCACCTGTATCACCGGCAGCGTTGAGTTTTATTGCTGTAAATTTTCCGTTTTTATCACATGCAAGACTGATATCCATCTGAACCGGATGACGCTTGGGATGCATTATTATAGATTCGTCCCGGTTAAGATGCACCTTTACATGTTGCTTTAACAGGTATGCAAATAAAGATGCATGTCCCTGTACTGTCATATCTTCTTTCCCTCCGAAACCGCCTCCATTCTGGACCTGAACTACCTTTACCTTTTCTTCAGGAAGTCCNAGTATTTTTGCCACCTGCTGTCTGTCAACATATACTCCCTGACCCTGACTATATAATCGAACTCCGTCAACCTCAGGAAGTGCAATAGCCGTTTCTGTTTCAAGAAATGCATGTTCGATCAGTTGTGTCCGGTATACGCCGCCTGAAATGAAAGCCGCCTCTTGAAAGCCTTTTTCAACTTCTCCAAAGCTTATGCTACAGGTTTCCAGTACATTGGATTTTCCGCTATGAACCTGGAGACTATCCGGCATTTTAGCTTTATTCATATCGGTTACAGGTTCGAGAATCTCATAATCAACATGAATCAGGCTGACAGCTTTGCGGGCTGTTGCCTCATTCTCAGCTACTACTCCCGCTATCACATCCCCTATAAAACTGGTTATCTCACCTTCATTCACCATCAGTGGCCAGTCCTGAAAAATTAGTCCGGTATACTGTTGTCCCGGGATATCTTTTGCAGTGAAAACACGGATCACGCCTGCTGTTTCTTTAGCTTTTTTGATATCAATATGGATTATTCTTGCTCTCGGATGGTCGCTGAATTTAAGAGCCCCATGTACCATTCCATCAAAATGCATGTCATTAACAAAATCTCTGACTCCCAGGGATGTATCTATTGCCTTGTATTTTGGGAACGGTTCTCCTACCAGTGCCGAGATGGGTCTTTTTCCCTCTTCTATTCCCTTCATCTCATTAAAGGCTGCTCCGATAGCATCAACAATTTTAACATAACCCGTACACCGGCATAAATTAGGTGAGATAGCTTTAATGATCTCAGATCGTGTTGGTGTCTTATTGATGTTGTAAAGTCCCTTTGCCCTCATCACCATTCCAGGTGAACAGAAACCACATTGAACAGCCCCTTTTTCAGCAAATTTTTTGCTTATGACAGCTCTGAATTTCTCAGGTAATCCTTCAGTAGTACAGATGATGGCTCCACCCAGATCCTTCATTTTTGTCCGGCAGGCAAGCTTTGGTTTACTGTTAATCTCAACGGTACATGCCCCGCATACACCCTGACCCGAACAGCCATCTTTTGCCGATGTGATCTTCTGTTCCAGTCTTAAATGGTCAAGGAGTGTTTCTTCCGGATCACCTGAATATGCTCTTTTTATGTTATTCAGAGAATATGTTATCATGAAAAAAGCTTTTTCAGATTACCTGCTGAAGGATTAATTGATTCAGGTATTTTCAGCATTTTTCTTACCGACTTCAGATCTTTCAGCCCGCTTCCGGTGAGCAATACCACATTATCAGATTCCGGAGCTATTTTACCGTTTCTATGATATGAAAGCAGACCTGCAAATGCAGTTGCAGCCGCAGGTTCAGCGAATAGGCCTGTATTTAGGGATAATATTACAGATGCCTCGAGTATCTCCTCATCAGTAACGGTGAGCGATTCTCCATTATATTTAAGGATATACTGTTGCGCCATATAAAAATTTCTGGGGATATCAACAGAAATTGAATCAGCAATGGTGCTGCTTTTATTGATTGTAAAATTTTTATTATTTAGATTCCTTACAAGATTATCGCTTCCTTTTGATTGGACTGCAATAATTACAGGTATTTTGTCGATCATATCCAAAAGGAAAAGATCTTCAAATCCTTTATAAACGCCAGAAATTATTACTCCATCACCAACAGGAACGAAAATCCTGTCGGGGATTTTAAAGCCCATATCCTCGAATAGCTCAAAAGAGACTGTCTTTTTACCTTCTATTGTCAGCGGATTAAAGGCGGTATTACGATTATACCAGCCAAATAGTTCAGTAGCCCTGACGCTCAGGTCAAAAGCCTCATCATAGGTTCCTTTTATTGGAACAACAACAGCTCCGTACATAATTATCTGGGTAAGTTTTGCTACCGGGGCAGTTTCAGGTACCATAATGATAGCCTTCTGACCCTGGGAAGCACATATGCCTGCCAGTGAAGAACCTGCATTACCTGTTGAAGCGGCAACTATTACGCCATATTTCCTTTCTTTCGCATATGCTGATACAATGCCAGATGCCCTGTCTTTAAAGGAATATGTCGGATTCTGCGAATCGTCCTTCAGGTGAACATGAAATGGCAGAATAGTATCATTCAGTTTATTTATAGTATATAGAGGAGTTTTTCCAATCCTGAGCTTCGGCAGACTTTCTGCCATTTCAACAGGCAGAAGGTCAATAAAGTTCCTCTTTTTTAAATCCTTAAAACCTGTTATATCTTTTCTTATTTTATAGTAGTCGTAAAGTGTTTTCAGGACACCCCGGGGAGGGGTTATTGTTGTGTTTTGTACGCTGCAAACCGGACAAAGATAAATTGTATCCCTGCTATCATACTCTTTTCCGCAATCGGTGCATTTATATATGAATTTCGAAGAACTCATAGTATCGGATCATTTTTATTTAAGAAATTCCGGTTAAAAGTCCGGTACGGTCATTAAATGATTTGATCATTTCGTCCCATTTACCAACTTGTGAAAAAAGCTTATTCCATATTTCCCTGTCTTCCCATAGCTGGTTCAGATCTTCAACACTTTTCCCCTGCTGCTCAATCCATGTAAAATACTTCAGGTTGTGGATAGCCTTTCTGTCGTAATAGGTTAGCTCCTTCATAAAATCGGATTTCGCTCCAAGCATGCATTTCTCAAAATCCCTTATAGCCTGAACATCATTGTATTTCCCTTTCTCGACTGTCAATTCCTCAATCCTCGATTTATACATATCTGCAGAATCAGTAGCAATAGTAAAAATGATATCATCGCCAGTCATCTCAAAGTATTTTGCAGTTTTAATTGCTGCTATCATATTCCCAATACCCGATATCCCTATAAGAATCAGTTCATTTACAAAACTGTTGTTGATACCAATCGATTTCAGATACTGGTGACCTGCTTTTTCGTTAAAAAGCCGGAGAATTCTCATGCAATCTTCATCGTCTATAGCAGTTACCACATCAGTATTCTTAACATTGTGTATCCAGGGTACATGCTTATCTCCAATGCCTTCAATTCTATGTCCGCCAAAACCGTTCATCAGAAGTGTGGGACATTGCAGAGCCTCCGAAGCAACTACTTTAATATGAGGGGCAACTGTGCGAAGGTAATCGCCGGCAGCTATAGTGCCGGCTGAACCGGTCGCTGATATATATGCTGCCAGCTTGCTTTTTTCATTTTTTATCAGGTTGAAAACTTCATTGATTGCGCTCCCGGTAATATTATAGTGCCAGGCAGCATTCCCAAATTCATCAAACTGGTTGAAGATGATGCAATCGGGACGGGTCCTTTTAATCTCCCAGCATTTGTCGTAAATCTCCTTTACATTCGATTCGCATCCTGCCGTAGCAATAACCTCTGAACCAATAACATCGCGTAGCCAGGTAAAACGCTCCCTGCTCATTCCTTCAGGAAGTATCGCAACCGATTCGGTTCCCATCACTTTAGAATCGAATGCCCCGCCTCTGCAATAGTTCCCGGTTGAGGGCCATACCGCTTTATGATAGGTCGGGTCGAATCCACCCGTTATTATTCGTGGAGCCAGACAACCATAAGCAGCGCCAACCTTATGTGCACCGGTAGGAAACCACTTTCCGATAAGCAGAACTATACGGGCATCAACTCCGGTTAATTCTTTAGGAAGTTCTATATGGTTAACCTTTCCGTATAAACCACCGCTATCAACCGGTTGATTTTTCCATGTGATGCGGAATAGGTTAAGCGGATTAATATCCCACAGACCAACTTTTCTCAGCTGGTCTTTTATTTTTACCGGGATCAGCTCCGGGTTTCGTTGCTGTTCAAAAGTAGGTAGAATAATTCCCTTCTCCTTAAAACGTTTGACGGCATTTTCTAAAGTTTTTCCATTTTCAATCTTATCTATCAGCTGGATCATAAAATACTAAATATATTAAACAGAATTTTTTTTGCAAGTTAGAAATTATAAAGGGGAAGGCGACTGTTCTATCACTCAAAAACCAGGTTATCTGCTCCTTTTATCAGGATACTCATCTCTGCAGCATGATTAAAATGAATTTTTTTAACACAAGGAGTTTTAAATTTTACTTCCAGCAGCTTAAATTCATTTTTACTGAACCTCCCGAAAACATAGTCGGTTTCATATAAATATTCATCCGGAAGTTCTGTCAGTGTAGTTATGCTCCCATCTTTCTTGAAAGTAAGGTTTTTCCTGCCTTTAAGCCTGGCCATGTAGTAACCCTCCCGGGCTGTGTTGAAGGATGAAATTGTCAGATAGAATCGCGGCTTTTCTATGTATGGTGCGCTGCTGGAGGGACAGAAGGTATTACAGTTTCCGCACTTGTTGCAAAAGTTGGCAATGTTAAGGATCTGGTAAATCTGTTTAACCTCAAATACTTTATCATCCTGAATCTCAATAGTGCCATTGTCCCTGATCTGAGCAGTTTGCAAAACATATCGGACAGGGTCAACCTCGTATGAATAATTTGCAAAGTTTGGACATACCGTGGTGCAGATATTACAGATCTCATCGCAGTAAAGACACCGACCGGCCTCTTCAACTATGGTTTCACGGTCAGATGGTTCGCTGACCAGTTTGAAATTTTTCCTGTCATTCAGGGGTAACTCAATTGGCTCTTGCGAATATTGACGCTGTGAACGTTTAATAATCAGTTCTTTTTTTGGATGATTTTTGCTGTTAATGTTTTTATTGAAAATGAATCCAGGCACCGATTGTCTGATCATCTGTTCTGCCACCTTTCTTCCATCACCTATGGCATTTATTGCTGTAGATGCACCACGCAATGCATCTCCACCAATAAATATATTGGCTTTTCCGGTCGTATAAGTTATTTTATCAGCAACGGTCAGTTCATCTTTTGCAAAATCGATATCCCGGTTTTGCCCGATTGCAGGAATTATAGTATCGCAAAGTATCTCGAATTCAGAGTCTTTAATCTTGACGGGCAGAGACCTTCCCCGGTTATCAACACCCTTCAGTTCCATTTTACTGCATATCAGGGCTTTTACACTACCATTTTCGTGAAGGATTCTTTCAGGTGCAGCCAGTTCAATTATTTCCATGCCCTCATCGAGCACTGCTTTTATCTCGCCATTATCTGCCGGCATTTCATTCTTTGTACGTCGGTAAACAACAGTTACCCTGCCATCATTTCCAACAAGTCGGTATGCAGTACGTGCCGCATCCATCGCAGTATTACCTCCGCCAATGATAACTACATTATTTCCAATGCCGGTTTTATTTCCCTGTTTGACATCAAAGAGGAAATTTAGTGGTTCGATTACCCCTTTGGCATCAGAACCAGAAACATCCAGCCGGGCAGATAACTGAGCACCTGCAGCAATATATATATAGTTATACTCTTTTTTCAATGACCCGAATTTTTCATTGTCAATTTTACTGTTGTAATGAATATTGACTCCCGCGTCTTTAATCCTTTTCAAATCTTTATCAATTGCATTGTCAGTGAGCCTGAAACCCGGGATGGCATATTGAACCATTCCGCCGGCTTTTGA
>JGI24133J20442_1000425_pt1 | contig 13118 bp, 9 predicted proteins | sample BarGraNGADG00311_2_FD_20442 | JGI IMG/M metagenome (IMG submission 20442)
GCAAAGATTCCGCTTCATTTTATTGATGAGGAGCGTATTAAGAATGCAAAGCTGATTCTCGTCACAGCCATAACTCCTACTCCTTCCGGTGAAGGAAAAACNACAACATCTATCGGGCTTGCNCAGGCACTTAATNTCCTGGGGAAAAAGACAACTGTAGTTTTACGNGAACCATCGCTTGGTCCTGTTTTTGGAATAAAAGGTGGCGCAGCTGGTGGCGGTTATTCCCAGGTTATTCCTATGGAAGACATCAACCTGCATTTTACCGGTGATATTTCTGCCGTAGAAAAAGCCCATAATCTTCTTGCAGCCCTGATTGATAATAATATCCAGCGTAAAGGGGGTAATCTGGGTATCGATCCAAGGACTATTGAATGGAAAAGGGTTATGGACATGAACGAAAGATCCCTCCGTGATATTATAATTGGTCTGGGTGGACCAAAAGAGGGCATTCCCCGGCAATCGGGCTTCAACATTACTGCTGCATCAGAGGTGATGGCAACACTATGTATAGCTCAGGATATGGATGATCTGAAAGAAAGGCTGGGAAATATCTTTGTGGGTTACACCTTCAATGACAAACCGGTTTTTGCCCGCGATCTTAAAGCGCAGGGAGCAATGGCGGTTCTTCTGCGCGATGCTATCAAGCCAAATCTTGTACAGACCCTTGAGGGCACACCCGCAATTATTCATGGAGGTCCGTTTGCAAATATTGCTCAGGGAACAAATTCGATTATTGCAACAAAAACAGGTCTTTCGCTAAGTGATATTGTTGTTACTGAGGCCGGTTTTGCCAGTGAACTCGGCGCTGAAAAATTTTTCAATATTAAATCACAGTTCGGAAACCTGCGTACCCATGCTGTTGTAATTGTTGCGACCATACGTGCGTTGAAGTATCATGGCGGTACTAAATTATCAAGTCTGCAAAAAGAGGACCTTGACGCACTTCAAAGAGGATTTGACAACCTCGATAAGCATATTGAAAATATGAAGTTCTATGGATTCAGACCGGTAATTGCATTAAACAGATTCGACTCCGATACTATGGCTGAGATTGATCTTCTTATGAAGCATTGCGAATCCCAAAATGTAGTGGCTGCCTTAAACGAATCATGGTTAAAAGGAGGAGAAGGGGCTATTGACCTGGCTAAAAAAGTTATGGAAAGAGTAACTAATAGTCCTGATTGTTTCCGACCTCTTTATGAGCTTTCATGGACCTTTGAAAAAAAAATATCAACTATATGTCTTATGATGTATGGTGCCGATCATGTTGAATATTCTGTTCAGGCTAAGGAACAGCTTGAGAAGATTGAACGGCTTGGTCTTGGAAATCTTGCGGTGTGTATTGCAAAAACACAGAAATCATTATCAGACGATCCGACTAAAAAAGGCCGGCCTAGAGGTTTCACTGTGAAAATAAGGGAAATTGAACTTTCATCTGGTGCCGGATTTATAGTCCCTATTGCAGGTGCAATAATGAGAATGCCCGGCCTGCCAAATAACCCTTCAGCAGAAAATATCGATATAGATAAGAATGGAGTAATAACCGGATTATTCTAATGGTCAATAACATTTCAGGGGTAATTCTGGCAGGTGGTGCAAGTAAAAGGTTTAATGGAATTAATAAGACCAGGATTCTCATTGATGGTAAGACAATTATATCGAGGATTATAGATACGATAAGTGATATCTTCGACGAAATAACTATTGTGACGAACACTCCTGAAGAGTTCAGTGATTTCAGCAACTACAAAATTGTCGGTGATCAGTTTCTGTATAAAGGACCTTTGGGCGGCATTCATTCAGCACTGAAAGCATCGGAAAAAGATACACTGTTTGTTTTTGCCGGAGATATGCCTTTGCTTGATAAGGAATTTATTATCAGACAGATAGATTATTTCAGTCTTAATAAATGTGAGGTTCTGATTCCGCAGATCAACAAATACATTGAACCTCTTCATGGAATATATAAGAAAACTCTTATCAGTGTTCTGGAGGAATATCTCATTGTAAATCATGATTATGCAGTTAGAGAGTTTCTTAAAAAGGTGAATGTATGTTATCTGCAATTTGAAGAATCAGAAAAAACCAGAAGTGCCTTCATAAACATTAATTCACCTTATGATGTCTCCATTGCTGAAAAATTACTGAAGAGTGGCTGAAGTAATTGAATTCTTCAGTTATCGTTAGGAAGAATGAATTGGCAGATTATGCAGATGCATTTTTTATTAACTTTATATTTGTTTAATTCAGATACTATGAAGAGAATATCATTTTTTATCCTTATGATCGCCGTTTCGCTTTCTGCTTGTAAAAAACTCAGTAAATATGAAGGCGTGCCCTTCACTGAAAAGGAACCCCGCGACTGGGAAAACCCTGAAGTATTTAATATTAACAGGGAGTATCCTCATGCATCACTTATTAGTTTTACTGATGAAAAGAGTGCGCTTGAAGCAATTAAAGCTAATTCCCCGAACTATAAATCTTTGGACGGGCTTTGGAAATTCAACTATGTTCAATCGCCTGATCAGAGGCCGTACTGGTTTTTTAAGGATAATTATGATACCCGCGACTGGAAGGATATTGAGGTGCCCTCAAACTGGCAGCTGAAGGGATATGATGTTCCGGTTTATGCTAATATAACATATCCCTTTTGGACTTATGAAGAAGTTTTCAATTCACCCAACCTGATAGACCGGGCCTCTCCAAAACCGGAGTTAAAGGATATGAAAGCTAATAAGTCCGCTAAATCAACTTATATATATAAAAAAGCTCCGCCATTTATTCCCCATGATTGGAATCCGGTTGGATCGTACAAAAGAGATTTTAAGGTTCCTTCTGACTGGAAAAACAAAGAGGTTTTCCTTCAATTCGGAGCAGTCAGCTCGGCTTTCTACGTGTGGATAAATGAGCAGCTTGTTGGTTATAGTGAAGATAGTAAAGTACCTGCTGAATTTAATGTTACCAGGTATTTAAAAGGCGGAACTAANTCAATTGCTGTAGAAGTTTACCGTTGGTGTGACGGCAGTTATCTTGAAGATCAGGATTTTTGGAGACTGAGTGGTATTCAGAGGACAGTTTTCCTTCATGCACGTCCTAAAACATTTATAAGAGACTTTTTCGCNGTCGGTGACCTTGAAAATAATTTCAATGATGGTCTGCTTAAGCTTGATGTTTCATTGAAAAGCGTGAATCCAAATGATAAAGATTTTATTGTTGATGCGTCTCTTTACGAAGGAGCACAAAATATTTTCACTGAATCAAAAGATGTCGCATTAGCAGATGGCAAAGTATCGGTAAATCTTAATAAAAGTATCCAGGGTATAAAAAAATGGTCCGCTGAAAAGCCAAATCTCTATTCACTGGTTATAAGCCTGAAAGACAAAAGTGGAAATATATCTGAAAGTATAAGTGCAAAAATTGGATTCAGGAAGGTGGAAATAGTTAATTCACAGCTTCTTGTCAATGGTGTTGCAATACATATTAAGGGTGTCAATATGCATGAACATAATGAAATAACCGGGCATGTTATCGATGAGGGTACCGTAATGAAAGATATCAGGCTGATGAAAAGCAATAATATAAATGCCATGAGGACATGTCATTATCCACAGCAGGAGTTCTGGTATGAGATGTGCGATAAATATGGACTTTATCTTATAGATGAGGCCGATATTGAATCTCATGGAATTGGTTACGATAAAGATGTGACTTTAGCTGACAAACCCGGATGGGCAGGAGCACATCTCGACAGGATGCAGCGAATGGTTGAGAGAGACAAGAATCATCCTTCAATTATTATATGGTCGATGGGTAACGAGGCTGGCGACGGGCATAATTTTGTAAATCTCTATAAATGGACCAAAGGTCGGGATATTACACGACCGGTACAGTACGAACGGGCTGAAAAAGAGACAAATGCTCCTGAACGCCATACCGATTTGTGGGGAAATATGTATGCCCCTATTGAAGAATTAGAAGCATATGCAAAAGATCCAAAAAATGACAGGCCGATGATTATGGTTGAATATGCTCATGCTATGGGCAATTCAACCGGTAATTTTCAGGATTACTGGGATGTAATAGAAAAATATCCCAAGCTTCAGGGAGGATTCATATGGGATTGGGTTGACCAGGGATTTCTTAGAACTAATGAAAGTGGTGAAAAGTACTGGGCATACGGTGGTGACTATGGTGAGGAAGGTATGCCGAGTAATGGGAATTTCTGTCTTAACGGTTTAGTGTGGCCTGACAGGACACCACATCCTGGTCTGTATGAGGTAAATAAGGTCTATCAGTATATTGGTTTTGAACCGGTTGATCTCAAAACAGGAATGATAAAAATTAAGAATAAATATGATTTCACAAACCTGTCGGAGTTTAATTTTGACTGGGAGGTTGTATCGGACGGGAAAGTGGTACAATCTGGAAAAATTCCACTTCCTGACTTCAGGCCTAAAGCAGAAATTGCTTTCTTACTACCTATTAAAAAGATAGATCCGGTTCCGGGGACCGAGTATTTTCTTAACATGAGGATTTCAAGGAGCGACGAATGGAACTATGTTCCGGAAGATCATGTGTACGCCACAGCACAGTTTAAGTTGCCGGTGGAAGGAAAACCCGTTCCGTCAACTCATGGTCCTCTTGCTGTTCTCCAAACCAGGACTGTAGATAAAAATCTTGAAGTAAGCGGAGTTGATATGAAAATAATTTTCGACCTGGTCTCAGGGAGACTTACATCATTCAACTTTAGGGGGAAAGAACTGATCAGGAAAAGTCCCGAACCAGATTTTTGGAGACCTCCTACTGATAACGACTATGGTTACAATATGGATAAATTACTTGGAGTGTGGAAAAAGGCCGGTGCACGAGCAGTTGTAACAAAAGCAAATATAAGCCAGCCGGAGTTGGGAAAAGTTCTTGTTACTTTTAATTATGATATTCCGGATGAGGCTGGTAAAAAAATTGGTGGTTTTGCTACAACATTCACCATTTACGGATCAGCTGATGTTGTGGTTAAGAACCAGTTCTCCAAATTATCTGATAACATTCCTGAGATTCCAAGGATGGGAATGCAGATGCAACTTCCCGGAGAATATACCAATATTAAATGGTTTGGGAGAGGACCTCATGAAAATTATATTGACCGAAAGACGTCGGCAGATGTTGGCCTTTATGAAAGTACGGTTGCTGATCAGTATACTCCTTATATCAGACCTCAGGAAAATGGCTATAAGACGGATACGAGATGGCTTACCCTCACTGATGACAATGGAACAGGTATTCTTGTAACCGGAGATCCGTTAATCAGTTTTGCTGCCCTGAATAATATTCATGATGATTTTGAATCTCCCGGGAAATTATCACAGTACAGAAAAGATGCCAAAAGTGCAAATACGCATACCACCGATGTTAAACCACGTGATCTGGTCAATCTGAATATCGATCTGGGACAGATGGGTGTCGGCGGCGATAATTCGTGGGGTGCATTGATACATCCGCAGTACCGGCTTCTTGGTAAAAAATATGAGTACTCTTTCAGGATAAGACCTGTTGTGAAAGAGGATGATATACTAAAACTGGCAAAAGAGAAGTTTTAAAGCAGGTTGAAGAGTTGAAAAGTTGAAAAGTTGAAAAAGTAAATTTTGGTACATTACCATTCATCTCTTCAACTTTATAACTAGTATTTCAATTCCACCTTTAGGATTTCCTTCTCCCCGGTTAGGATATTCCTTACATCATAAACAAGAGGTGATTTTGCTTTTTTACTCAGAACAATCCTTGTTACTGAATTGGCAGCAAGTGTCAGTGCAGGAGGTGAATCCGGAATTCCATTAATCAGATAAAAGGGAATATCAGAGCTGTTGGTTACCTCAAAATAGATGTTTTTATTATTCTGATAAAAAGGTTTTTCTACAGAGATGCACTGATAGAAAAATGGCTTTGTAAATTCTTCTTTACCTACAAGCATGTCTCTGAAATAGACTATTGTCCGGCCTGCAAACATTGCTTCTTTCAGGGAATTATGACTTTTTTCTTTAGCGAAAACAAGAGTCATCGGTCTGTTCGTATAAGTCGGTTCCGGATAAGTCTCACTTATAACTCCATGAATATCACTGTTGCCCATTAGTGCCAGATTATACTGTTTACAAAAAGTGAAGACAACCGGATAATATTCATTATCGTTAAAGAATTCAATACCATGAAGCCAGCCATTTTTGATAAGTCGTTGATGGATTTCATACATCCTTGGAATTCCATCAGGTTGCTGTGCTTTCCATCCGGGATGGTTCCACTGAATGAAAGCACCTTGTTTTGCAGCTGCTTCAAAAGAATCCCAGACAGAATCTTTTGCAATGAGGGAAGCATCATTGATAAATAATGCGTTGAAATGTCCGGGAGGCATTTTTCTTGTGATCTCCGTTCCATGTACAGGTATCAGATTTTTTTCTCTGGCATATCCTTCAACAATTGTCCAGGCTGCATTCATATCCACAGGTACAAAATCCTTTTTTGGCGTATATTCAAGGTGATCGGTGATCGCAATAGCGTCGAGACCATCGCGGAGAGCCTCATCAACTCTCACAGTCGGCCATACATCTCCATCTGAAAATACAGTATGCATATGAAAATCACATTTCAGGGTTACATACCCGGGAATATCCGGCAGATTGACTATCTTCCTCTGCCCGGAAACAATCGTTCCGATTGACAAAAGCAGTAGTGCAGTGAATATCAGTTTTTTCATATTCAGATATTTATTTCAAATGTTCAAATCTCCTCTTCTCCAACTTTCCCCTTCACCACTTCTCACCATCTTTATCATTATAATTTTTCATAAAAATACGCCTCTTTTTTATCAACATCATCCCATGTGTAAATCTTTTTATCCCTGTTCAGGAAGTAAAAATTGAGCAACGCAAAATCGCCGATGCACATTGTTGCATGAACAAACAGAAAGAGCGATAAACTCCATTTCCACAAACCTGGCAGAAGGAATACAAGAAGTAAAAGGGTTAAACTTATCACGATAAAAGGAGTTATGGCCACTATCCGGAATTGTAGTGGTGATGCGACATACCTGTGAGCCGTCACATAAAAAAGATACTGTTTCAGATCCATTCCAATCCGGATATTTTTTGCGCCTGACAGGTAATATGGTATAATGTGTAAAAACTCATGTACCGGAATACACAATAAGGGGATAATAATAAGTCCGATGAGAGAATGAAAAAGAATCTGTGAAAAAGGAAAATTTCCAGCAACATTTATTCTCACATTAACGGTAATGCATAGAAAAATAAGGCCGGTTGACCAGAATATTAGTGTAAGCGCTGATTTCTTCTTAAAAGAGTCAAAGACGAATTGAATTAAATTTTGATAAGGAATAGTAAGGAACAATCTGAAATTTTTCTGATCCTCAAGATCTTCCACTGATAATGCCATATTGATACTTTTGACAAATTTACTTTTTATAATATGCAATACAAACCTCAGGTCAGGTTTTCCTTATTCCCTCTTTTGTAAAAGCACTCAGCGCGATTACAATATGTGGCCCGGAATTTGATACCTTTGCAAAAAACAATCTGTTTGTGAGGCTACTATCAGCTATATTGATATCTCTTCTTTATGTCACTAGTACATTAGGACAGGTTGATTCATTGAAACAAATAAATGACACTATTCCGGGACGATCTTTCCTGTTGCAGAAAGTCAAAAGAGATGGTGTGACTTTGCCTGAAGTTGAAATAAAAGAGGTAACTGTTCTTGCTCATCCAACAATGACTAAAAAAAGCGATTTAAGAAAATACGAAAGACTCGTCTATAACCTAAAAAAAGTTTATCCTTATGCATTTATGGTAAGGAAAAAGTTGAATAAGGTAAATGAGGATTTGATGAACGTCAAAAGCGAGAAGGAACGAAAAGACTACCTGAGGAGTGTGGAAAAGAATATTTTTGCACAATATGAAGGTGATATGCGGGATATGACAATCACACAGGGGCGGTTGCTTATTAAGCTCATAGACAGGGAGACACAGAATACATCATATATACTCATAAAAGAATATCGTGGAAAAGTTGCTGCAGCTTTCTGGCAGGGTATCGCACGTATATTTGGTACAAACCTCAAAGAAGAATATGATCCTTATGGTGCTGATGTCCTCATCGAATATATAATTCAGGAAATCGAAGCCGGAAGATTATGAATTATAATAATGTAACAGCGTTTAAAAAATGAAACGGATATTTATTGCTTTGAAAGTTGAAGCCGGGGAAACTCTTTTAACGATGATTTCATTGCTTAGGTCGCGATTGAGCGGTGAAAACATCCGCTGGACAAATCCGGAAAATATCCACATAACTATTTCCTTTCTCGGTGATACAGTGGAGAAGTTGATAAAAGATATTAATTCAATGTTGAAGAAAAAATGTGAAGGATCAGGTAGATTTGAATTGTTTATCAAAGGATGTGGTGTCTTCAGAAATGTTAATGATCCCCGGATTATCTGGATCGGAATTGAGCCGTCTGAAAAACTATTGAGTCTCAACGGTATTATTATGAAAGGATTGATGGGATTGGGTATAGAAATTGAGGACCGGCCTTTCAAACCGCATCTGACAATCGGACGCATAAAACATCTTAACGATAAAGAGACACTTAAAGCCCTGATAGATAAATATCAGAACTTGGAAATTCAAAATATTGTGATTAATGAAGTTATCCTTTACGAAAGCATTCTTCTCCAATCAGGACCAATATACAAACCTTTAACAAGATTTAATCTTGAGTAATATGAGATTCTCCCTGTCATTATGCTGCCGTTAGTTCCCTTGTCCCTTAAAAATTATAACAATGGTAGATAAAGCAATTCTCACATCAAACCAGAAAGACCTGTTAGCAAGATAAAAGAGGTCATATTCGAGCCGTTTGATCATCTCGTCTACATTTGATGCATAACCGTACTTTACCTGTCCCCATGATGTGATACCGGGTTTAATAAGCTGGAGCTCCCTGTACCTGGGTTCTCTTTGAATAATCTGGTCAATATAAAATTGTTGTTCGGGTCTCGGACCAATTATAGACATCTCACCCTTAAGAACATTTATAAGATTAGGGATCTCATCAAATTTATGTTTTCTCATAAATCGTCCAAAAGCAGTCATCCTTATGTCTTCTTTTTCCGAAAGTAGAGATCCTTGCTCCTCCGTTCCACAGCGCATTGATCTGAATTTATGGATAAGGAAAGACTTGCCGCCCCTTCCAATGCGTTTTTGTGAATAGATTACCGGACCCTTTCCTGTTGCCTTAATTAATATTGTAAGTATCAATATAACAGGGATCAGCAATATCAGACAGGAAATTGCTATGAAATATTCAAAAACCGTTTTAATTATATCATTTGAATTCTGCACGATCAGATTCATGAGATAAATATACAAAAAGAAATGAGTACAACTTCTGGAGATGGCTGTCTTACATTTTTTATATTTTTGTCGGATATTAAATATAGATCCGGAATATCAGATGACTGATACATTTGAAGCAAAAGGCAAACGAAAAAAACTTGTTTCTGAACTGAGACAGAAAGGAATTGTTGATGAAGATGTTTTGAGAGCCATAGATACGGTTCCCCGTCATCTATTTATGGACCCTGCATTCCTTATACATGCTTATACTGACAAAGCTTTTCCTATCACATCAGGTCAGACAATATCTCAACCTTATACAGTTGCAGTGCAAACCTCCCTGCTTCGGGTGAAAAAGAGGGATAAAATTCTTGAAATAGGAACCGGATCAGGCTATCAGGCAGCAGTACTTGCCGAAATGGGGGCAAAAGTTTATACCATTGAACGTTTCAGGGAACTTTTTATAAAAGCTCAGGGGATTTTAACATCCCTTGGATATTCTGCAGATTTTTTTTACGGTGATGGATATGAGGGCAAACCCCAGTATGGACCTTTTGATGGGATCATTATAACTGCTGCTGTCCGGGAAATACCCCAGGCACTCCTACAACAACTTAAAACCGGAGGACGGTTGGTTATACCTCTCGGTAATTCCAGTTCACAGGTTATGACTGTAGTAGAACGAACCGGACCTGATAGTTTTGAGCATTCCGAGCATGGAAATTTTATCTTTGTCCCTATGCTGAAAGGAACAGTAAATGGAAAATAATATACTATGAAAATTTATAAGATTGTATTTTCACCTATTGAAGTAAACACATATATTCTTGAAGATGAATCGGGCGATTGTGCAATTATTGACTGCGGATGCTATGACAGGAAGGAATCAGACCGACTGGCGGATTTCATAAAAAACAAAAATATTAATCCGGTTTTACTTCTTAATACTCATTGTCACCTCGATCACATTTTTGGAAATAAGTTCATTCTGGAAAGATATAATCTCAGAGCTTTTTCAAATGAGAATGACGAAATGAACAGGAATGATGCAGTTCAACATGCAATGCTTTTTGGTCTGACAATGGAATCCCCACCCGAACCTGCCGGCTTTTTGACTGACAATCAGATAATTACTTTCGGACGGACAGAACTTGTTGCACTGTTTGTTCCCGGACATACTTCAGGAAGTCTTGGCTTCTACAGTGAAAAAAACAATTGCGTTTTTACCGGGGATGCTCTGTTTGCCGGCAGTATAGGAAGAACCGACCTGCCTGGAGGTGATTATGATACACTAATAAAGAGCATAAGGAATAAATTGTTTGTTCTTCCTCCTTCAACTGTTGTCTATCCGGGCCATGGGAATGAAACAACAATTGAAAAGGAGATAAACTCGAATCCCTTTTTTGTATGATTTAAATCCTGAAAATTGTGTATATAAATTCTTAATATTATCGTTTTATTGATTTTGGCTTTGCCGGGCTCGCTTCGCGTCGGTTCTTCTTTTACCCCGACTCCGCCAGCTGGCAGAGAGCAAATAAAATTAAAATTACTTCTATGTCCTCAGATAAATTTGTTAACCGCCAGATCGGACCACGTGAACAGGAGCTGCCTGTGATGCTGAAGACTATTGGCGTTAATTCTCTCGACGAGTTAATTAAAAAAACAGTTCCCGCATCAATTATGCTCGAAAAGCCTCTGAGGCTTCCTGAAGCGATGAGCGAATTCGAATACCTGAATCATATTAAATCAATCGGGCAGAAAAACAAAATGTTCCGTTCATTCATCGGACAGGGTTATTATGGTGTTGCACTGTTATCTGTAATCATACGGAATGTATTGGAAAATCCTTCATGGTACACATCATACACTCCCTATCAGGCTGAAATTTCCCAGGGTCGTCTTGAAGCTCTGCTGAATTTTCAAACGATGATTATTGAGCTTACGGGGATGGCGATCGCCAACGCCTCATTGCTTGATGAATCAACTGCAGCAGCAGAGGCTATGATAATGATGTTTAATGCACGATCAAGAGCTTCAGTGAAAGCCGGAGCCAACAAATTCTTTGTTGACGACGATATTTTCCCTCAAACAATGGACGTGATTAAAACACGGTCAAAACCACTTGGTATTGAACTTATTACAGGAAAATACACGACTATAACCTTTAATGAGTCATACTTTGGGTCAATAATACAATACCCTGCTGCGTCAGGTCAGATAAGGGATTATAAGGCTTTTTCCGATATGGCTCATGCAACGGGAACTCTCGTCGGAGTGGCTGCAGATCTGATGAGCCTTGCTCTTTTAATACCTCCCGGAGAATGGGGTGCAGATATTGTTGTCGGTTCAAATCAAAGGATGGGCCTTCCAATGAGTTTCGGAGGTCCGCATGCAGGCTATTTTGCAACAAAAGATGAACTTAAACGGAGTATGCCCGGAAGAATTATCGGTGTATCAGTTGATGCTCAGGGAAACAATGCCTTAAGGATGGCTTTGCAAACAAGAGAACAGCATATAAAACGGGAAAGGGCTACATCAAATATATGTACCGCTCAGGCACTTTTGGCTGTTATGTCGGGGATGTACGCCCAGTATCACGGTCCTGAAGGATTGAAAGACATTGCAGAACATATCCATAAGTCAGCATGTACCATTAGCTACTATCTCAAAAAGATGGGATTCAGGCAACTGAATTCTATGTTTTTCGATACCATAAAGATAATTCCTGGCGATGGTATCTCAATAGAATCCCTGAAAAAGCTTGCACTTGAGGCAGAGATGAATTTCTATTATCCCGATGACAATTCAGTAGTTATAAGCACCGATGAAATAACAACAATTAAAGAAATAAACACCATTGTAAACATTTTTGCGGCTGCCGCAGGAAAGGCGACGGTTAAGATTGATTCTCACTGCAATTGTAATGTTATTGAAGAAAAGTTTTTAAGAAAGTCCTCTTTTTTAAAAGGTGGAACTTTTAACCGATACCATAGCGAGACTGAGATGATGCGATATATCAAGATGCTTGAAAGAAAAGATTTTTCACTTACTCACTGCATGATCTCTCTTGGTTCCTGCACAATGAAGCTAAACCCTGCCAGTTCAATGTTTGCCCTGAGTTGGCCGGAATTTGGAAATATTCATCCATTCGTTCCAAAGGATCAGGCACTGGGTTATTATCAGATTATGGATGAATTAGGCGAAGCACTTAAAGAAATAACAGGATTTTCAGCAATCTCATTTCAACCAAACTCAGGAGCAGCAGGCGAATATACCGGATTAATGACAATTCGCGAGTATCATCTGACAAGGGGAGAAGGACACAGAAATATCGTTCTGATTCCATCCTCAGCACATGGCACAAATCCTGCAAGTGCCGTAATGGCCGGCATGAAGATAATTGTCATAGAGTGCGATGAGAAAGGAAATATTAGTGTCGATGATCTGAAGAAAAAAGCTGAAGAGCACAGAGATAACCTTGCCGGTTTTATGATCACTTATCCTTCAACTCATGGTGTATTTGAAGCTGCAGTTAAAGATATGTCAGATATTATCCATGCAAACGGAGGCCTTGTTTATATGGACGGAGCAAATATGAATGCACAGGTAGGACTTACAAATCCCGGCCATATTTGTGCAGATGTCTGCCATCTGAACCTTCATAAGACTTTTGCCATACCCCATGGTGGCGGTGGTCCGGGTATGGGTCC
>JGI24133J20442_1000435_pt1 | contig 13027 bp, 9 predicted proteins | sample BarGraNGADG00311_2_FD_20442 | JGI IMG/M metagenome (IMG submission 20442)
CCTGAGCCTGCTGCAGCTTCGAGTACGTTTTCTGTTTCAGGTATCAGATCAACCCAGTTTTCAGTTCCTGGATTTTCGGCATCAACAGTAACAACTCTTCTTTTAGGCGCTTTCAGGTTGGTGACAATGAAAAGTTTTGATCCATCATTATCAAGTACAAAATGATCATTATCGAAATTATCAACAATCACTGTGAATTTATCTCCTGGTTTTTTCAGATCCTTTATATATAACTCTTTACCGGTTGTAGATACAGATGCGCTTACAACAAGATATCTGCCATCTTCAGTCACTGATCCTCCGACATATCTTCTTACTATATCAGATCCGAATACCACCTTATCTTCACTCTGTTTTGTACCAAGCTTATGGAAATAGAGTTTATGATGATCGGTCTTTGCCGAAAGTTTGCTTCCTTCTGGTTTGTCGTAGCTTGAATAATAGAATCCTTCATTAGCCTGCCAGGAAAGGCCACTGAACTTTATATCTTTTAATGTATCGCCAATGATTTCTTTTTTCTCAGCATCCATTACGATTACCTTTCTCCAGTCGGATCCGCCTTCAGAAACAGAATACGCAACTCTGCTTCCGTCTTTTGAAAACTCCATTTCACCAAGGGAGGTTGTTCCATCAGCAGAAAATTTATTCGGATCAAGGAATTCTTCTGGATCGCCATTATTTTTCTGACGATAAATAACAAACTGGTTCTGCAAGCCGTTATTCCTGGAAAAGTAAATATAATCACCCTCTCTGTGTGGAGCGGTGAATTTTTCAAAATTCCACATTTTCTCCAGGCGCAATTTAATCTGCTCCCTGTATGGAATGTTTTCGAGATACCCGAATGTGACTTTATTCTGCTCCTTTACCCAGGTAGCAGTCTCTTCAGATTTGTCATCTTCCAGCCAGCGGTAGGGATCAGGGACTTTTGTCCCAAAATAAGTGTCAACTACGTCACCTTTTTTAGTTAAAGGGTATACAATTTTCTTTTTCACAGGCCCGTTACATGATATTATCGTTGCCATTATAATAATTGTCAGGATTTGGTTCTTCATGATATTTTCAATTAATGAATTATTAAATTAATACGATCCTTTATCCATCAGGCATATTATTCAAAAGTAATTAAAAGCAAAATGTTAACAAAAAAGTAATTAACAGTTTATTGATTAAATTCGCAGTTCAGAAATTTTAAATTATTATTATGAAAAGATGTGTAATAACATTCATTATAGTTGTGAGTATTGTGGCATTGGTGAGTGCTCAGGAGTATAAAACAGGTATCGGTCTAAGAGGCGGATTTTCATCGGGTTTGACAATTAAACATTTTACTAACCCTAAAGTTGCTCTTGAAGGTCTTCTAACGACAAGATGGCAGGGTTTTGTGATAACAGGGTTATATGAAGTTCATAACCAGGCTTTTGATGTTGCGCACCTGAAATGGTATTATGGAGGCGGGGCACATATTGGATTCTACAACGGAAATTATGTTTATTGGGGAACAAACGGTACAACATATACCATAGTTGGAATTGATGGAATATTAGGTATTGAATATACATTCAGTGAAATCCCGATTAATATAGGTATTGACTGGAAACCAGCTCTTAACCTGATAGGATATTCAGGTATATGGTCGGAAGGAGGCATTTCTGTCAGGTATGTTTTCTAAAATTCTTCAGTATATTATCTGTATTTTTTCATTCGTGTTACTTTGTGAGATACTTTGTGTGCCTTTGTGGTTCAATGATTTGCTTTTACCACAAAGGTTCACAATGTTTATTTCCTTTTCATATACGACACCCTTTTTTATTATTAAACATATTCATTAAACCGGGGTTTAATATTCCCTGATAATTCATATTTTTAGGTTCGATTGAATAATTGAATTTAAAATTTTACAAGATGAAAAGATCCGCAGCATCAATTTTAATTATCCTCTTCCTTCCATTCATTTTATCTTCCCAGAATAAATATAATGGTCTTGACATGAACATGGGTAACCTGTACAGGTTATCCGATGCAAAAACCCGTTCAATAAGTCCTGAAAACTTTTCCGGCGAAAAAGGGAAGGCCGGTATGGCAGATCCTTCTGACAAAGACAAAAATAACACCGCCAATGCATCAAATGCTGCACGCGATCTTGGNCAGGGTTGGAAAGTAAACCCATTCGTCAGAATAAAACCAGGTGAAATATTCACTATGGCGGANATTGANGGTCCGGGGGCAATACAGCACATCTGGATGACGCCTACAGGAAAATGGCGCTTCTCAATACTGCGNATCTATTGGGACGACGAGACGGAACCCTCAGTGGAATGCCCGGNTGGAGATTTTTTTGGAATGGGATGGAATGAATATTCTCCTCTTGTATCTTCACCAATCTGTGTCAATCCAGGAAGCGCATTCAATTCCTATTGGCCAATGCCATTCAAGAAGAAATGCAGGATAACTATGGAAAACGTTAACGATGCTGATGCTATGACCCTCTATTACCAGATCGATTATACTTTGACCGAAGTGCCTGCTGATGCTGGTTATTTTCATGCCCAGTTTCGCAGGGAAAATCCTGATGAGACATCCGTTTATACAATTAATGATGGGATTAAGGGGAAAGGTCAGTATGTAGGGGTTTATCTCGCATGGGGAGTTAATAACAATGGCTGGTGGGGAGAAGGTGAAATAAAGTTTTACATTGATGGTGATACCAGATTTCCAACTATCTGCGGAACAGGTACTGAAGATTACTTCTGCGGTTCCTATAATTTTGACAGGGAAGGAAAATATACAGAATTTTGCACGCCCTATAGTGGCCTGGCTCAGGTTATTCATCCTGACGGAACTTACCGGTCTCAACAAAGGTTTGGTTTATACCGCTGGCATATTATGGATCCGGTTCGTTTCGAAACAGATCTGAAGATAACAATCCAGGATCTGGGATGGAGGCAGGGAGGGCGTTACCTGAAACAGCAATCAGATATTGCTTCAACCTGTTTCTGGTACCAGACCGAACCCCATGCTAAATTTCCGAAACTACCCCTGTGGCAGAAACTTGAAGTGAATTAGGATTTCCAATACAGGATTTTCCAGTTTCTTTTGATTGCCGTTTTTCTAAGCTTTTTGTCCGGATTCACACAAACCGGATGCCCAACAACGCTGAGGGCAGAAAGATCCGAAATTGAGTCACCATAATACCAGGAATCGGATGGTAAAATGCTGTTTTTTTCACAATACTCCTTTAATCTGATAGCCTTTTCTTCTCCAAAACAGACATGTCCAAGCGGACGACCGGTATGATATCCGTTTTTAACTTCAAGGTCGGAACATATAACATCATCAAAACCCAGGTCCTTAGCCATATCATTACAAACAGGGGCAAGAGCTGAAGAGAGTATTACAACTTTTGCATTTTCCCCTTTATGAAATTCTATTTCGGATCTCGCTTCATCATATACAGATGGAAGAAGGACTTCACGGAATACCTCAGAACAGAGATCAACTATTGTCTTTTCAGAAATACCTTCAACCCAGCTTACCATTTTGTCTATTATTTTAAGCGGATCTTTGAGCTCAAGCCTGAATAACAGAGAAAGAAAAATGGCATTAACAAGATCATAACGGGTCATCAGGCCATTCCTGAAAGCTCCTCTGGCCAGCTCTTTTCCGCTTATTGATCTGGTGATGGTCTGATCAAGGTCAAAGAAAGCGATATATTTTTTTGCGGGATTACTATCTTTTGAAAAAGTGGTTGCCATCGGAATTGTATATGATTTTTAAAGCCTCCGGAATAACAGTCACGTTAAAACTATTGGAAAAGTATAATTCCCCATCGACATGAAAAGGTACTTCTTCCGGAAATTCAAGTTTAATATCTTTGGTTTGATAATAATTAACTCCTTTATCAGCAGTATGTTTACCTTCAGGAACCTTAAGCAGTATAGAAAATCTTTCAAAAAGGGAAAGTTTTTTTATCATACAAACATCCAGTAATCCATCATTGGCTATTGCCTTTGGAGTAAGAAAAAATGCGCCTGCAAATCTTCTTCCATTTGCAATGGTATTAATAAAACAATCTGATTCATGTCTGCCTGTTTCAGTAATAACTGTCATCCTTTTTTCTCTGAAGAACAGAAGTGTTTTAATAATATGCCAGATATATTTATGTTTGCCCCCTCTTTTCACTTTGCCTGGTTCTGTATAATTCTCAGCAGCTACCTGGGCATCAAATCCCAGCCCCATACCATTAAGAAATATCATTCCGTTGCATAATCCGGCATCTATCGCAATAGTATCTCTCTTAAAAAAGAGGTCCCACTCATTGTCTCCAAAACGGCCCGGGAACCCCAGAATCTGTATGAAATCATTTCCTGTACCGGCAGGAATTATACCTGTTGTAATATCTTTTTTATTAATAAGAGGCCTTGACACTTCATTAAATGTACCATCACCCCCGACTGCAATAATATACCTGAATCCCCTTTCGAGGTATTTTTGAGATAATTCGGTAGCATGTCCGCTTCTTTCAGTAAAAACGATTTCTGCATCAATATTATGTTTTTGGATCATTTCCTCAATTTTTGGGACAGTCGTTTTTGCGAATCCGTTCCCGGCAATAGGGTTTACAATAAAAATCCACTCCTTCTTCACATCATCCATATCACGTCTTTTAAAATAATTTGGAATTCTTAATTATCTTATTGCTACTCTTTATTAATACTAATGTAAAGCTGATTCAATAATTTTTTTAACGGTTTCTATGATTTCGATATCGGTTTTTTCTATCAGCTCATCTCTTTTGATCGGCTTATGAATAATAACATCCAGTTTTGAATCGAAATTAATATAAAACCTGTTTTTTGGTTTCAGCTTATAAAATCCATTTAATGTGACCGGCAGGATTTCAATATCTCTGGTCCTGAACAGATAAATAAATCCTCTGTAGAATTGATTGATTTTCCCGTTAAGTGTCCTGGTTCCTTCAGGGAAGATTGCAACAGATTGATATTTAGATTTATGAATAAGCTGATCAATCATCTGTTTTGTGTTTCTGTAGTTTGGTTCTTTAAAGGGGACATAGTCCATTATTTTCAACAGGCTGCTGAATAGAGGAACTTTAAGAAGCCGTTCATGCCCAAACCATGATATTCCAGGATAAAATGATGTGATTGCAACTATATCAAAAAGGCTGGCATGGTTAGCAACCAGAATATACCTTTCTCCCTTTTTAATATTCTCTTTTCCAAAAACCCGGAAATTTTTCCCCATAATTATGAAAACTGATTTTGCCCACATCTGAAAGAGAAAACGGACGGGTTTTTTCAAATGTAATAAGGTGAGAATTAAAACAATAAATACTCCAACAGCAGTATAGCTATAGAGTACCCCAAATATAAAAATCGAAATAACTGCGTAAAATCGTGAACGCATTGTAAATGGATATATCTTCCCGACTGAAAAATAGCTATTTTTTTTATTCAAAAGTAATATGCCCTCATATTAACTCTTTTTAATAATTTTATAAGCTTGTCAGTTTGATCTCTCAATTTCTCAACCTTAATTAATGTTTTAAGTGAATGAAAAGCAAAAAAGAACTTAGCCGGCGAAAGTTTATAACCAATTCCACGCTTGCCGGTATCAGTGCAATCGGTTCCACACATCTGTTAACCTCCTGTGCTGGGAAAACCATAACCGCTGAAAAGATAAATGAAACTGATGGTCATGTTTTTGATAGTTTTTATGCCGGGAAACACCTCGATCGCGTTGCATTTCCTGTTGGTGGACTGGGTGCAGGTATGTTTTGTATTGAAGGAACCGGGACCATATCTCATATGTCGGTTCGGAACAGACCAGAGGTTTATAATGAGCCCGGCATGTTTGCAGCAATATCAGTAAAAGGACTGAGAAACGGCACTAAAGTTCTTGAAGGGCAGGGCCCTGACTGGAAGAAATTCGGACAGCCAGGTTCAGCAAACGGATCAGGTGGTGCAAATTATGGTTTCCCCCGGTTTCAAAAAACAAAATTCACCGCACGGTTTCCTTTTGCTGTAATAGAGATTAAGGATGATGACATCCCGATGGATATAATACTTACCGGATGGAGTCCTTTCATACCTACAGATGCAGATAATTCCAGTCTCCCTGTAGGGGCTATTGAATATTCATTCAGAAATACCCGATCCTCAAAGATTGAAGCAGTTTTCTCCTACAATTCCAGAAACTTCATGGGTATTACCAATGGTGTGAACAGAATTAAATCAACTTCAAATGGAATTGTCCTGTCCGAAGAAGGGATCAAAGATAAACCTGAAACTACAGGAGATTTTGCGATATTCACAGACGAACCCGATACAATTGTAGATTATTGCTGGTTCAGAGGTGGTTGGTGGGATCCCCTTACAATAACCTGGGAAACAATTATAAAGGGAGAAACCCGTCGTAAAGATCCTGTCGAAAAGGGTGCTCAGGGAGGTTCAATATTCATCCCGTTTACTTTGGATCCAGATGAAACGAAAGTAATCAGACTTATGATGGCGTGGTATGTCCCGGCAACAAATCTTAAATATGGAAAAGACCCGGAAGAAAAAGACAAAATTGTTTGTACCGGTTCTGATTGTTGCAGTGATGATCCATTTTTTAAGCCATGGTATTCAGAAAGATTTAAAGGGATAGATGAAGTTGTGAGCTACTGGAAGACTAATTATAATGATCTTAAAAATAAAACTGAATTATTTAAAAACTCATTCTATAAAACTACTCTCCCCAATGAGGTGATTGAAGCGATAGCCGCAAACCTGGCTATTCTTAAATCTCCTACAGTTTTAAGACAACAAAATGGGAAATTATGGAACTGGGAAGGATGCAATGATAATTCCGGATGTTGTGAGGGTTCCTGTACTCATGTTTGGAACTATGCCCAGGCAATACCACATCTCTTTCCGAAGCTGGAGCGTACAATGCGTGAGACAGAGTTCTTCCCGGGTCAGGACAAAGAAGGTCATCAGACTTTCAGAGCAGCATTACCGATAAGACCTGTTGCGACAACTTTTTATGCAGCATCTGACGGGCAGCTTGGAGGTATAATGAAGATGTACCGTGACTGGAGGATATGCGGTGATAATGAATGGGTGAAAAGAATGTATCCAAAGATTGCGGAGAGCATGGAGTATTGCATAAGGACCTGGGATCCAAGATCAACCGGGACTCTTGAGGAACCTCATCATAACACTTATGATATAGAATTCTGGGGTCCTGATGGTATGTGCACAAGCTTTTATCTCGGAGCACTAAAAGCCATTTCCGAAATGGGAAAATTCGTAGGTGCAGATATTCAGAAATATCAGGCGCTGTATGAAAAAGGAAGAAAAGCCATCGAGTCAGAACTGTATGACGGTGAATATTTTATTCAGAAAATAAAATGGCAGGGATTAAATGCACCTGATCCGGTTGCTGCGTCATCAGGAGCCTGGAACAGTGATTATTCAGAAGAAGCGAAGGAATTACTGCAAAAAGAGGGACCGAAGTACCAGTATGGCAAAGGATGTCTCTCCGATGGAGTGCTTGGAGTCTGGATAGCAGCGGTATGCGGTTTGGAAAACATTGTCGATTCTTCAAAAGTTGCAAGTCATCTCAGATCGGTTTATAAATACAATTTCAAATCTGATCTGACCGACCACTCCAATCCACAGCGTCCGTCATATGCTCTCGGAAAGGAAGGAGGACTTCTTTTATGTACATGGCCAAAAGGGGAGATGCTTTCCCTGCCATTTGTTTATAGTAATGAAGTGTGGACCGGTATAGAATATCAGGTGGCTTCTCATCTGATGCTTATTGGTGAAGTGGAGAAGGCGCTGGAGATTGTACGCGCCTGCCGTAACAGATACGATGGGAGAATCAGGAATCCATTTGATGAATATGAGTGCGGTCATTGGTATGCAAGGGCAATGTCGAGTTATGGTATGCTGCAGGGACTGACAGGTGTGAGGTATGATGCAGTAACAAAGGAGATGTTCATAGCTTCAAGGATAGGTGATTTTACGAGTTTTATTTCAACAGAAACCGGGTTTGGAAATGTCGGATTGAAAAACGGCAAGCCATTCCTCAATACCGTTTATGGAGAAATTACTGTAAAGAATTTTGTGATTAGTTAGACAGGGGGCTATTTCCCCGAATTACTCACAAAAGCAATCTGTTTACTATCGGGTGACCAGGAAGGAACATTAATGGTTCCCTGTCCGCCATAGAGGTAGGCTAATACTTTTGGTTCTCCTCCTGACGCTGGCATAATTCTTAACAACACACGCTTATATGACGGGTGGCTGTTAGGGTCAATATCCGGATGGAATGAAATGATTACAATCCATTTCCCGTCAGGTGAAACATGAGGGAACCAGTTATTGAACTTGTCGGATGTAAGCTGTTCCCTGCCGGAACCATCTGGTTTCATGCGCCATATCTGCATGGAACCGGTATGATTTCCGTTATAATAAATATACTTCCCGTCAGGTGAATACTCACAGCCATCAACATGTTCGCCGGCTTTGATGTCAGTAAGGGCAACCTCTTTACCTCCATTTATTGAATTTCTGTAGAGATTATAAACCGTCTTCCCGTTACGCATTGCCACATACACTATCTCTTTATTGTTAGGAGCCCAACCGTGAAAGTAAGAAGGAGTATTCTCCGTAATTAATTTGGGTACACCACCAGTAACAGGCAGAACGTAGACAGTGGAGCCACCGCCGGGTAGCCCCTGACGCTGGTGGCTTATTGCAAGCATCTTACCATCAAAAGAGATACCATGGTCATTGTTATTGTTGTTGGCAAAATCTGTATTAAGCTTTTCAGGCTTTCCTCCTTCAACAGGAATTTTATATAACGAACCATCCATGTTGAAGAGAAGTTTTTTGCCATCCGGCATCCAGTTTGGGGCTTCGAACCTGCCTGGTTTCTCGAATATTATTTTCCTTTTTCCGTCAGACACTGTCATTGTTTCCATTCTGCAACCAAGATATCCGGATTTTCCGGGGTCATAATTATCGGCAACAGGCCTGTCAATCCTTAAATTCCATACTTTTACCACTTCCACCGTGTTGGAATCATGTGAACAGATAAAGGGGCCTACAAGGACTTCATCAGTTAAATTATCCATTGCATGAGAGCCTATCAATTCAAATGGTTTGCCAGTGTGTGAAGCCCTCATTATAATATTCTTTCCGGCTCTTTCAATCTGTATAACATTAAAAGATGAATCCTTTGCAAAGATCTCATCCTGAGGATCTCTCATAGCAGCTCCTGCTGATACTCTCCATTGAAGCACAGTCAATCCGCTGCCATGAAGCGTTGCAGAAATATGGGATGATTTTTCATCTGTCGTTTCACGCACCATCCATCCTGATTTCCTGTGCGGATTATTACCCTTTCCGACAAATTCAAAATTGGCAGTCAGGATAAAGTCACCTTTTATCTTATTGAACAGATAGTGAAATTCATCTCTTTCAAACCAGATATTATACCCGCCTCCTTTCAAAGTGTAGCTTTGATCAGTCGGATCATAAACTGCTGAACCGGGTTTTTTAGGATTTCCTATATCGGAATTTGCCTGGAATATTCCAACCGGAGTATTCTGTGCTGAAGCGATATTTAGCAAACAACTTAGCATAAGGGTAATTGAGTATTTCATAATTAATGTATGGTTTATAATTATAATTATTTCCTGATTTCTTTTGCCTGATCTCTGATCTCTCAAATTTAAATTAGAGGATTAAAGATATATATTTTGGATAACATAGGAGAAGCTGACTAATTATATTATTGAGATTGTGAATTCTGGTCTGATTAATCCTGAGTTCTCATTGAAATAAAAAAAAGTCTGCAATCGGTTGCAAAATTAAAATATAATTAATATTTTTGGTACTTCAAGTTTATTCTGTTGAATAAAGAGTCAATATCTTTTACCTGATCGGATAAAGATTACTAAACATAGGCCTATGATATTAACCGGGTTTATCAAAATTAAACAGGAGATGTTACGGCATCTCCTGTGATTAGAACCTTACTATTTTTAATGCAGATTTTATAATTATTATTTACTAACCCTTATTTACTAACCCTTAAATTACTAACGTATGGTAAAAAAACCTTCCAGAAGCATTTTATACAAAGAATGCTTAAAAAAAATCATGCTAATATTTGGATTCAGTAGCTTCCTGTTAATTCATGGCACTGGTTCATTATTGGCGGGATCAGGCTTAAATGTCAGTTATTCTGAGGATCAACAGCAAATAAAGGTTTCCGGAAGAGTTGTTGATGCAAACAATAATCCCATGATTGGGGTGAATGTTGTTGAAAAGGGAACCACCAACGGAGTGATGACTGGAGCAGATGGGACTTATACTTTATCAGTCGCCTCCGGGAACTCAATGCTTACTTTTTCTTTCATTGGGTATGACCCCACGGGAATCACTAAAACAAGGTTGGGTTGATGGAGTTTGGGATCCATTGAAGGTTCGCGATTTTAACTGGCAAATGGCGGGTTATCGCGATCAGGCTATATCACAAAACCACACTCTCAGCATCCGGGGTGGTTCTGAAAACACGAAAGTATATGTATCNGGAGCGTACATGGATCTTACTGGTATTCAGGTACAATCATACCGTAAANGTTATACATTACGAATGAACCTTGACCAGAAACTGGGCAAAGTGATGACTATGGGTGGAAATATAAACTTCTCTCATGTTAATTCTTACAATGGAATTGGCGTCGGCTCAAACTGGTCCCCACTTGGAAATCCGTTTTATTCTCCGGGCGGTAGTGGTAATAATGGTGTTGGTGGCGATCCTACCCAGCCTGGTGATCCTAAACTCGGAATTATTCCTAATCCTACCAGTGAACTTTTGCAGACAAATCCATTTTTCGATTTTGAAGGTCGCCAGGGGAATGACAAGAATAACAGGTTAAATGCAAACCTTTATGTGGATGTGAATATTTATAAAGGATTATCCTACAGGGCAAACTTTGGAACAGATCTCGCAGTAGGACAGAGCCAGGGCTTTGCCAGCAAATACTCTACCACAACTGCGTTGGGAGATCCACGTGCTAATCAAAATATTTCTTTCTCACGAGGTTACACATTTGAAAATATTCTTTCCTACAACAAAACAATTAAATCACATACACTGGGTGCAACTTTTGTTCAGTCAATCCAACAGTCTGTGAGCGAACCAGTAACGGCTAGCGGAATAGCACTTCCAATCGAAAACCAGATATGGTATTCGCTGGGTACAGCCGGGACTCAATCGGTTTCCAGCGGGTATACTCAATGGAATATGATGTCATGGATGGGTCGCCTCAATTACGGATTTAAAGGTAAATACCTCTTCACCGGATCAATTCGTTATGATGGTTCTTCCCGACTTGCAGAAGGAGAAAAATGGGTAGCTTTCCCGTCAGCAGCTTTTGCATGGCGCATTTCCGATGAATCTTTTATTAAAGACATCCAAGTGATCACTAATTTGAAACTTCGGGTGGGATATGGTGTTACAGGTAACTCTGCCATCAATCCTTATCAAACTGTTGGAAGCATAAGCTCAAGCCGCTATACCTGGGGCAAAACAACAGGTATGTTGGGATATGCGCCTGCCTCACTTTCCAATAGTCTTTTGACATGGGAAAGAACAGGTCAGTACAATGCCGGACTCGATTTTGGAATACTCAAAGAACGTATTTCAGGAAGCGTTGATGTTTACCTGCAAAATACCTATGATCTGTTAATGTCGCGTTCCCTTCCGAGAGTATCAGGTTTCGGAAGTATTATGCAAAACATCGGCCAAACTCAAAACTCGGGTTTAGAGATTAGTCTAAAAACGGTTAACATGCAAACAAATAAGTTTAGTTGGACAACCGATTTACAGTTTGCAGCCAACCGTGAGAAGATAGTAAAACTTGCTTCAGGCTTAAACGAAGATCTCGGGAATTTATGGTTTGTAGGTCACCCAATCGACACATATTATGACTTCGTGGCAGCTCCTGTTGTCTGGGGATATTCACAAGCAGACATGGACGAGATGGCAAAATTCAATGCCAACGGATCCACCTTTAAGCCTGGTGATCTTCGTTTAGTGGACCTTAATGGCGACTATAAAATTACCGCAACAGATGACAGGCAGATCAGAGGATCCAGAATGCCGAAATGGACTCTCAGTATGGCTAACACATTACAGTATGGTCCTTTCGATTTGTATGCATTTATGTATGCTATGGTCGGACAAACTGTTTACTGGGATCCGGGTGTAGGTTATGCTGCCCGCTATAACACTGTTAAAATTGATTACTGGACACCAACAAATACAAACACAAAATGGCTGCAACCCCATCAGGGTATGGAAATGCCTTCGAACGTTACAGCCATGTATTATTGGAAAGGCGATTTCCTTAAAGTAAACGACATCACTTTTGGATATACATTACCGAATGAGATGACCAGAAAAATCGGTATCCAAAGGACCCGTTTCTATGCAAAGGTTCAAAACCCTTTCATATTTACAAATTTTGAAGGAACTGATCCGGAAGGTGCTGTAGGGCAAGTAAGAGGCATCAACAACGCACTTACTTCTTATAGTGGTGACAGTCCTACTATCAGGACATATATGTTTGGAATTAATCTAACATTTTAAAGATAAANNAATGAAAAAAACACNGTATAAAATTCTAATTGTCGGGTTGATAATANTATTCTCCTCTTCCTGTACAAAATATATTGAAGAGAAAGGTTACAATACTGACTTTACATATTACCAAACAGCCAATGGACTTAATGCATTGGTTGCAGGAAGCTACCAGCAAACCCGGTGGTGTGCTACTTCTGAGACACAATATGCATTTGAAGACATGGGACCGATATTTATATGCAAGGTGCCGATGGAGCTCAGCATATTATTACTATGAACTTGTTATACAATTTGGGAGTATCCCATTGGTCACAGAATCAGTCGATAAACCCAAAACCGATTATGTACGTGCTGCTCAAAA
>JGI24133J20442_1000436_pt1 | contig 13023 bp, 9 predicted proteins | sample BarGraNGADG00311_2_FD_20442 | JGI IMG/M metagenome (IMG submission 20442)
CAGCCCGTGCTGACCGAGTGGCTGCTCGTCGGATTCGGTGTCCTGCTGACCCTGGGCACCGCCCTCTTCGTGGCGGCCGAGTTCTCCCTCGTCACGCTCGATCCCGGCGCGGTCGACCGGCAGGCGCACCCGGACGATCGGCGCGGCCGCTCGGTGCGGAAGGCCGTGCGCGAGCTTTCCACCCAGCTGTCCGGCGCCCAGGTCGGGATCACCCTCACCACGATCCTGCTCGGGTACACCACCCAGCCGGCCTTGGCCTCGCTGCTCCGGCTTCCGCTCTCCGGGGCGCCGCTGGCCCGCGGTGCTGTCGCCGGCATCGCCGGGACGCTCTCAGTCGTCGTCGTCAACGTCTTCTCGATGCTGTTCGGCGAGCTGGTTCCGAAGAACATGGCGCTGAGCCGGCCGCTGGCCGTGGCCCGTGCCGTGGCTCCGCCGCAACGTTGGTTCACCGCCGCGCTCCGCCCGGTCATCGTGCTGCTCAACGGAAGTGCGAATGCACTGCTGCGGCGGGTCGGCGTCGAACCCCGGGAGGAGCTCGCCGGCGGACGGTCGCCGCAAGAGCTTGCGGCCCTCGTGCGGCGCTCCGCCGAACTTGGCACGCTCGACGTCGGCACGGCCCGGCTGATCACGAACTCGATCGAGCTGGACGAGCTGTCCGCGGTCGACGTGATGACCGATCGGCTGCGGATGGAGGTGGTGCGGCGCGAGCAGAGCGCCGCCGAGGTGATCGAGCTGGCCCGCCGGACCGGTCACTCGCGCTTCCCCGTGATCGATGCATCTCGCGACGACATCGTCGGGCTGGTGCATCTCCGGCGTGCGATCGCGGTGCCGTACGAGCGGCGCTCAGAGGTGCCCGCGGCCGCTCTCATGGTCGAGGCGCCGAGCGTGCCGGAGACCGTGCGGCTCGGGCCGCTGCTCGTCGAGCTGCGCGAGCTCGGCCTCCAGATGGCCGTCGTGGTCGACGAGTACGGCGGTACCTCGGGCATCGTGACGCTCGAGGACGTGATCGAAGAGCTCGTCGGCGACGTGGCCGACGAGCACGACTCGCGTCGGGCCCGCGTCTACCTCGTCGCGGACGGCACCTGGAGCGTTCCGGGACTGCTGCGACCGGACGAGCTGACCGAGATGACCGGCGTCGTCGTACCCGAGGACGCCTCATACGAGACGCTCGGCGGGCTCATCATGGCGGAGCTCGGCCGGCTGCCGGTGCAGGGCGAGGACGTTGAGGTCGCCGGTGTTCGACTCCGGGTCGAGCGGATGGACGGTCGTCGGGTTGAGCGCGTCCGGGTGATCGCCGGCCCACGCCAAGGTGCCGGGGGTGCGGAGTGAGCGGGGGCGTGGCACTCGTCGTCGCGATCGCACTGCTGGCCGCGAACGCCTTCTTCGTCGGTGCGGAGTTCGCGGTGATCTCGGCTCGGCGCAGCTCGATCGAGCCGCTCGCCGCCGCGGGCTCTCGCCGGGCGCGCACCGTCCTTTGGGCGATGGAGAACGTCTCGCTCATGCTGGCCTGCGCTCAGCTGGGGATCACGGTCGCGTCGACGAGCCTTGGGGTGGTTGCGGAACCGGCGCTCGCTCGCCTGGTCGGGGCACCGCTCGATGCGTTCGGGCTGTCGCGCGCGGCTGCCCATCCGGTCGCCTTCGCGTTGGCGCTCCTGCTCGTGGTGTACCTGCATGTGGTGCTCGGCGAGATGGTGCCGAAGAACCTGGCGGTGGCCGGGCCGGACCGCGCGGTGCTGCTGTTCGGCCCGCCGCTGGTCTGGATCGCGCGTGCCGTGGCGCCGGTGATCCACGTTCTCAACCGGGCCGCGAATGGATTCCTTCGCTGGTGCGGGTTCGAACCCAAGGACGAGGTTGCCTCGGCGTTTACCGCATCCGAGGTCCAGTCGATCGTGGAGCGGTCTCGGGCCGAGGGCCTGCTCGAGGATGCCCAGGGGTTGTTGTCCGGAGCGATCGAGTTCAGCGACCGGACGGCGGGTGACGTCATGCTCCCGGTCCCGGCGCTCAAGTCGCTCCCGCTCGGATGCTCCGTCGCCGACGTCGAGCGCGCGGTCGCGCGGACCGGCTTCAGTCGGATCGTGGTCACCGACGCCGCCGGCTCGGTGGTCGGCTACCTGCANATCAAGGACGTGCTGTACGCCGCCCCGGCGGAACGCGAGGAGCCGGTGCCGGAGTGGCGGGTGCGAGCGCTGGCCGGCGTTGGNCCGGAGGACGAGGTCGAGGACGCCTTGGCGGCGATGCAGCGTTCCGGTTCGCACCTCGCGCAGGTGCGGGATGGTGCCGGGACCTTGCTCGGCGTCGTCTTCCTGGAGGACATCATCGAAGAGCTCGTGGGCGAGGTGCGAGATGCGATGCAGCGTCGTCACGCGGGCTGATCGAGTTGTTGTGACGGGATGTCCGAATCCCGCCGCGACGTGTTCGTTTGTCGATTGGGTGAACTAATAGTGGAAGCTTGGTCGAGGCGCCCGGAGTGGGTTACGGTTGCAGGAATGTTCATCCGAACTGGGATTCGTCCGACTGTGATCCGTTACGGGTCGGGTCGGCCGGGTTCGTTGTCGTGCGCGTCTGAGCCGGGCTGGGAGGTGTGGTGGATTCGCATCGCGCTGCGTCCGTAGAGCCCACCGCTGGCTCTCGTCGGGCTCGACGGATCGCCGAGCAGGAATCCGCCTCCCACCGCAGGTCTGCTCTCTCGCGTTGGATCCCCCGAATCGGTGTCCTCGCCGCGATGACGGCCGCCACGATCGTGCTGCCGTTGAGCGGTGCGTTGGAGAACGCAAGCGGAACCCTCGGGGGCGCCGCGATCGCCGCGAACCCCTGGTACTCGGCGCGGGCGCTGCCGACCACGCTCGAAGTCGTGACCGCGACCGTCGCGCCAACGAGGGCTGACGCCGCAGTGCTCGTCCTCGATTCGGTCGCGAACCGAGACCTCACCCTGGTGAGTCGCAGCGAGATGCGCGACCCGTTGCCCGGCTGCGATCCGCGCACCCGCCCGCGCGGCGCGAACGGTCTGCTGGACACGGGCGACTTGTGCCCGCTCTGGGATCGTTCCCAACGACTCCGCGCCGACGCGGCGGTCTCGCTCGCGGTGATGAACGAGGGCTTCAAGGCGCAGTTCGGCCGGAACATGTGCATCAGCGACAGCTATCGCAGTCTGTACGAGCAGAGGGTCACGAAGGCCCGCAAGGGTTACCTGGCTGCGACGCCAGGGGAGAGCAACCACGGCTGGGGCATCGCGGTCGACTTCTGCCGGAGCGAGACCACGAACTTCGCGGTCTGGAAATGGCTGCACGCGAACGGACCGGTCTACGGCTGGGCGAACCCGGACTGGGCCCTGTCGGGCGGCTACGGACCGCACGAGCCGTGGCACTGGGAGTACACGGCCGGCTGACTCAGCCCGGTGAACGACGCGCCGCATCGGCGCCCAGCTCGAACCCCCACTGCCTCGCGCGCTCCTCCTCGCCCTCGACGTCAGCGTGCTCCCTCGTTGTGACTGCCCTCGTGGGGCGCTTCGTCTTCGGTTCCACGACCGACGCCAGGTCCGGGTTCGGTGAAATCGCCGGCCAAAGGTCCGAGGAATTTGTCGAGCCGGATGTGATGCAAGTCACAGTGGGATCTCAGTTGCGACTCAGGTCCCACGCGAGCGGCGATTCGAGCGTTTGCGCTGGTCGAACAGACCGCGCGAGAGGGGTTTGGCCCGATGGGATCGGGCTGACAGATGGTGCCCCCGACAGGATTCGAACCTGCGCTCCCGCCTCCGGAGGGCGGTGCTCTATCCCCTGAGCTACGGGGGCCCGGGACGGGGACCGAGACTACCAGCCAGGGCGCCGTCGACCCGCATCGGGAGACCGCTAGGAGCGCCGTCTCAATTCTGGTCGAAGAGGTCCGCCAGGTACGTGGCGGTGTGCACGCGAGCGGCGTCGGGAGCGCGGTTCTCGATCGCGGCGAAGAGGTCCGCGTGGGCGTCGTCACTGCTCAGCGGCCGCTCGAGGTTCGTCCGGATGTTCTCCCGGATCGTCTCGAGCAGGTTCTCGTACAGGATGACGAGCACCGGGTTGTGCGACGCGCGCACGACGCCGGCATGCAGTGCGAGATCGGCCGCGGCGAGGGCTTCGAAATCGGCGGCGCGCGACGCCTCCTGCCGGTCCGCCAGGTGCTTCCGCAGCGACGCCACGTCGTCGGCCGTGCGCCGCTCGGCCGCGAGCCGCGCCGCCTCCACCTCAAGGGCGCGACGCACTTCGAGGACGTCACGGTGCGTCGCGCCGGCGAACTCCCGGCTCATCACGATGCCGAGCTCGGAGTCGGACCGCACGTAGGTTCCGGAGCCCTGCCGGCGGGTCAGCAGCCCCGCGTGGACGAGGGCCTGTACCGCCTCCCGGACGGTATTCCGGCCGACGCCGAGGAACGCGGTCAGCTCGGGCTCGGTGGGGATACGGGCACCCACGGTCCAGACACCGGAGGTGATCTGCAGGCGCAGCCTTTCGACAGCGATGTCGATCAGTCCGGTGCGCTGCGCCATGACGGCAGTTCCCCCAATCAGGCCGTGGTGAGCAGTCAACACCCGGTGGACTTGCGAAGCACTGCCGCAAGCGGGTGATCTTCGCCTGTTCACACCCGACCTCGCCGCGGGCCGTGGAAACTCGTGCGTGTGTCGGTAGAGGCGTGACCTCGCAACGGCGCGCCAGACGGCGCGTGATTGTGAGGAGACCATGAGCGAGACCGGGCCATCCGACCCGCAGTTCGCGGTGCCGTAGTCGGCGCCGGTCGGGTATCCGCCGTCACCTACGGGCACCGCGCCGGTCGGGTATCCGCCATCACCGGGCACGACACCGGTCGCCTGGACGCAGCCCGGTTACGGCCTGGCTCCGCGCAAGACCGGCACCGATGGCTTCGCGATCGCCTCGCTCGTGCTCGCTCTCGTCACGGCCGCGCTGCCGGCCATCGTGCTGGGCATCGTGGCGCTGAAGCGGATCCGCCGCGACGGCACCGGCGGCCGCGGTTTGGCCATAGCCGGGATCGTGCTGGGTAGTTGTGTCATCCCGCTCGTCCTCGCCGCCGTCGCCATCCCGGTGTACCTCGACCAACGCCAGCGCGCAGCCGAGGCGTCCGCGGTGGCGTCCCCGGGTCCCAGCGCCTCGTCGGCAGAGAACCACGCGACGGACGGCGCGCTAGATCCTGCCNCGACGGCGTTCCTTCGTCTGGCCGACCTGCCGACCGAGGTGGCGGGCNATGTCGCCCCGTCAATCGCCGCGATGGACGCGACCGCGCGGGAGGGGGCAGCGGAGGGCTACCGCGNCGNCTACTCGGGCTCGGCTGGTCAGGTCGAGCTTCGTGCCCTGGNGTGGACCACCGCGGCTGACGCTGACGCCTGGCTCTCGCGCTACGAGGNGAGNGCACCGGTCGACGCCGTCGTCGATCGCGCACACGTCCTCGGGACTGACGGCCAGGCGATCGGTCGCTCCGTCCTGGTGCGGGCCAACGCGAGTGCAACCCAGTGCACCATGGCATGGAGCAACCAAACCTCCACGCTGATGCTGGCGGGGCCGTGCGCCGGTGTCGCGAAGATCTTCGACAACTACCCGATCTAGCCGCCGTCGTGGCCCGGATACTCTTGGGGCGTGACCCCCGCCGAACTGTCCGCCGCCATCCGCGCCTGCCTGGCCGCCGCCATCGCCGAGGGCGATCTGGCCCTCGACCCTGCCGCGCTCCCCGCGGTGATCCGGGTCGAGCGCTCCCGCCAGCGCGAGCACGGTGACTGGTCGACGAACGTCGCGCTGCAGCTCGCCAAGCCGGCGGGTGTCGCGCCGCGCATCTTTGCGGAGGTGCTCGCCGCTCGACTGCGCGAGATCGGCGGCGTCGCCGCGGTAGGCGTGGCCGGTCCCGGCTTCCTCAACATCTCGCTCGAGGCCGCGGCGGCGGGGGAGCTCGCGCGGAGCATCGTGCAGGCCGGGGAGAGTTACGGACGTGGCGAGCAGCTCGCCGGTCGCCGGATCAACCTGGAGTTCGTCTCGGCGAACCCGACCGGACCGATCCACCTGGGCGGTACCCGGTGGGCCGCCGTCGGCGATGCCCTGGCGCGGGTCCTCCAAGCGGTCGGCGCACACGTCACTCGTGAGTACTACTTCAACGACCACGGGGCACAGATCGACCGGTTCGCCCGGTCGCTGCTCGCGCGGGCCCGCGGCGAGGCGCCGCCGGAGGACGGTTACGGCGGCCAGTACATCGCCGAGATCGCCGACACGATCGTGGCGGGAGCCGGGACCGACGTGCTGAGCCGGCCCGAGGCCGAGGCGCAGGAGTACTTCCGCTCGCGCGGGGTCGAGCTCATGTTCGCGGAGATCAAGACCTCGCTGCACGACTTCGGGGTCGACTTCGATGTCTACTTCCACGAGGACGACCTGCACGAGTCCGGCGCGGTCACGGCGGCGGTGGAGGAACTCAAGGGCCTCGGCCACCTGTACCTCAAGGACGGCGCGTGGTGGCTGCGGTCGACGGCCTACGGCGACGACAAGGACCGGGTCGTGCTCAAGTCGGACGGTCAACCGGCGTACATCGCCGGTGACCTGGCCTACTTCAAGGACAAGCGGGCCCGCGGTTTCGACCTGTGCATCTACCTGCTCGGCGCGGACCACCACGGCTACATCGCCCGTCTCAAGGCGGCGGCAGAGGCCTTCGGCGACAACCCGGACACGGTCGAGGTGCTGATCGGCCAGATGGTCAACCTGGTCAAGGATGGAAAGCCGTTGCGGATGTCGAAGCGCGCGGGGACCGTGGTGACCATGGAGGACCTCGTCTCGGCGGTGGGGGTCGATGCGGCGCGGTACTCGCTCGCGCGGTCGTCCACGGACTCGACGCTGGACATCGACCTCGACCTGTTGACCAAGGCGACGAACGAGAACCCGGTCTTCTACGTGCAGTACGCGCATGCGCGCACCGTGAACGTCGGACGCAATGCCGCCGACCTCGGCGTGGCCCGGGACGACGGCTTCGACCCGTCGCTGCTCGACCACGAGTCCGAGGCGGTGCTGCTGGGCGTCCTCGGCGGCTACACCCGGGTGGTCGGACAGGCAGCCGAGCTGCGCGAGCCGCACCGGGTCGCCCGCTACCTCGAGGAGCTGGCCGGGGCGTACCACAAGTGGTACGACCAGCGGCGCGTCACGCCGGTCGGGGACGAGCCGGTGGCCGATGTCCATCGGACCCGGTTGTGGTTGAACGACGCGACGCGCACGGTGCTCGNGAACGGGCTCGCCCTGCTGGGCGTCAAGGCTCCGGAGCGGATGTGACAGACCTCGACTCGGCCGTGTGGCCGATGGGNGTGACCCGCNCCGNCGGAGGCGTCCTCGCAGTCGGGGGCGTGGACGCACGCGCGCTCGCGGCGGAATACGGGACCCCCGCGTGGGTGGTCGACGAGACGGATTTCCGGGCTCGGGCCGCCGCGTTCCGCGAGGCGTTCACCGAGGCCTTCGCGCCCTTGGGTGCGGCCGTGGACGTCTACTACGCAGGCAAGGCGTTCTTGTGCACCGCGGTCGCGCGCTGGGTGACCGAGGAGGGGCTTCGGCTCGATACGTGCAGCGCGGGCGAGCTCGCCGTGGCGATCCGGGCGGGGGTTCCCGGGCCGGACATCGGGCTGCACGGCAACAACAAGTCCGATGGCGAGATCGCGCGGGCCCTCGACTACGGGGTGGGCCGGATCGTCCTGGACTCCGTGCCGGAGATCGGCCGGGTGGCCGACGCCGCAGCGCAGCGCGGCGTGCGAGCTCCGGTGATGCTCCGGATCACCACCGGGGTGCACGCCGGCGGGCACGAGTTCATCGCGACGGCGCACGAGGACCAGAAGTTCGGCGTGGCGATCGCGGGCGGCCAGGCGCTCGCGGCCTTGCGCGCCATCCTGGCGCGTCCCGAGCTCGAGCTGCTCGGCATCCACTGCCACATCGGCTCGCAGATCCGGGAGGTCGCGGCCTTCGAGGCCACCGCGCGGCGGATGCTCGAGCTGCGCGCCGAGCTGGCCGCGAGCACGGGTGTGCTGGTGCCTGAGGTGGACCTCGGCGGCGGCTACGGCATCAGCTACCTCCCTGGTGAGCGCGCTCTGCCGATCGGTGTCGCGGCCCGCGCGCTTGCGGAGACGGTCGACACTGTCTGTCAGGAGCTCGGCACGCGCGTGCCACGGATCTCGATCGAGCCCGGACGGTCGATCGCGGGCCCCTCGACCTTCACCCTGTACCGGGTGGGCGTGGTCAAGCCGGTGACCCTCGAGGACGGCACGGTGCGGACCTACGTCTCGGTGGACGGCGGGATGAGCGACAACCCACGTCCGATCATGTACGGCGCCGAGTACACCGCCGTGATCGCGGACCGGGTCAGTGCCGCCACCCCGGTGCTGTGCCGGGTCGTCGGCAAGCACTGTGAGAGTGGCGACATCGTGATCCGTGACATCAAGCTGCCGGGGGACATCGCTCCCGGTGACCTGCTCGCGGTGCCCGGGACAGGCGCCTACGGTCGGTCGATGGCCTCGAACTACAACCACCTGCCGCGCCCGCCGGTGGTGGCCGTCCGCGATCAAGCCTCGCGCGTGATCGTCCGCCGGGAGACGGTCGCCGACCTCCTGGCACTCGACGTCGAGTGACCCGCGGGCACTCGACATTGACTGACGCCGAGGCCGTCAGGTGGCTTGCCGCGCCGGCCGCGCGCGATCCGAAGTGGAGCGGTCTGGCACAGGCGCGCCGTGCGCGTGTGCCAGACCGCTCCACTTGGGTGGCAATTGACGTCGGTGCCGCGGCGGGTGCACCCGTATCCTGGAACGGCTGCCCGCCGCCTCCCGCGGCCTGGCACAGTGTGATCGTCCTGAGCACGCATGAAAGGCGGACCGACCGTGGTTGTACCGCACGAAGGTGGGCCACTGCGCGTCGCGCTGTTGGGCTGCGGCGTCGTCGGAACCGAGGTTGTTCGGCTTCTGACCACGCAGGCCGAGGATCTCGCGGCACGTGTCGGTGCCCCGCTGGAGCTCGTCGGCATCGTCGTCCGCGACCTCAGGGTCGAGTTTGACCCGGTCGTCGACCGTGCCCTGCTGACCGCCGACGCCGAGGGTCTGGTCGAGCGGGCCGATGTCGTGATCGAGGTGATGGGCGGGATCGAACCGGCTCGGAGCCTGCTGCTGCGCGCGATTGCCGCGGGCGCCTCCGTCGTGACCGCGAACAAGGCGCTGCTCGCCGAGGACGGGCCGACGCTGTACCGCGCCGCCGACGAGGCTGGCGTCGACCTGTACTTCGAGGCTGCCGTGGCCGGTGCGATCCCGATCGTCCGCCCGGTCCGCGAGTCGCTCGCCGGTGACCGCGTGCGCCGCGTGCTCGGCATCGTCAACGGCACCACGAACTATGTCCTGGACCGGATGGCGACCGAGGGGCTCGACCTCGACATCGCCGTCAAGGAGGCCCAGCAGCTCGGTTTCGCCGAGGCCGATCCGACCGCCGACGTCGAGGGCTTCGACGCCGCGGCCAAGGCCGCGATCCTCGCCTCGCTCGCCTTCCACACCCGCGTCAGCCTGGACGACGTGGCTCGCGAGGGCATCTCCGGTATCACCGCCGACGACGTGTCCTGGGCCGCGCAGACCGGGCACGTGATCAAGCTGCTTGCCGTCGCCGAGCGGTTCGACGACGGCGTGAGCGTCCGCGTCCACCCGACTCTGGTTCCGCTCGAGCACCCGCTGGCCGGTGTGCACGGGGCGTTCAATGCCGTCTTCGTCGAGGCGGAGGCGGCCGGTGAGCTGATGTTCTACGGTCGCGGTGCCGGCGGTCGGCCAACGGCCTCGGCAGTGCTCGGCGACGTNGTCTCGGCGGCCCGGCATCGCGTGCTCGGCGGCAANGGCCCGATCGAGTCGAGCTATGCGGACCTGCCCGTGCTTCCGCCGTCGGCCGGGCTCAGCCGCTTCCAGCTGCGTCTCGACGTCACCGACCAGCCGGGCGTCCTCGCGCAGGTGGCCCTCGTGCTGGCGGAGCACGCCGTGTCGATCGAGACCGTGCGTCAGGCCGCGCTCGCCGGCCGTGGTGGCAAGAAGCTCGCGCACCTGGTGATCTCAACCCACCTGGCACCCGTCGCCGCCTTGAGCGCGACGGTCGACGCGCTCGGCGAGCTCGAGGTCGTCGACCATGTCACGTCCGTCCTGCGGGTCGAAGGAGCGTAGATGGCACACCAGTGGCGCGGGATCATCGCGGAGTACGCGGATTTCCTCCCGCTCGACGACGGCGACACGATCGTCACCCTGGGCGAGGGCGGCACGCCCCTGGTCCCGGCGCCGACGATCTCCGCACGCATCGGCGCGGAAGTGTTCCTCAAGGTCGAGGGCGCGAACCCGACCGGGTCCTTCAAGGACCGCGGGATGGCGATGGCGATCACCAAGGTCGTCGGCTCCGGCACGTCCACCGTGGTCTGCGCCTCGACCGGGAACACCTCGGCATCGGCCGCGGCCTATGCCGCACACGCTGGCTTGACCTGTGCCGTCGTGCTGCCGGCGGGGAAGATCGCGGCGGGGAAGCTCGCCCAGGCGATCGTGCACGGCGCCCAGCTCATAGCGGTCGACGGGAACTTCGACGACTGCCTCGAGATCGTCCGGGCTCTTGCCGAGAAGTACTCGGTCGCGCTGGTCAACTCGGTCAACCCGTATCGCCTCCAGGGGCAGAAGACGGCCGCGTTCGAGATCGTGGATGTGCTCGGCGACGCACCCGAGATCCACGCCCTCCCGGTCGGAAACGCCGGCAACATCTCCGCCTACTGGATGGGTTACCAGGAGTACGCGGCTGCCGGGAAAGCGAGCCGGACCCCGGCGATGTGGGGATTCCAGGCTGCCGGCGCGGCGCCCTTCGTCCAGGGTTACCCGGTCGCAGAGCCTGAGACGGTCGCGACCGCGATCCGGATCGGGAACCCGGCGTCCTGGGACCTGGCCACGGCCGCGCGGGATGAGTCCAGCGGCCGGATCACCGCGGTGACCGACGAGCAGATCCTCTCGGCCCAGGCGCTCCTCGCGCGCGAGGTCGGCGTGTTCGTCGAGCCGGCCTCGGCGGCGCCGATCGCCGGCCTCCTGCAGGCCGCCGAGCGCGGCGAGGTCCCGCAGGGCGTTCGCATCGTGTGCACGGTCACCGGGAACGGCCTCAAGGACATCGAAACTGCGCTGCGTGGGCGCGACATCGCGCCCGTTCGGATCAAGCCGGTGGTCGAAGACGCCGCCGCGGCGCTCGGTCTGCTCTAGGGTCGCCTCACGGCATTCGGACCGTGGAGGCAAGGGGAGACATGCTGCTCGGATCGGACCACGTGCGGGTGCGTGTCCCGGCGACCAGCGCGAACCTGGGACCCGGGTTCGACGCGCTCGGCCTCGCCCTCGGCATCTACGACGTCGTCGAGGTCCGCGCCTTCGGGTCGACCGAGCTCCTCGTGGAGGTCACCGGCGAGGGCGCCGGTGAGGTACCCACCGACGAGGAACACCTGATCGTCCGGTCATTGCGGTACGCGCTCGACTATGTCGGCGCCCCGCAGGTCGGACTGCACCTGCGTTCGCACAACCGGATCCCGCACGGTCGCGGGATGGGCTCGTCCGCTGCTGCCGTCGTCGCCGGGGTGCTCGCCGCGCGACAGCTCATCGCGGAGCCCGAGGTGCTCTACAACACCGCGGCGTTCCTGCTCGCCACCGAGATCGAGGGCCACCCGGACAATGCGGCACCGGCCATCCTCGGCGGGGCGACGATTGCCTGGCGGTCGCCGGACGGCCCGCACGCCGCAAGCCTGACGGTGCACCCGGACCTCGCGCCGATCCTGCTCATCCCCTCGACGAGGTTCTCGACCCGGACCGCACGCTCGGTGCTCCCAGCCTCCGTGCCGCACGCTGACGCCGCCTTCACCGCCGGTCGCGCCGCCATCCTGACCGAGGCCCTGTGCCGGCGCCCGGACCTGCTCATGCAGGCCACCGAAGAGCGGCTGCACCAGTCCTACCGCGCGGAGGTGATGCCAGAGAGCTGGCAGCTGCTCAACACGCTGCGCGAGCGTGGTCTGCCCGCGGTGATCTCCGGCGCCGGCCCTACCGTGCTCGTGCTCGGTACCCGACCGGACGTCGAGGGCCAGGTCGCGGTGTGCGAGGAGGTCTCGGCCGCGGTGGCCATCGACTTCCATCAGGATGCGTCCGCGCGCACGACGTGGCGCGTCGTGCAGCCGGGTGTCTCGGAGCGCGGCGCCCGGTCCGTCCGGATCGGCCAACCAGAGTGATCGAGTTCAAGACGACCGCGCCTTGGTGCTAGGCTGCTTTCGCATCCCTGGATACTGCGGGAGCCCGCAGCGCGGTCGTTCCGTGCAAGGGATGCAATCCCGCCACCGATGACTCCGCCCAGAGGCGTGGTCGATTCACGACGTGGCACTCACAGCTGCTCGACGACTCCCTGCCGAGCGGAACCCGGCTGAGTCGCGCACATCGCGCCAGCCGCCGACGAGGGGGAAGGATCCTTCGTGATAGACATCATCAACGCCGCAGCAAGCAGCACCTCAGGTGCAGCCGGCGGCAGCACCCGCGCACCGGCCCTGTCCGCGCTGCGCCTGCCCGAACTGCAGGCGCTCGCAGGCGACCTGGGCGTCGCGGGAACCTCCAAGATGCGCAAGAGCGACTTGGTCACGGCCATCCAGGAGCGCCACACCGGCGCCTCCTCGAACGCCCGCTCTGCCGCACTGGAGACGCGTCGCACCAGCGAGGCGAGCGAGAAGACCAACGGCCCGACAGAGAGCGCGGTGAGCTCCGCGGAGCGGACCGACGGCGATGCGGCGCGCGGACGGCGCGGTGAGAGCCGCGCCGAGCGCTCGGCTCGCGCCACCGCCGCGGTGAACGGCGCGACGGGCGAGGGGCACGTCGAGACCGGCGGGTCCGCTGGACGCAACGAGGACGGCGATCACCGTCAGCGTTCGCGCGGCGGTAACCAGGGCGGTAACCAGGGCGGTAACCAGGGCGGTAACCAGGGCGGTAACCAGGGCGGTAACCAGGGCGGTAACCAGGGCGGTAAC
>JGI24133J20442_1000438_pt1 | contig 12989 bp, 9 predicted proteins | sample BarGraNGADG00311_2_FD_20442 | JGI IMG/M metagenome (IMG submission 20442)
GACCCCGAGCTGGCGAGCCGGGTGCGAGCGGCGGTTGCGGCGTCGGGGTATGTGCGCAATGCCGCAGGGCGAGCCTTGCGCCGTCAGGTCGCCGACGTCTGGGCCGCCATCGTCCCGGACCTCAACCCCTTCTACACCGGCGTCGTCGCGGAGTTCGAGAACTGCGCGATCGAGAACGGCTACTCGGTCATGCTCTGCAACACGAACGAGGACCTCGCCCGCGAGCGCCGGTACGTCACCACGGCCGCGAGTCAGCTCATCGCCGGAGCCATCATGGTGGTGGCTTCCGAGCAGAGGTCCGACCTCGCGCCGATGCTCGAGGTCAAGATGCCGGTCGTGCTCTTCGACCGGGAGGTGCGCGACTACGCGGGCGACTCCGTGGTCGTCGACAACGAGCTCGCCGGCCGGTTGGTCGCCGAACACCTCCTGGAGCGCGGGTTCGAACGGCCGGCCTGCATCGCCGGCCCCGCGGACGTGACCACGACCGAGGGCAGGCTGCGGGGATTCGCCGCGACGTTGAGCGCGGCTGGGCGCCCGTTGGCGCAGGCCCATGTGGTCCGCAGTCCGCTCAGCAGCTCCGGTGCCGGCCGGGCCGTGCGGTCGCTCCTCGCCCTGGACCGGCCGCCCGACGTCGTCTTCGCAACGACCGGACCGCTGGCCGCAGGCGCCTTCCAGGCATTGCAGGAGGAAGGTCTCTCGGCTGATGGCCCCCTCGCGCTCGTCGGCCACGACGACGACCAGTGGATGCGCATCGTGCATCCGGCCGTCACCACTGTCCGGCAGCCGATCGAGGAGATCGGTCGGGTCGCCGGCGAGATGCTCCTGCGACGTGAACGCGGGAGCGACCGCCCTGGTTCACGGCGGGTCCTCTCGCCAGAGCTGGTGATCAGAGCCTCGACCGGACGACCGAGGTAGGACACCTTGACATGCCCGCAAACGCGCCGATACGTTCGCTGAGTAATCGGTTTCTCGGCGATGAGAACCCGGCTCCCGACCTCAGGCGCGGCGTACGCTCAGGGGGGGTCCGGTCTTGAGCGCGGTGCGGGTGCGAACCCCTGACGTGACGCTCGGCTTAGGTTCCCCGGCGTGGCACCGCCTACGACGACGTCGGCATCGCCGCAGCTCGGCTGTGACGCGGCCCGCGCGGAACAGCCGGCGACGCCGGCTCGGATCTTCAGATGCTGACAGGAGCTGAGCGCTCGATGGATGCCTTCATCGGAGCCGATGGTGAGCAGGCGCGTGAGAGCGTGGTCGAGATGTGCTTGCAGCTCCTGCGGGACGGACTCGTGGTGAGCACGGCGGGCAACGTCTCGATCCGCCTCGACGACCGCCATGTTCTGATCACCCCCACCGGTGTGGCCTACCGCCGGATGCGTCCGGCCGACCTGCCGGTCCTGCGCATCACTGACGGCCTGCAGGTCTCCGGTGACCTGGCCCCCACGAGCGAGTGGGAGATGCACCTCCGCTGCTACCAGCTCGCGTCGCCCGACGGCGAGCCGGTGAACGCCGTGGTGCACACGCACGCGCCGTACTCCACGGCAGCCTCAACTCTCCTGACGACCGTCCCGAACCTGCACTACGCGCTGGCTTCGTGCGGCGGGCCGGTGCGCGTCGCCGAGTACGCGACCTACGGCTCTCCCGCTCTCGCTCGGGCCGCCGTCGCGGCGCTGCACGGGCGCAAGGCCGCTCTGCTGGCCAACCACGGAACGCTCGCCGTCGGTGCCGACCTCGACGCCGCCTACGACCGGACGTCGATCCTTGAATGGACCTGCAAGGTCTGGCTCGCCGCGAGGGCCGCTGGTGAGCCGTCGGTCATCTCCGATGACGACTTCAGCAAGGTCGTGGAGAAGCTCAAGGGGTACGGCCAGCGCAGCCGTCCCGCGTCCGGGGAGGCCTGATGCTTCGTCACACGCTGCTCCACCCGCAGCTCCTGGGGACCCTCGCTGCTCTTGGGCACGGCTCCAAGGTCCTGATCGCCGACGGGAACTACCCGTTCCTCACCGGTGCGAACCCTTCGGCCGTGCGGGTCTTCCTCAACATTCGACCAGGCATGCTGACGGTCGATCAGGTCGTCGAGCCACTGCTCAGCGCTGTGCCCATCGAGTCCGCCGCCGTCATGGTGCCACCCGACGGGACGCCGATCGAGGCGCACGACGGCTACCGGGAGCTGCTCGGGACGGCGGTGCCGTTCGAGGCGCTCGCCCGCTTCGACTTCTACGACCGCAGCCGTGAACCGGATGTCGGGCTGGTCGTGGCCACTGCTGATCTCCGCGTCTACGCCAACCTGCTGTTGACCATCGGTGTTCGCACCGAGCCGTGACCACGGGCCTATCGCCCACGCACACCTGCACGCCCCTGGAAGGGAACGCACCATGACCGACTACCCTCGCATCGGGATCCGCCCCACGATCGACGGACGCCGAGGTGGCGTCCGCGAGTCGCTCGAGGACCAGACGATGGGCCTCGCCCAGCGGGTCGCCGAGCTCCTGTCGGCCGAGCTCCGTTATCCGGACGGGACCGCCGTCCAGTGCGTGGTCGCGGGCTCCACGATCGGCGGGGTCGCCGAGGCAGCAGAGTGCGCGCGGCTGTTCGCGCGCTCGGGTGTCGGCCTCACGGTCACCGTGACGCCGTGCTGGTGCTACGGGACCGAGACCATGGACATGGACCCCCACATGCCGCATGCGGTGCTCGGCTTCAACGGCACGGAGCGGCCCGGAGCGGTCTATCTCGCTGCCGTGCTGGCCGGCTATGCCCAGAAGGGCATCCCGGCCTTTGCGATCTACGGGAAGGACGTCCAGGACGCCGGCGACGACTCCCTCCCCGAGGACGTTCGCGAGCGGCTCTTGCAGTTCGCCCGGGCCGGGCTGGCCGTGGCGCTGATGCGCGGACGGTCGTACCTGTCGATGGGTGGGGTCTCGATGGGCATCGCCGGGTCGGTCGTCAAGGACGACTTCTTCAGCGACTACCTGAACATGCGCACCGAGTACGTGGACATGAGTGAGTTCTCCCGCCGGATCGAGCAGGGGATCTTCGACCCCGACGAGTACGCGACGGCCATCGCTTGGGTGCGCGAGAACTGCGTGCAGGGCGCCGACCGCAACCCCGATCACCTGAGGTTGAGCGACGACGAGCACCGCGAGCAGTGGGAGTACGTCACCAAGATGGCTCTCGTGGGGCGCGACCTGATGGTCGGGAACGAGCGCCTGGCAGAGCTCGGCTTCGGCGAGGAGGCCCTCGGTCACAACGCGCTAGCGGCAGGCTTCCAAGGACAACGGCAGTGGACCGACGGGCGACCCAACGGGGACTTCATGGAGACGATCCTCAACAGCTCGTTCGACTGGTCGGGTATCCGCGCTCCGTACATCCTGGCGACCGAGAACGACGCTCTCAACGGCGTCTCGATGCTGTTCAACTACCTCCTGACGAACACCGCACAGATCTTCGCCGACGTGCGCACCTACTGGAGCCCTGAAGCGGTGCACCGCGTGACCGGTCACACGCTCGAGGGAACAGGCGCGGACGGCCTCATCCACCTCATCAACTCCGGCTCGGCGACGCTCGACGGAACAGGTCGAGCACGCGACGACGGTAAGCCGGCGCTGAAGCCGTTCTGGGAGCTGACGCAGGCCGATGCGACGGCCTGCCTCGAGGCCGCCACCTTCCACCCTGCGTCCCGCGGCTACTTCCCGGGCGGAGGGTTCTCCACGCGTTTCCAGACCGAGGGTGACATGCCCGCCACCATGTGCCGGCTCAACCTCGTCCGGGGCATCGGTCCGGTCCTCCAGCTCGCGGAGGGGTACACGGTGGCGTTGCCGCCTGAGGTCCACACCGTGCTCGACGAGCGCACCGACCCGACGTGGCCCACGACGTGGTTCGCACCGACACTTACCGGCGTGGGCCCGTTCAGCTCCACGTACGACGTGATGAACGCGTGGGGTGCCAACCACGGAGCCATTTCCTACGGGCACATCGGCGCACACCTCATCACGCTGGCCTCGATGCTCCGGATCCCGGTGAACATGCACAACGTGCCTGCCGAGCGCGTCTACCGGCCTCGGGCATGGGGGCTGTTCGGTTCCCAGGAGCCGGAGGCCGCCGACTTCCGCGCCTGCGCGACCTATGGCCCGCTCTACGGCTGACGGGTCAGCAGATCGAGCCTTCGCCGTCGGTTGCCGCATCGGGCCCGGGGGGCGAGCCAACCATGAGAGAGGCACGGGATGAGCACGACCTACCCGGTTGCTCTCGACCTCGGCTCCAGCTCCGGGCGGTCGGTGCTCGGCTCGTTCGACGGTGCCCGTCTCGCCATCGAGGAGACGCACCGGTTCCCCATCCGGTTCACTGAGAGCGGCGGCGCTCTGACGTGGGACGCCATGGAGGTGCTGGCGCAGGTCTGGCGGGGCATCGGTCGGTCGGACGTCGTGGCGCGCAGTCGCGGCGGGTCTCTCGCCTCGGTCGGCGTGGACACGTGGGGTGTGGACTACGGCCTTCTGGACGGGGCCGGACGGTTGCTCCGTCTGCCACGCGCATACCGTGACCCACGGACGGCTCGGGTGGAGTCACGCTTCTACGCCCGGGTCAGCCCCGAGGCCGGCTTTGCCGCGACGGGGGTGGAGCCTGCGCTGATCAACACCAGCATGCAGCTGTTCGCGGACCTCACGGAGGATCCCGAGCTCGCCCGACAGGTGCACCGCGTCCTGCTGATGCCCGACCTGTTCAACTACTTCCTGTGCGGACAGCAGGCGACCGGCTTCTCCATCGCGTCCACAACCGGCCTGATGCGAGCAGGGGCCCCCCAGTGGGACGCCGGCATGCTCTCCCAGCTCGGCATCCCCACCACGTGGCTGCCCGCCATCGTCGCCGAACCAACAGTCCTTGGCCGCATTCCCGCCGACCGTGCGGGAGCACACGGCGTGACCCAGCTGGTCGTGGTGCACGCCGGTGGTCACGACACTGCGGCCGCGGTCCACGCCGTCCCGTACGACGGTCGGGGCGCGGCGTTCCTCTCATGTGGCTCGTGGTCCCTCATCGGGGTCGAGCGAGATGCCCCCATCGTGAGCCCCCAAGCCCTGCGCGCGGGCTTCACCAACGAGTGCGGTCTGGATGGTCGTGTCCTGTTCCAGAAGAACATCACCGGTCTCTGGTTGCTTCAGGAGACGGTGCGCCGGTGGCAGGACGCAGGGCTGGAGCACAACATCACCACGCTGGTTCAGGCGGCACGGGAGGCACCCGCCCTCGCGTGCCACGTGGACCCTGCAGCCCAGGAGTTCATGCGGCCGGGCGACCTCCCCGAGCGTCTCGGCGCTGCCTGCGACCGCGTGTATGGTCGACGACCGCAGACGCCGGGTCACATGGTCCGCATGGTGCTGGAGTCACTCGCTCTGGCCTATCGACGGTCCCTCGCCGAGCTCGAGGCCACGACCGGGGAGGAGATCGCGGTCATCCACATGGTCGGTGGGGGCGCTCGGAACACACTGCTCTGCCAGCTCACCGCCGATGCGACGGGTCGTCGCGTCGTCGCCGGTCCGGTCGAAGCCAGCGCGATCGGTAACCTGCTCGCGCAGCTGCGGGCCACGGACCGCCTCGACACGGCCGAGAGCGCGCGCCAGGTCGTACGAGACTCGTTCGACGTCACGACGTACACACCGCGCGGTGACACCGAGTTGTGGCAGCAGGCCGCGGCGCGCCTACCGGTCGGACCCTAGCGGCCGGTCGGTGCGAGGGTCGCCTCATTGCGTGCGTCCGGCTCGGCACTCCCGCGAAAGGCCGACAGCGACTCCTTCATCACCTGCAGCCGCTTGAGGTGCTCGGGACCTCGACGGACGGCGATGGCCGTGGCGAGCACGTCGATCAGGACGAGCCCGGCGAGGCGGCTGACCGTCGGGGTGTAGATGTCCGTGTCCTCGAACGTCCGGAGGACGAGCCCGACATCGGCGAGATCCAGCAGTGGGCTGGGTCCGCCGACGATCGCGATGAGTGTCGCGCCGTTCCTCTGGCCCTGTGCGGCGATGTCGAGCGTCGACCGCGACCGTCCGGTGTTCGAGATAGCGACGATGACGCACTTCTCGTCAAGCATGGACGCAGCCATGAACTGCTGATGAAGGTCGATCGGCGCGGCGCACGGAACACCGAACAGGACCGCCTGCTGCAGTGCGTCCTGGGCGATGATGCCCGACGCACCGAGGCCGACGAACAGCACGCTCCTGGCGGCCAGGAGCACGTCGACGGCGGCTGTCACGGCGTCGGCATCGAGAGCCCTGCGCGCCCGGTCGAGGCTGCTCAGCGTGTGGTCGAAGATCTTGATCCCGATGGCGCTGATCGGATCGTCCATGCTGATCGCCGAGTGCGTGACGGGGATGCCGATGGCGAGCGCCTCCGCGAGCGCGAACTTGAAGGACTGGAACCCCTCGAAGCCCAGCCCGGTGCAGAAGCGCATCACTGTCGGCTCGCTGACTCCTGCCATCGAGGCGAGCGAGGCCATGCTGCGGCGCACCGCGCCGGCTGGGTCGGACAGAACCGACCGGGCAACCTTCCGCTCGGAGGGACGCAGGAGTCTCTCGGCGTTGCTGAGCCTCTCCATCAACGGCATGTGCGGAGGGATCTCGGTCACGGTGCGTCCAGGGCGGCGATGAGGTTGTCCACGGCCATCATCGTGGCCCTGCGGACGCTGGTGGTGGTGTATCCACCCAGGTGCGGCGTGGCGATCACCCGCTCATGCCGCAAGAGTGCGGACGGCTCTGGCGGTTCGCCGTCGAAGGCGTCAACGGCGTACGTGGACAGGGTGCCGTCCTCGAGGGCCGCCAGGACTGCTTCGTCGTCCACCAATGCCGAACGAGCGGTGTTGATCAGCACCGTTCCGGGCCGGACCCGAGAGAGGCGCTCGGCGGTGATCATCGGTCGGCCGTCCCGCTGCGGAGGGCAGCTGAGGCTGATCACGTCCGCGACGCCCAGGAGCTCATCGAGACCCAGGCTCTCGACCGCTGGGTCCACCGCGACGGGGTCGTACCCCACGACATGGGCCCCCAACGCCGTGAAGATCGCCGCTGTGCGAGTTCCGACGGCACCCAGACCGACGATCCCGACCGTACGTTCGGCGATCTCCGCCCCCTGGATCCGCGCCCATCGACCATCCCTGAGCGCCGATGCTGCCGCGGGCACATGCCGCAGGGAACACAGGACGAGGGTCAGTGCCAGCTCCGCAACGCCCTGGGCGTTGGCACCTTGAGCACGCACGACGGCAACTCCCGCACGGGCAGCTGCGTCGAGGTCGATCGCATCGGTGCCGGCACCGTTCCTGCTGATCACGCGCAGATCCGGGGCGCTCTTGAGCACGTGCTCGCCGATCCGCTCGACGCCGGCAAGCCAGCCGACGCAACCCGGGAGGAGTTCGAGCAGCTCGTCCTCAGTCGGAAGCCGTCCCGGCCTCGGTCCCACGAGGTCGAAGCCACGGTCCCGCAGCGGCTGGAGGTCGTCGACGACATCGAGCCCATCGGCTGTCAGCGATCGTGGGGTGACCAGTATGCGAGGGGCGTCGTTCACCGTCGGCTCGCAGCAGCGATCTGGCCGAGCACGTCGAAGTTGGGGCCTGAACTCGGCACGTCCAGACCGGAGACCTCAGCGAGCACCTGGATCCATCGGCGTGCGGCGAGTTCCGGCCTGCTCGTGCTCTGTGCGACGGCGTTCGCCCACTTTGGCGCCGTGATCGGGATGGGACCGTAGGTCGTCCGGCCCACGCCACCGCAGCGCCATCACACGGACTGAGCTCCAGCGGGCGATCGCACACGAAGCCCGCCTGCCGACGCTCTGGCCGACATCCGACCCACCTGAGACCTGCTCGGTCCTCTGCCTGTTCGTCGGCAACAGTGGTTCGACGAGCGCCCGCGACGTCAAGGTCGTGATCGGGCCCAGGTCCGGTCCCCGGCAGGGTCAAGTTCCAGTGCGACGGGACGCGCCGAGGATCGACAGCGTCAGACCGCCCGCGCAGTCTTGGTCACAACGGGCGCGACCGACCGACCGCCGAACTGGCAGGGATGGGTCGAAGCCCCGGGGCGACCGTGGGGCTTCGGCACCGCTCAGAGCAGACCCCGCGCGTGATACGGGGCGAGGATGGCTTCGATCTGGCCCAACATCTCGGCAGTGAGGTCCCACGCAACAGCGTCGGCGTTCTGCGTCACGTGCTGCACGGTCTGCCCACCGGCGATCACCGACGTCACCGCATCTTGCGTGGCCAGCCAGTTGATGGCGACGTGGCTGAGTGGGCGACCGATCTCGCGCGCGAACGCGCGCAGTGCTTGCGCGATCTCGAAGTAGACCGCGAAGAGGTCGCCGTTGAGCTTCGGGTTGGCGGCGCGGACGTCGTGGTCATCGAAGTTCCCCGTGCTCTTGAACCCGTCGGTGAGCAGCCCCTGGAACAGAGGGCTGTACGGGAAGAATGCCATCCCTTCGCGCGACACCATCGGAAGGATCTCGGTCGCGGTCCGGTACTCCAGCGGGATCCCGTGGTAGGCGACGGGATCGTGCTCGAGCAGGTTGTACAGACCTTGGTGCGAGGCGACCGCAGCGACCGCGTTGCAGCGGTCGGTCCGCTCGACAGAGAAGTTCGTGACGCCGATGTGCCGGATCTTGCCCGCGGACCGCAGGGACTCGAGCGCCTCCATGGACGCCTCGACCGGAGTTGCTGGGTCCGGCCAGTGCATCTGGTAGAGATCGAGGTAGTCGGTGCGCAGTCGCCGGAGGCTCTGCTCGACCTCCCAGGTGATCGACTCCGGGCTCAGGTCGTTGCGGATGACACCGTGCTCGTCCCACAGGAGTCCGCACTTGCTGGCGATGAGGACATCCTCGCGGCGCCCGACCAGCGCCTCGCCCAGGACCTCCTCGGCGTGTCCGTGGCCATAGACCGGCGCGACATCGAAGACAGTGATGCCCAGCTCCACGGCGGCTCGAACGGTGCGGATCGACGCCGCGTCGTTCGTTCCGTTCCAGGTGTCGCCCCCGCTGATCCCCCAGCAGCCGAACCCGACCGAGGAGAACGCCAGGTCTGGCATCGCCTTGACAGTCTTGTACTTCATGACGTCTCCCGTCGCATCGCCGACCATCCGCGCGACGCGTCGAGGCGCTTCGGGCTTCGATCGACCGCCAGCGCTGGCGTATCGCTGTGTAGTGAGACTACTCGAATTGGGCGGTCGCGGCCACTAGCTACCCCGGGAAGCGCGATCCGGGCACCCTCCTTGTGGTTTCACTGCCCCCCCCCGTTACCTTCTTCCCAGCCCCGTGGGTCGTGTTGGATCGGGGGTGCTGGCCTGTCGGTCTCGGCATGATTGCCGCCCCCAGTCGTCCATGATCCGGGGGGTGTTGTCACCGGGACCGGTAGGTGGCTGGTGATCGCTGATAGGGGCACGGCCAAGGATCCTCGGGGGTCTGCAGCGCCGTCCGTAACGTGGATGCCGACGCTGGTCACCGTGGGACAGTCCAGCTTGCCTTGTTGCCGGCGAGGGAGGTCCACCGATGATCCGTGAGCATGCCCAGGTCGACGTGTTCGTCGGGCTCGACGTCGGCAAGAGTGATCATCATGCGGTGGCGCTGGACCGCGGCGGGAAGGTCCTGTTCGACCGGGCGCTACCCAACGACGAGGCCCGTCTTCGGAGCATCCTTGCGGACCTGAGCGAGCACGGGCGCGTGCTGGTGGTCGTGGACCAACCGGCCACGATCGGGGCCCTGCCGGTCGCGGTCGCCCGAGAGTGCGGGGTCGTGGTGGGTTACCTGCCGGGGCTGTCGATGCACCGGATCGCGGACCTGCACCCCGGTCAGGCCAAGACCGACGCCCGGGACGCGGCGATCATCGCCGAGGCCGCCCGGTCGATGCCCCACACGTTGCGCTCGATCGCGCTCGACGACGAGCAGATCGCGGAGCTGTCGATGTTGTGCGGCTTCGACGATGACCTGCGCGCCCAGATCACCGCGACGTCGAACCGGGCTCGCGGGCTGCTCACCCAGATCCACCCCGCGCTCGAGCGGGTCCTGGGCCCGCACCTGGACCACCCCGCGGTGCTCGACCTGATCGAAACCTGGCCCACCCCTGCTGACTTCGCCGCCGCAGGCACCCGGCGGATCACCGCGCGGCTCCGCAGGGGAGCCCCGCGCCTGGCCGACCGCCTGGCCGCGCAGATCACCGCCGCACTGGGTGAACAGACGGTCGTGGTCACCGGCACGAAAGCCGCCGCCGTCGTGCTGCCCAAGCTCGCCGCGCAGCTGACCACGCTGCGCACCCAACGCAGCGAGGTCGCCGCCAAGGTCGAGGAACTGGTCGACGACCACCCTCTTCACCTGGTCCTGATGTCGATGCCCGGAGTCGGCATCAGGACCGCCGCCCGCCTCCTGACCGAGATCGTCGGCAAGCAGTTCACCTCTGCCGCGCACCTGGCCTCCTACGCCGGGCTGGCTCCCGTCACGCGCCGCTCGGGGACCTCGATCCGCGGCGAGCACCCATCGCGGTCCGGGAACAAGGTCCTCAAACGTGCCCTGTTCCTGTCCGCGTTCGCGGCCCTGCGCGACCCCGTCTCCCGGGCCTACTACGACCGAAAACGAGCCGAAGGCAAACGCCACAACCAGGCCCTCATCGCCCTCGCCCGACGCCGCCGCGACGTCCTCTTCGCCATGCTCCGAGACGGCACCCTCTACGACCCGCCCACCCGGACCGCTTGACGAACGACATAGGGGCACCCCCCGTGCTCGCCGAGGAGCGGAAGCCTGACAATGCACCATCTCCCCGTCCTCCTCGGCGCTCGCCGGCGGTCCGAACGGTGCCCGGTGACGTGCCCGGTGACGTGCCCGGTGACGTGCCCGGTCACGTGCCCGCCAGTGGGCTCGGTCGGCAGGGCGTTGCGCGCGTCTTCGACCTCGACGACGGGGACTATCCGCGCCGCCGTCAAGTCAGGCGAAGGCTCCATCGGGACCGTTCGTCCCGTCACCGCCCTTGAAGCCGGTGTGTCGGATCGGGCGTGGAGGTGGCCGCGGGTCACCGCGGACTCCTCGCCGATTTGTCACGGGGACGGACGTCGCCCGGACCACACTTCTCGAGTCCATCGTGTAGCCAAACTACACCTGCAACCACTTCGTATGGAGGCGCCGCCCGGGCCGCTACCTTGTGCTACTACTACAGCAACCGGACTCAGCGAGGAGGCGGGATGACCAACGCTGCACCGCCGCGGCTACTGGTCCAGCGAGCGCCCGCACGGTCTGCTGTCAGGCCCACGTCTGCTCCTCGCGACGCAGTCGCACGTACGTCGTCCCGATCCGACCTCCGATGGAGCAGGTGAGCGTGTGTCGAGCCAGTTGTTGAAGGTCAGCGGGGTCTCCAAGAGCTTCCCGGGCGTGCAGGCGCTCAAGGATGTGCAGTTCGAGCTCAACTCCGGCGAGGTGCTCGCCATCGTCGGTGAGAACGGGGCCGGCAAGTCGTGCCTGATGAAGATCCTCTCGGGCATCTACACCAAGGACGCGGGCACCATCGTGCTGGACGGGGAGGAAGTCCAGATCGACAGCCCGAAGGCCGCACAACGACTCGGCATCAGCATCATCCATCAGGAGACGAACCTGATGCCGCACCTGACGATCGCCCAGAACATCTACATCGGCCGCGAGCCCCGCCGGGGGCCCTTCGTGCGCGAGCGCGCCCTCAACCGCAGAACCGGCGAGCTGTTGGGCCGTCTGGGCATCAACCTCGACCCGCGCGAGCTCGTGGAGAACCTCACTGTTGCCAAGCAGCAGATGGTTGAGATCGCCAAGGCCCTGTCGTTCGACGCCAGGGTGCTGATCATGGACGAGCCCACGTCCGCGCTCACCGATGCGGAGACCGAGACCCTCTTCACCCTCATAGAAGGGCTGAAGGAGCACGGCACCGGCGTCATCTACATCTCGCACCGGATGGAAGAGCTTCGTCGCATCGCCGACCGGGTGACCGTTCTGCGCGACGGCATGTACATCGGAACCCTCGACAAGAACGAGCTCGACATCCCCACGATCATCGAGATGATGGTCGGACGCCACATCGAAGAGGGCGCACGACCGGCCGCACGTGATCATGCGCAGGATGACGTCGTCCTCCAGGTCGAGGGTCTCGGTACACGACGCCTCCTCAAGGACATCTCCTTCGAGCTGCGACGCGGCGAGATCCTCGGCTTTGCCGGACTCATGGGCGCCGGCCGCACCGAGGTGGCTCGGGCCATCGTCGGTGCCGACCCGACCGAGTGCGGCGTGATACGCATCAACGGCAAAGAGGTCAAGATCAGCCAGCCGGCAGACGCGGCCAGGCACGGGCTCGGGTACCTGTCCGAGGACCGCAAGGCGTTGGGCCTCCTCCTTGAGCAGGACGTCAACATGAACGTCCTCCTGGCCTCTCTGCGCGACTACACCGACGCCATCGGATTCATGCATCTTGCCAAGGGCCGACAGAAATCGAGCGGCTACGTGAGGTCGCTGCGCATCAAGACCCCGTCGATCCGGGCGCTCGCCAAGAACCTCTCCGGCGGCAACCAGCAGAAGGTAGTCATCGCAAAGTGGCTGGCCCGTGACTGCGACATCCTGATCTTCGACGAGCCGACCCGAGGCATCGATGTCGGCGCCAAGGAGGAGATCTACCGACTGCTCCAGGACCTCAACGCCCAAGGCAAGTCGATCATCATGATCTCCTCCGAGCTGCCTGAGGTGCTGCGGATGTCCCACCGGATCGTGGTCATGGGCAACGGACGCATCACCGGTGTCCTCGGCAACGAAGAGGCGAGCCAGGCGAAAATCATGCAATACGCAACCCTCATCGGCGACGAGGAAGAGTGACGATGACGACCAATCTCTCCGCAGAAGAAGGCAAGTCGACCCACGAGCCGACCCGGGTCGGGGACGGCCGCGCGAGGGCAAGGGCCTTCGTCCGCGTGCAGATCCAGCAGTCCCTGGCGTTCGTGACGTTGGTCGTCCTTCTCATCTTCTTCTCGATCATGAGT
>JGI24133J20442_1000439_pt1 | contig 12963 bp, 13 predicted proteins | sample BarGraNGADG00311_2_FD_20442 | JGI IMG/M metagenome (IMG submission 20442)
GGGCCGCTCTAAATTTTTCTATTAATTATAATAAAAGAGCCTTAAATGACTATCTCAAAATCTTAAGTTCAGGGGATTCCTCTGTTCTCTATCTGAAAAGAGCCGGAATAGGATACAGTAATAACCTTCAGCCAAAAGAAGCAAATGTTTATCTGTTAAAAGCTTATCAAAAAGATACTTCTGATTTACAGGTTCTGAGTTTTTTAGCCCGGAATTATGAGAAAATTGGTGATCTGAAGAAAAGTGCATATTATTATACTCATATTACAGATATCTTAAGTCCTTTTGTCTTCCAATTAGGAATGAATTATATTCTGCTTGCTGAAGTATTGAAATCCGATAGCCTTTACAGTGAAGCAATCTCCACATATCTTAAAAGCCAGGAATACCGATCGGATATCAGCATTTATATAACTATAGCAAATATATATGATGAAAAGCTTCAAAACATTCCCAAAGCTATCCAGTATTACGAGTTGTTTCTGAATAAGCAAAAGAGCACCAGGGATAGGTTCAGCCCAAATTATATTGAAGCAATTAAGAATCGTATTGAATCTCTGAAAAAAACAAAACAACAGGTTAAGCAGCCATAGTCAGTTCAAAATTGTTATAGCGCACATGCACTTCATGAAACCAAAAAAATTTTCACTGAAATCCAGATTTGGAAGTTTTAAATTTGCTCTCAATGGTTTATGCTCAGTTTTAAAAAATGAACATAATTCCAGAATTCATCTTCTTGTAGCAATTATTGCAGTCGTCCTGGGAATTATTCTGAAGTTAAACAGGTACGAATGGTCCCTGCTGATAATCGTAATTGGCATCGTATTTCTTACCGAACTGTTGAATAGTTCCCTGGAATCGTTAGCTGATATTATTGATCCCGTGTGGAATGACCAGATAAGGAAAGCAAAAGATTATGCTGCAGCTGCAGTGCTGATCTCAGCAATTATATCGGTTATCATTGGAGGATTGATATTTATCCCAAAAATATTGGACTTATTTTAAATTTTACCATGAAAAGAAGAGAAAGAGTAGTGGCTTGAAAAGAGTTGCTCCATTGTGATCCCAAAACTGGGGGTTTTAATTCCAATTTAAAAAAAGTTGACTTTCACTTAAACAAGGTGTAACTTTGCCTAATTAAGGTCCTGAAAACTTAGTCTTTAAGTATTAAATAAACCCTATTGATCATATTTACAAATATCCTTTAAAGTAATATTTCTAACCTTTAAATTATTTGAGTATGAAAAAATTAGTTTTTTTAACAGCATTTATCCTGTTATCAGGATTGGCATTTGGACAAACCTTACAAAAGGGAAANCTGGTAGGCTTTCATGTAATGAAAATAACTCTTCAACCTGGAGTTACTATGGAGAAATTCATTGATTTCTATAACAGTAAAGTAGTGCCCGAATATGGGAAGAATTACCCGGGAGGAAAGGGTTTTGTAGCAAAAAGTATAAGGGGTGAAAACAAAGACAGTTTTGGTGTATTTATGGTTTTCCAAACAGAAAAAGACAGAGATAAATACTTTAAACCTGATGGAAGCTCTACTGATTTGGGAATAGCAGCCGAAAATAAACTAAAGCCTGTTATTGAAGAGTTGAACAAGCTGGGAACAATGACCACCGTTTATAACGATTGGCTGGTATTATAATTTTATGCAATATTCTGGTTTGGCATTGTTGCCCATGCAGCGATTATACCGCTAAATTCAAAAGAACTTATCAGACACTATAAGAGATGAAATACGTTGTTTCATCTCTTATTGCATTAATTATTTAATATGAGTAAAAATAAATGAACTACCAATGAAGTGATATATAGCATAAGAAGATTAAGCGTTTGTCACGCATCATGGCATGTAATTTGCATGACTATCAGATATTAACAAATAAGAATATTATGAAAACGTCAACAGTTAAATTGAGCAGCTTGTTTCTGACAATTGGATTGTTGCTGGTTTCTTTTAACAGCAATTGTCAGGACATTAAACTGACCAGGCAGGAAAAAAAAGATGCAAAAAAGGTCGTGCAGTATGCTAATTTTCAGGTATTAGACTCTATGCTTGAAAGAAAAAGGTTCGTTCTTGAAGCGGATTTTCTTGAGAATCAATATGGAAACAGAACTCACGTTTTGTCAGATTTAAATTTTATTATGCTCGACTCCACAAATGTAGTTTTGCAAACCGGATCCAGCCGTAATATTGGTTATAATGGTGTCGGTGGAGCTACTGCAGAAGGAAGGTTAAAAAATTTGAAAATAGTTAAGGATCTGAAAAACTTAAGCTTCTATGTGGCATTTACAGTGGTCACTAATATCGGGGTTTATGATGTTTACATGACAATTAATTCTGACAGAGATGCCAGGGCAACAATCTCCGGTTTGACTCCCGGAAAGTTAGTTTATGATGGCCATGTTGAAACAATTTTTAATTCAAGAGTTTATAAAGGCCAGAATTCAATCTGATCCTGCCAAAAGTCATTTTAAAAGATTTATAATGAACGACAAAGCCTTGAAAAATCAAGGCTTTTTGTTTTTAAGGTTGTCCTCGGTTTGAGTATAGAATCTCAACTATTTGAAGCCTTCCTTAATTGTTTTAGCTTAAAGTTGAATAAACATAACATTAATTAAAATGTTATAATTCAACACTCGTGAATATACTTGCAGATGAATTCTATGTTTTTACCTGTTTTTTGAATGAATAACAGGCTTTATTAAATTCCTTTGCAAATTAAATTGAATTATCATGGATAAACCTGACTCCATCGCTTCAAAAGACAAAAATCATAAGCCAGGCATTTTTAATTTGCTTAAACCATATTCCGGAATAGTGATCTTTTTAATTATTATGGCGCTTCTGGGTAGCGCCGTAAACATGATGATTCCAAAAATCATTGCACATGCTATTGATGCTTTTTCGTCGAACCGCTTTGATATGAAATCTGTGGTTATTGAGTTTTTATTAGCTGCTTCGGCAATATTTATTTTTACTTCCGTGCAAAACATTATTCAAACATATACCTCAGAAAAGGTAGCTAAGGATTTACGCACACAACTATCCGAAAAAATTTCGCGTCAAAGTTATTCCTTTGTTCTTAAGTCTAATCCTTCAAAACTATTAACAAACCTCACATCGGATATTGACTCTATAAAAATGTTTGTTTCTCAGGCTTTTGTAACTATTGTCTCCTCAGTATTTGTTATCATGGGCACCTCCGTTTTGCTCATTCTCATAAATTGGAAACTGGCAATTGCTGTTATCTCAATAGTTCCTGTTATTGGCGGGGCTTTTTTTATAGTACTAAGGAAAGTGAGAGTGTTATTTAAACGGGGCAGGGAGAACATTGACTCTCTCAACAGAATAATAAACGAAAGTATCTTAGGATCGGCATTAATAAGAGTGTTGAACTCTCAACAGCCGGAAAGCATTAAATTTCTGGATACCAACAGAGAATCTCTTAACATTGGATTATCTATTCTACGTCTGTTTGCAACTCTAATCCCTATTATTATGTTCGTTGCCAACTTAGCAGTAGTTACAATACTTGCCCTGGGTGGCCATTTTGTAGTTGCCGGCACCATGTCGCTGGGAAATTTTGCAGCCTTTAATAGTTTTCTTTTGCTGTTAATATTTCCGATCCTGATGATTGGTTTTATGAGTAACATAATAGCACAGGCTTCTGCTTCATATACCAGATTACTGGATGTTTTAGAAGCCCCCGATACCATTGAAACGGGAACTGTTAAAAGCAATATAAGAGGTGATATCACTTTGAAAGATGTTTCGCTGTTTTATGCAGAAAAACCAATATTGAAGAATATTTCATTTTCAGTGAAAGCAGGAAGCAAAACTGCAATTATCGGACCAACGGCAGCAGGTAAAAGCCAGTTGTTATACTTATTGACAAACCTTATTTCTCCTGGCTCCGGCTTAATTGAATTCGATGGGATCAGTGCGGATAAATACACCAAAGAATTATTCCATAGTCAGATAGGCTTCGTTTTTCAGGATAGTGTAATCTTTAATATGAGCCTTCGTGAAAACATTGCTTTTAATGACAAAGTTACCAATGAATCTTTGGAAAAAGCTATTTCAACAGCTGAGCTAACCGATTTTATTGAATCTCTTCCTCAAAAACTCGATACTATTGTTTCTGAACGGGGCACCAGCCTTTCCGGGGGACAAAAACAGCGGATCATGCTGGCGCGTGCACTGGCTATAAATCCTAAAATTCTTTTATTGGACGATTTCACCTCGCGCATTGACAAAAAGACAGAAAACAAAATCCTGTGCAACCTCGAAAATAATTATCCTGATCTGACCCTGATCTCAGTTACACAAAAAATTGCCCCGATAAGGCATTTTGAACAAATAATATTACTGATGGAAGGTGAAGTTATTGCTACCGGCACGCATAAAGAATTAAAAGAGAGCTCCCCTGAATATATTCAGATTTACAGTTCACAACGAAGCACACACCACTATGAACTATGATTTAAATCAGGCATCAGATAAAACGGAGCAGAAAATTTCTAATCTTGCTTCACTCAGAAAATTGATGGCTCTTATCGGTGAAGAGCGTCGTAACCTGGTAGTAGCTTTTGCTGCAATTTTTTTAAATGCAGGATTAAGTTTGCTTGGTCCATATTTGATTGGCTATACCATTGACACATATATTCAAACAAAGCAATATCATGGTGTGCTGGTGTTTGCAGCGATTCTTCTTATACTTTATGTTATAGCATTTATAGTAAACTATACTCAAATGCGCATGATGGGGGGCATCGGGCAACGTATGCTTTTCAGCCTGCGAAACGCGGTTTTTAATAAACTACAGGGACTGCCAGTCGACTTTTTCAACCAGAATAAAGCCGGCGATCTTATATCGCGCATTAACAATGATACAGATAAGGTAAATCAGTTTTTCTCACAATCTTTAATGCAGTTTATAGGCAGCCTCTTCACCATGACAGGTGCAGGGATTATTCTTTTATGCATAAACCTGCCATTGGGTCTGGCAGCCCTGTCTCCGGCATTAATAGTATGGATATTTACCAGGATTGTTTCACCATGGGTAAAGCGCCGGAATGCTGCCAGCATGAAAAGTACCGGCAGCTTAAGCGCTGAAATTCAGGAAAGTCTTGCCAACTTTAAAGTAATTATCGCCTTTAACCGCCGTGACTATTTCCGCGACCGGTTTAAAGAGGCCAACAGGCAAAATTACACCAAATCAATACAGGCAGGCATCGCGAATAGTGTGTTCATGCCAGTATATACTCTCGCAGCCAATATTGGTCAGCTGATAGTTCTTTCCCTGGGGATTTATTTAATTATGAAGGGACATTTTTCAATCGGCTTGCTTATAAGTTTTATTTCTTATGTAACTAATTTCTACAACCCCTTACGGCAACTTGCAGCTTTGTGGGCAAACTTCCAGGTCGCCATGGCCGGATGGGATCGCATTTCTCTGTTATTATCAATGGAAACCAATTTGCACATTATGGAAGACCCCGGATGCGAAACAAACACTTCATTACTTAACTTTCGAAATGTGTCATTTAAATATCCAAATGGAAAAGAGGTATTGCACAAGGTGAACTTTCATCTGGAACGAGGGAAAACTTATGCGTTTGTAGGTCCTACCGGAGGTGGTAAAACAACCACAGCATCGCTAATTGCCAGATTATACGATGCAACAAGGGGAACCATATTATTAGATAATAAAGACATCCGTTCCTACAAACCCGAAGAGCGTAGCCGGAAAATCGGATTTATTCTTCAGGAACCTTTTCTGTTTTCGGGTACCGTGCGCGAAAACATTCTATATGGAAATACGGAATACAGGAACTTATCCAACAAACAACTGTCAGAAGCTATTTCAGAAGCCGGACTCGAGAGCTTGCTTGAACGATTTGATCAGGGACTCGAAACAAGAGTACAAACTACAGGAGATGGCATCAGTTTAGGACAAAAACAACTGATTGCTTTCATGCGTGCCGTACTTCGCAAGCCCGAATTACTAATACTGGATGAAGCTACTGCAAACATAGATACAGTTACTGAACAATTGCTCGACAGTGTACTTAGAAAACTTCCGGAATCAACCACCCGGGTTATAATAGCCCACCGTTTAAACACAATAGAAAACGCAGATGAGATATTCTTTATAAATACCGGCAATGTTGTCATGGCCGGCTCATTCAACGAGGCTATTAACCTGCTGCTTCATGGAAAAACAGAAAGCTAAATCATGAAAACTGAAGAATAGCAGGATATAGTTCTTCTGTTGTTAATGTTGATCCAGGCATTTGAATTGCCTTAGTTTTAGTAAAAGGTTGCTGTTTTCTGCGCTTAAGAACCTTTATTTTTTAGGAAACTTCCGGTACTAAGAATAAGTCTGTTTTCCCCTGATTTTAATCTACTGAGAGAAGCATTCTATCACTCCAAAGTGGTATCAAATCAAATATTAATTATTCTTAACCAACAGCCAATTTCCAGGTATGAATGTCAATAAATATTTGATATTTGTCTAAAATTTTAAGATAAAAATCTTTTAATTTCAGAGTTTATTAACGGTATCACAATTCAATATTTTGACTGTGAAATCCTGAAGTTCTATATTTAAAATTGAAATTAAATGTATTTTTATTATTAAGTAATGAAACAATTTCTTTGTAAAAAAGTAATTGCATCCTCTTTTCAATTTTAGGATATGTTTCAGTTCTTGCACAGGNGACCCTGATTGATTTTAGCACAATTCCAAAGAGTGGGACCATTTTAATTTATGCNCACAGTGATGACGACCTTCCGGATCGTAAAATACTAAATTTTGCTTTAGAACCCGGTTTCGCGCATTCACCTGAAATATTACTAAATTTGATATTACATTTGTAATAGGATTGTTATCCCTTCATTAAGCAGAAGTTACAATGAAAAAGCGGGGAAAAATTAAATCAGTGATTTATTTTGTTGCCATTATCATTATTTCTGTCTCCTGTAGTAAAGACAAAAATCCGGTCCCTCCCAAAATAGATATATTAGATGAAATTGTTTTCCAGATTAATAATCAGCGGTATGGAGAGGTACATAGTTTGTTAATTGCTAAGGATGATTCATTAATATTTGAAAAATACTTCAATGGTTATTCAAGAGAAACGAAGCATGCATTATACTCTGTAACCAAAAGTTTTACTTCAGCTTTAATAGGAATTTGCCTTTCAAAAGGATCCATAGATAACATAAATATGCCCCTGTTGGGATTCTTCCCTGAATATAAGAATAGTATTGCAAATTATGATTCATTGAAGGAAAAGATTACTATCAGAAACTTGCTTACAATGACTTCCGGATTTACATGGGATGAATGGACAACGTTATATAATGATCCTAATAATGATGTAGTGAGATTAATCCAGAGCAATGATTGGATAAAATATGTTTTAGATCGGCCGGTGAGTCATTCTCCCGGGACATATCTAACTTATAACAGTGGCGTTTCCAACTTACTATCTGGTATTATCACAAAGGCAACAGGACAATCAGCAAGAGATTTTGCCCGGGATAATCTTTTCTCACTCCTGGAAATTAATAACTGGAGCTGGGACAACAGGCCGGATGGAATCTCAATTGGCGGGTGGGGATTAAGTCTGCGTCCGCTTGATATGATGAAGTTTGGTCAATTATATTTAAATAAGGGACGCTGGAATAATGTACAGGTTATTCCTGAGAGCTGGATTGCAGAATCGACCATGCCACTTTACAAAGTAAATAATTGGTGCGATTACGGATATCAATGGTGGCGCTATGGTAGCAATATGGCAGAAGTAAATGCAACTGGAATTACTTTTGCATCGGGTAGAGGAGAACAATTCATATGGGTAATACCAGAGTATAATGCGGTTGCAGTATGTACTGCCTGGAATGACGGCCAATCGAAACTGGAACCTGTGCTTTGGGAGTATATTCTAAAAGCGCTGGATAAGTGAAAAAATGTGAACAAAAAATTACCACAAAAACCTAAATTCTCCCTGCCAAATGTGAAATTACCGGTAATGTCACATACTTCCTTAAATGTAGGACTGATTCTTTGTGTATTATTTATTTGAAAAATTAATGATTTGACTGAACCGGGAATCCCGGAAAGAGAGGTTGCAAAACCAGTAACCGTATTAACACATTAACGAAACACAAAATGTCCCAAACAGCTTTATGGCAGCTGCTTAGGATAGTTATTGCAATTGTAGTTTCACTTTATTCTATGAGAAAAGGAGCAAATGATTCTATTTTGAAGAAGAAAAAGAATGCTTATCCCTTTTAATTACTCTTGAATATAAGCGATCTAATATTTTTTGTAACTTGTAGTCAGATTCTTAGAAATGTTAGATTAATTTTCTTAAATCCCCAGCTATGAAATATTTACACCGTAACTTGTTTGTAGTATTCCTTAGCCTATTGCCTGTTTTATGCTCTGCTCAGGAAAGCCCACCGGCACCAAACCGTGGCAGCGTATTGCCAGGTTTTATTATTACTCTTCAGGGGGATACTGTAAGAGGGTATTTATTGAATATAAATCTCTGGTTAAATCAAAAAATGACTTTTCTCTACAAAGATCCGGACGACCGTGAAGGAAGGGTCAGGTACACGCCAAAAGAGATCAGGGCTTACCAGGTAGGCCCAAGGTATTATGAAAGTATTACACATTCTTTTACCAACAGTATACGTTCGGAGAATTTTATTTTACGAAAGGTCGATGGACCGATAAAATATTACGTTTGGTATTTTGATGAGGACAAAACCAAACTCATGGCCTGGGATAAAATCTCGATTGCTGATTTAGGAAAGGCATTCCTCTTTGATGAAAGCGAACTCTGGAAAGATGAGTTCGGAAAGAAAGAAAATGAAGAGACGCTTACGCCATTTGCTTTTAAATTCCTGTTAAAATTCGCCAAAAACATGTCCGAATATGTTAAGGATTATGTGGAGCTTGCGCAAAAAATTGCCAATAAAACGGAAGGTTATAAAAATATTAATATAGAAGCGATCATCAGGGAATATAATGACTGGTACTTAAGTAACCATCAGACAAAATAATTGTTTTCTGACGTAGAAAAGGCATCAAAGAGGGTCAATAGTTGAGGAATCATTTTAATTTAGGTTTATGCCAATTGAATTATATTTCATAATTTTATAAAATAACTTAGTATTCTTTGTCGATTTAATCGTATACCAGGATGAGCAAACATTTCAAACTAAATTTTATATATATGAGTGCAATAATGAATTTTCGAATTTTAGTTATGCTGTCATTTCTCCTTTTAATCCCGGTTATCACCCGGGCTCAAACGGATAAAAAGGCCGCTGAATTGAAGAAACTTGAAACCAGTGTTGCCACAGCCAAAGCTAAGGTTGCGCTGAATGAACGACAGCTGGCTAATTCAGATTCCCTGATCACGCTGGGAACTCAGCTGATAGCCGAATCAAAAACAGAAACTAAGGCCATCGAAGCAGAACGTAAGAAACTTGACAAAGACAATGCTGCCAAACAAAAACCCCTTACTAAGCTTTCAACCTCAAAAGATAAAGGAGAATCCAGCAAGGCCAGGGCCGATCTTAAAGCACTGGATACTCAATATAAATTGGATTCCAAAGCCCTTGGCTCACGTTTGAGGGATGCAACAAAAAAGTTGACCACAGGCAATTCGAACCTTACAAAAGGGAAAGCAACTAAAAAAAGTGCCCGGGATGCACTTAAAATTTCACGTGCTGCTCTTAATGCTGCTCAGGCGAAATATGATGCTGCCACTAATCCAGAAGAAAAGACTACCGGAAAAGATAAGAAAAAGAAATAAACAGGGATTGCCGGTTTAAACCACCACAGAATTTAAATAGGCAAGGAAATTTGAAATAAAGCTGACAATCTCTGATTTTTTGGAAGTCCCATTTGTGCTGAGGGAACCGCTATCGAATATACCGGTATTGCTTGTTACTGTGTGAGCAACTCCATCTTTATTTGTCATCCCGGTCATACTATTATAAGATGATTTGTTGCAACTGTTCGAAATTAGAAGAACTGCAAAGAGTAAGTAAGTACCTATAAAAAATCTACTTTTTGAAGCAACTAACTTTTTCATATATTTAATATAGGTATGCAACACAAATCGCAACCCTCGCTGTTGATAAGTGCGAGCCTGGTGCAGCCAATTTTAATCGGCATTCGTGGGTTTGCATAAAGCAATATTTAATCAGAAATCAATTCCAAACACCTTCTCAATCGGTCATGACTTTCCGATTGTAATGTAGTTAAATGAAATTAATTATCATATCTGGGTAAGCTATTTTCCCCAGAATTAAGTGAACTATAAAAAATTCCTCTTTTTTAAAAATTATTTCAGAATCCCTATCGCTATTCCTGCAACCGGAGAGACTCCTGAAAAATCGAAATTAAACCAGTTTTTATTCTTTGTAAACCCATCTTCATTATTGTACTTGCTCAGCCTGAAATTTCCTCCAGCAAACAGGTCAATTGCGAGCACTTTAAAAAGAGGTACTTTCATACCAAGGATGACACCTCCGGCAAATATATTCAGATGCTGGGTTATCTTCTTATCAACCGTTTCAAACACTCCCGGGTCAGTTTCCTCCATAACACTGTAATTTCCGGTTATCGTCATTCTACTATACATAAACTGGGGTGCTACATATAATCCAAGTGGCGCTTTTTGTCTGCTTGGATTGTTTGCCAGAAGGTAATTCCGAAACTGAATATTTAACCCTCCCCCGGACATCACTTGCCCCTGATATTTACTATATGCATTTGTTGCGGCATCTAAAAATGCAAAACTCTGATTTGTGAAATAGTAATTTGACAAACCCTGTTTTGTTGAATAGGTTGCCATTCCACCAACATTTATGGAAAACCTGCTGTTAAGGATTCTTTCATAAGATAAACAGAATGTCCCTTCAAGAAGTCTGACTGGATCAAGCATAATTGATGATTTATAATCGTATATAAATTGAGGATCCGATTCAGTATCAACACGGGGTTGGACTTCAACTGTCCGTACATTCTCCTGACTTATATTAAATAATGAATCTATCTTAAACAATGAATCTATTCTATTAATTCTTTTTGTCATTAGTTGTGGATCAAAGTCCATAGAATTGATTTTGGAATTTAACTCACTAAGTTTGATATCTAGTTCCTTAGGTTTTGCTTCCCAAAGCTTAATTTTTGTATCCAATAACTCCAGTTTTGAATCAAGAAGTAGCAACTTCAGATCGAGCAATTGAGATTTTTGTGATATGGAGTCCTGACCTGAAGATTCCGGACATGCTACCACATTTAAAAATAATCCAGCAAGGAGCAGTGCATTACATAGTTTTGTTTTCATAGCAGTAAATTTTTTGGTTAGACTTAGGTTACGAGTATTGTATGATAAAGTGATTCTACAGTTTAAACTATGTATTTAGTACAAATATCCTGCCAATTCTGTTTAACAAAGGTTCAATATAAAATCCTCATACGATGGATTAACAAGTGACCTTGACTAACTTTAGTCGAAGGAAATTGACCATCCCTAATCGGCGTTAAGTGCTTGTTGTTAAATTATTGAATTTTAATAGTAAACCTCCTTTTGACAAACGGGTGATATGCAATTTGCTTGTCACGGTAAATTACAAATAGATACCCAATTCCCTAACTATCTTCAATTATCGTATAGCTCTGTATATCTATCACATATAATCTATCTTCAATCTAATTTAAAGCCATTTCTAGTCCTTCTCAGCCACTTTCTCATTGCCTGAAGTATTCTACTATATCGAAACGCAACAATGTCGTAAAACGCTTATAAACAGGCTATTAGGAGATAATGCACAATTGTGAATTAGGCCATCTATTTAAATATCAGTACTTTATAAATATAACTGTAGAGTCTGGGACTTTGGGACCGGGCTTTTTCATTTCTATTTAATCACTAATCAAACTATAATGAAAACACAACAGAATAATATATCTGAAGTAAGACTTGTCTATAGGACTAGGGTCAAAGCTTCAGACAGACTACAAGTTAAATGCTCAAAGGATGCATTTGACATATTTATGGAGAATTGGGACCAGGATTCAATAGAACATATTGAAGAGTTTAAGCTTCTAGTTAATGAACAGGTCTAATTCAGTTCTAGGGATGCTACCAGTATCTAAGGGAGGTTTATCCGGGACGGTTACGGATGTACGGTTAATTTATCAAGGTGCAATTAAGGCAAATGCCTCTGGTATAATAGTCTGTCATAACCATCCATCCGGGAATCTGAACCCGTCTGAATCGGATACAAAGATCACTCAAAAGATCAAAGAAGCAGGAAACCTTATGGATATTCAGTTGCTTGACCATTTGATTCTTACCATGGATGGCAGTTATTACAGCTTTGCAGATAATGGACTTTTATAATTAAAACTATGAAAATTAGATGTAAACATTGTGGTGAATTCTTTTGTCCAAGTGATGAGAGCGTTGACCTTATTTCAGAAGGATATATTTCTTCTGATAATGTAAATATTTGTGATGATTGCTGGGAAATGATAAATCAGCCACCAGATGACTTTTCAGATGTGTATAGTGATGCTGATCCTGGATTATGAAAGCTGTGGTTAATGATACCCAGGTAGAAAAATGTTTACCTGGGTTCAAATCCATTTTAATCCATGACAGATATGATTCTGGTTAAAGCATTAAGTGAATAAGTTGCTGTTGCAATATGCTATATAGTGGAATGCAAATGCAATTATCATATATCATAATCACCATAGCGGTAATATGCAACCTAGTAAATCTGATTTGAAAATAACGAGGAAGATAAAGGATTCCGGTCTACTATTGGATATAAAGCTATTAGATCATTTGATAATAATACCTGAAGGTATGTATCATAGTATGACTGATGAAGGGATTGTATAGAATAAT
>JGI24133J20442_1000442_pt1 | contig 12916 bp, 10 predicted proteins | sample BarGraNGADG00311_2_FD_20442 | JGI IMG/M metagenome (IMG submission 20442)
CAAATTGGAATTCCATTCTGAAGGCTTTTTGAAAATTATCGGATAAAGCTGATTAATACCAAAATTAGTGGTTCTCTCAGGTACCCATGCTCCATCTACGTAATAACCATCGTAAAATGTCTGATATCCAATATTGAAAAATTGTATCAGCATTTTTTCATTTTTTAAGCAAATAGTTGATGTATATGTACAATTATTTCCGGTTATCAGATTTACAGTGTTGCGAAGAATTATTTTTCCGTCATCCAGGTTAGAATATATATAAGAAGGGAACAATCCATAGTTTGTAGAGAGCCATTCAAGAGTCCGGGTAAAAAGTTTTTCCTTATTAATACCTGTGAATTCTTTGAGGAATAAATAATGAACCTGTCCGGTTTGATCTAAGGGTAAATCAGGATATTTATCGATTTTTTTTATTGTCTGGTTCCATTTCGTCCAGATGGGTGCGTAGTCAGCCTGTAATATTTCTTTGGCAAGGATCTTCTTATATAAAGCTGCTTTCTCAAGCGAATCTGTTTGCCCGTAAAGGATTGATCCAAAAAACAGGATCATAAGAATCAGTGAATTTTTCATATTTCATTTTTTAAGGGAATGGGCTTAATTGCGGGATTAAGGAGTTTGCATAAATAAGGGGAAAGAAAATTAATAGTTGCAATGATAATTTCAACAGATTTGAAAGCAAAAATTGGGCCAAATCGGATAATATTTCAAATCAGTTAGTATTCGATTGATCATTACGCAATTCTCAATATTCAAAATCTTCAACCAGCAACCAGCAACCAGCAACCAGCAACGAGCAACCAGAATATTATCTTCCGATGGTCTGACTTTTGCTATCACTTTCCACATCTATCTTCCGGTCGAGTTTTTTAACATTCTTCCCTTTGTTGAATTTATATGAATAGCTGATCTGGACAAAACCTGCAACATTAAATCCAATAATATTCGTTGAGTTAAAGTAAGGTGTCTCTGTAATGGTTTTCTGGAAATTAATTTCCTTTGAAAAGGGCAGTAACCAAAATAAGCCAATACTATGATCCTTGATTTGCTTCTGGCCACCAATACCATAAAAAGCAATGCTGTATGTTTTACTCTGGGCACTCTCATTTACACCATTGAAACTCATAAAGACAAATGCCGTAGCTGTTTTCTTTTTGTCAAGCTTGGCAAATGCATAGCTTGTTATGCTATAGGAGAAATAATCCAGGCCGGGGATAGTGACTGTTTGTCCGGTGTATTCGTTAATATGTCCTTTATAAATTCTGGCATTTATATTTACATACCACAGCATGGTATTAACACCACCGCCTGTCTCATAGCCACTAAGAAGGTTAAAGGGCTTTGTAAAAGTGGTCAGCGTGCCACTTATGGGCGAAGTTATTACCTGATATTCACTCCCGATTTTATCGGTATAAAACTCCTTATAAACATATGGGGAGAAATAGTTGCTGCCAAAGTTCCATGTATAGGTAAGCTGCAGACGGTCGCGATAATCGGGTTTAAGATTCGGATTACCCACCGTTATATCATAATTCTGTCCAATTTTATAATACGGATCCATGTTATAGATTCCGGGGCGGTTAATTCTGCGGTTATATGTGAATTTCAGGTTATGCGATGCCGAAAATTTGTATTGAAGGTTAGCAGATGGCAAAAAACAGGTATAATCCGGTTCAGTAACCGAATCAGCTTTGATATGGCTGTTTTCGACCCTTAGCATAGCCTGGAACCCGATCTTTTTCAGATTCCAGGTAATTCCGCCATAAACCGAATTACGAACTTCGTCGTATTTAAACAGGTTGCTTGTTTCCTGGTTATTGATATTAAAAAGATAGCTCATCTGCTGGCTGTATAGCTGATAACCTGTTTCAATTTTTGCAGCCATCCCGAGAGGTTGTACATAATTCAATTTAACAGAGAAATAGTTCCTGTCGCTTATATCATCCTCTAGCCGGGTGTAGCTATTTATTTCCGTATAGGAATTATACAGATACCTGATGTTTGTAAAATCATTCCCGGTATTTGATTTAAACCAGTATAAGTTCGCCTCAGCTGTGAATTCCTTCACAGGTTTATTAAATGTCTTTTTATAAAAGAGTGATGCTGCAGTTTCGCCACTTTGCACGGTATTCGTGGAGAGTGACGAAACTGTATTCAGAGGAACATTACTTTTATACAGAAAGGTTTCACCTGGTATGTTAATATCCTGATCTATAGGTTTGTAGCTTATATTAAAACTCAGGTTGTTTTTATCATTCATGTAATAATCGAATCCTGTATTAACAGAGGAACTGGTCACTTTTAACGCGCCTGTTCCCGACATGCTGCTTGTAGAGTCGTTCATTACGAAATTGCTCGTATTAGTGGTATTGATATTCAGTTTTTGCAAATAGGTGAAACCAGTTATATAAAAGGTTATTTTGCCCATAGAATAATCGAGACTACCAGTTGCTGAAACTGTGGGTTTATTAAACGGTTTGACATTGAGTCCTACGTTGCCATTCATACCATACCGCGCTTCTTTTTTCAGGATAATATTTATTACCCCGTCGATATTTCCTTCGTATTTAGCGGAAGGGTTGCTTATAATTTCAATGCTTTGGATGTCAGAAGGGAGAAGTTTGTTAAGATAATCCCTGTCGCGCTGCCTTCCATCCACCTGGATAATGAAGTTGCTGCTGCCGTTAAGTGTTATATTATTCTGAAAATCGACATTGACCTGTGGTATTTTCTTTAAGATATCATAACCGTTAGTCGAGCTTTTGGCAATGACTTCAGGAATTGCATAAACAGTACGGTCGACCATCTCCTTGCCCTTTATACGTTCAGCTGAAACAGTAACCTCCTTTAAGCTTGTTGTCATTTCGGCTAAATATATAGTATCAACTGAAATTTCTTTGTTCGTTGCATCAACAATGACATTTTTCCCACTGGCCTTATAGCCCAGGAAGCTGGCTTTTAAGAAATAATTCCCGGGTTTTACTTTTTCAAGCATATAACCTCCGTCTGTTAAAGTAATTACACCTGTTATCATAGTTGAATCAGGCAATTGAACCAGCGCTACTGAAGCAAACTGAACTGGAGATTTATCTTTCTCATAGCATACCTTCCCCTTTATATTCTGAGCCTGTGAAGTAAGGGAGATAATCAGCAGCAGACTAAATAAAGCTTTTTTCATTTTAATTTTATTTCAATTTATTGAAGTGCAATAACTTTCGATTCCCCATTGATATCCATTGGTATTTGTATACTAAATCCCGTGCCACTAACTCCAAGATTCCCGGCAATATGTGTTTTTGCCTTATCCTCAACAACCAAACCCGTATGGCAATCAATAATAATGGTTGATTTGCTCAAACCTTTTATATCGTCATAGGTTATTTTAGCACCACCGGCTATCATAGGAGCTGCATTCAATGCAGCTTTTATATTTGATTCAGCTGTTATATTTGCTGCATTGCCATTAACTCCATCCAAATGATAATCGGTTATTATATCGAGTATCATTCCACCGGAATTGGTATTTACAGTTACATTCCAGTTATCACCTGTGGATACCTGTTTGCCCGGTAAATAGTGGGTAAACACTTCAACCATAGTTTTTAATGTATTGTCGCTGACCATACTTACTATCTGAGTTTTTACACCGGAACCCAATAGACCGGTAAGAGTTATTGAACTGGTATCTTTCATAATCACATCAGACAACATTTTCGCGTTCACAACATCGAGTACCTTTCCTGCAAAATCCATTTTAATATAAACGGCATTCTTACTTAACCGGTTCATGATGCACGAAATGACATCAGCCGTTTCTGCAGATTTTATATTCCCTTCGCTGACAGAACTCATACTGGTAGTTTTTCCCATAGAATTTGTTTTGGTAATCAGGGTGTCAAAACGTACTTCAGCGATCATAAAATCGGCGGTAGCATCAATNATTTTAATTGAAACAGTATTATTGGTTTTCGATTCTACTGTTTGCTGATTCCCGTTTACAGTTTGTATAACTGTCTGTTCCGAAGCAGAACTGAACCGGTAAACTTTATTTTTCTCGAGGTTCATTTTAAGGTTGACACTGTTTTGTGCCATGATCGAAAAACAAAACAGGACTGCGACACATGATAACAAAAGCTTTTTCATCAGGTTAGTTTTAAATAGTTTTATAAATCATACAAAAATAGGGTCACTATATCGTTTTAGAAATGCTTTATCGGTAAATGGATGAATTTAACAGGTGAATCACAGATTTGAAAGGTTGCCCGGGACTGTATGCAAGCAGCACGCCCACAAGAATGAGAATACATACCAATAGACTTGAAAATATTATCAACATAATTCGTACCTCCTTTCGTGCGAAGGATTGTATTGAAAATCTCATAATTTTTGTAAATATACTTAACGTTATTTTTTACATCTCACAAATAACATTTTCATCGGGTCCTGATCCTTCATAAATTTAACAGGCTCTTCTATCATTTGGTAATCAATCAAACCAAAGGGTGAAAACTCCCGCGAAACAGATTCTGAGTCATAGAAAAACACGTTTAAACCCCGGGATATTTTAAATCTGTTTTTGCTAAGATTTTTTCCTGTCCCATACATACTCATCTTATTCGAAGCTACAACAAAGAACATTAGTCCGTTGTTTTTTAATTGATTAAAACACGATTTTAGAAATACTTTTCGTTCAGCTTTGTTTAATAAATGAATCAGCGCATAGCAAAAAATCCCGTCATATATTTTGTCATCAAATGGCATTGAGATTACAGATCCATGATGAATCATACAATTTAATCCATTGGCTTTTGCCAGGTCAATTGCCGATTGAGATATTTCAATTCCGGTTACATCAAATCCATTTTCAATGAATAATTTTGCATTTCTACCATATCCAAATCCGGGTATCAGAATACGGTTTAGCTTGTTTGATTTGAAGATTTCTAAAGTCCACATTGCAGAATCCGACGGGAAGAAATCCCACATGATACCTTCAGTTTTAAATTTTTCCTCCCAATATTCTCTCATATTCTGATTTTCCCGTTCATGAGGCTGAATTCTTTTCCCGAATAATTTATTTGAATTCCCTCTGAATTGAAAATACTCCATCTGGTGTTCCATATATTTTCATATTTCCAATATGTCTTTTTATTTTGGATCGATATTGTAGCTTTGGTCATCCAATTATTATATATAATTTCTCCNATTATATTATTTGTTTGATTATCATGTATCTGAGTGTGGTGTTTAANGAGTCCTTTGGTTTTAAAGGTGTATTTCATCCCATTTAACTCTCCGTCATCAGATTGTGAAAAGCAATTATTCTTCATTTTTCCAATCAGNTTTCCATCNGAATAAATATTATATGTGTTGGCGAAAATTCCCTTTTTCCAGGTCAGTATAGTTTTCATATTAGTCATGTAATTAAGAGTTTACAATATCTATTTAAAGCAATAATTGTTTGTCTGTTTTTTATTTTTTTCACAGGAATTTAATCAGAATCCAGGTTGTCAGGTAATTGGATCATATTTCATTTTTAACTATTCGAACTTGTGAGGTGATACCGGACTATCGATAGTTACCAGCGGAGCCAACTAAATCCGAAATCTGAAGTCAACCGGGGGTAATAATCCGGTAATTTCCGCTTAAGTGCATCAAACTGAACAGGTACAACAAACCGTCATAATAAGGATCAAAATATCCGTCAGAGTAGGGTTCCAGTCTGGCATTCCATACGGCATCGACAAATTTCCAGCTTTTGGCCTGGATTCCCATCAGAGAAGTTGCGGCAGAAGTAGACACCAATCCGATAGAATGTCGCAATTTCTGATACCCTCCGGCCTGAAGAATGTAGGTTGGAAGAGTCCCGTCTATATTGAACTGATCTTCAAAAGTATCGATTCCCCTGCAAAACAAAAAGTTTTGAATCCGTTTGCCGTAATCCTGTTGCCATTTTTTGTCTTTAGCAAACCAGGAATAATCCATGGCTATATTCATGGGTACTCTCCATGAGTCATAACGGAAAGCACCCCCCATGCGACCCCGGGTTTTAGGGACTCCGCTAAAATCAGTATAATCGGAATTTAGACCGGTTACATTATTGCAGGCTCTGTACAGAAAAACCCTGGCAGTATCGGCGCAATCCCTGTAGAATTGTTCTCTGCCGTCTTTTGCATATTCCGCCCAGATTTCAAAAAATGCAGGCAAATGGTATGAAGGATCGGTCCAGTTATACCCTGACTTATCAGGTACAAAAGTAATCTGTTTGTGTTCTACGTTGATCACATTCATTATACCTTCAGTTCCGTCTTTACTCCACATTGCATCCAAAATTCTTCGTGCCTCTGCGTAATAATTGATACCGGTATTATTCCCCCAGCGATTGGATGCAAATAACAAATCCGTCACAAAATATAATTCTCCGTCTGAGGCAGATCCTTCCGAATTATGTTTTCCGGTTGCCGGTTTTACGCTCCAAGCAAAATAGGCATCCATGGCCCCGCCCTGATGCTGCATGTATTTTTTGGTCCAGCGCCACAACCGGTCAAAAACATCTTTTTTGTTAAGCTGCACTGCCACCATCATACCATATGAAAGGCCTTCTGTACGGGCATCGTGATTCTTCAAATCAGAAATATATGCCATTGAATCACCCACTTCAAAATACACTCTTCCCGGTCCTTCAAAGACGTCGTAATAGGCCCTGGCGAGCTTCGTATCAATATCAGATTTGGCATATCCGGCTTCCATAAAAATATTACGGTACCTGCCCGTTTCCCATGCGCCCTTTTTCCATGGTTTCATCTTTCCCCTCTGATCCTTTATATCCTTTTTACAGTCCAAAGTGTCATATTCCCTTGATCCAAAACATAAACCGAAGAAAGCAATCAGCGCAGTCAAACAAATAATTCTTTTCATCAGTACAAAATTAAATTTTTAATTTTTCTTCGCAAATGCCTTGAAAAATGTATAGCAAAAAACGCCATCTGATTCTGCAGTCCTATATAAATCATCCGATCCCACAACCTGCCTCAAGAACAAAGCTGACCTTTATGAAGATTGTATCATTATGGATAATATCAGCAAAAGTATCAGCCTGGTCTTTTAGCCTTAAAGCCTCTCTTTCTGAATATCCATGTACATATTTGGTATTCCCCATTTCGGTTTTATTTTAATATCACATCTGCAGAAATTATCTTTTTTAATGTTTTAATTGTCTCAGTTATACTTAAGTCCCTCCATTTACCCAGGGGTAGATCAGAAACGACGAGACTTTCTTTGTGAGAATCTGTAAACACCAGGGATAAGATGTATGTATAGAAGCCTGATTTGCTTTCTGTTGCTGTTAAAGCCGGAATATGTCGTTGTAATTCAATAGATGTAATTGAATTATAACTATATTCTGTTGAAGAGTCACCAATATGTTTAATAATGGTTGTTTTTGTGAACTCGATATCTCCTATAGTTATTATTTTTTGATTCTCAGCCTTTAGTTTGCGATAAAAATAGAAGTAGAATCCCCCAATGACCAGAATAGTAATAATATAGAGCTTCATGAAACTGATATCAAAAAGTTCATGGACAAGGAGAAAAATCACAATGAAAACAAAAGACATGACTGCATACATTGTATTAATTCGTCTTCTGCGTTTTCCGATCCAGATTGGATCATAGTGGTCTATCCGGTAAATTTTATATTTACTCATTAAATTTTCAGTCGAGGAGTTTTCGCATGTTCTATTCTTTTCCAATGTATTTGTAGTTAATGTGAAAGCTAATGATACATTGGTTATTCATACATGGGAAATGCACGAAATCGTACTTAAAGCCGGAAAGGAATATAAAAATTATTATGCTGATGTTACATGCTGGATAGATTTAGAAGGTCCGGGTTTTTCAAAACGAATATATGCTTTCTGGAATGGGGATAATATTTATATAGTACATATAGTGGCAACAAAATCAGGAATGTGGAAATGGGAAAGTGGTTCAAATCAGACTGATGATAATGGATTAAACAATCATATCGGGGAGTTTAACGCTCTTGAATGGACTGAACAGGAAAAAGAGCAAAATCCTAATCGGCATGGTTTTGTCAGGGCGACAGCAAACGGCCATGCATTACAATATTCCGACGGGACTCCTTTCTTTTTGATAGGTGATACCTGGCTTGCCGGGGCTACATGGCGATTACCCTTTAGAAATGCCTCTACTGCAAATGACTATTTACCTGGTCCGGGAATCGGGTTCGAGGATGCCGTTAACTATCGTAAAAATCAGGGATATAATTCTGTAAGTATGATAGCTTGTTTTCCTAACTGGGAGTCGGATAAAAATGCAAGCACTTATGCAGATTCTAACGGCATATATATAAGAAATGCCTGGGAAAAATTTGATTATTTGGTTGGCAAAGATCAAATGACATCAAAAGATATGCGTGATGAATATGGCAACAAACCTTTTAAAATGTCTGATAACCACGAGGGTATAGCTGATTTCAATCAAATTATTCCTGAATATTTTCAAAGCCTGGATAAAAAGATGCAATATTTATCCGACCAGGGATTTGTGCCTTTAATTGAAACAGTAAGAAGAGATAATTGTCCGACATGGAAAGCATATTTTGATTTTAACGAATCGTATGCCCGCTATGTTCAATATCTGATATCCAGGTATGGTGCGTATAATATTATTTTTAGCGGCATACATCTCGATTGGATCCCAAAAGAGTATAGTCTCACAGCTGATGAATTTAATGAAGCACTTACTTATCATTTAAATAAATATGGTCCGTTGCCCTTTGGGCAAATGCATACGGTTCTGATTGACCATTCAACTTACAGCGCATTTGGTCATTATAAAGATTGTCCCTGGTTAACAATGCATAGTGTTGGAAATAAACCACGTGACCACCGTATTTCCACTGCCCTGGATACGCTTTTTAATCTAGAGCCTCATTATCCGGCCATTAATTTCGAACCCTATTATACCGGGTGGGATCATGAGATTAACAAACCAAATGGTGAGCGTCCTCCTGCTAATTCTACACGGGACAACTATTTTTCCCGTGCACAAATGTATGGATCTGTCCTTGCAGGCGGATTATCAGGACATGTGCATGGAACCGGAGCATATGATATAACCACAACTGGAGAACCAGCTGGTATGCGTCCTCATTTCTGGGATGCATTAAAATACGAATCGGGAAAATATATGCAACACCTGAATAAATTTATTTTGTCAGAAGGGAAAAAATACCAGAACCTGCAACCTGCCTCAAAAGATATTAATCCTCAGAAAGCTACAGGCAGTCCTGAAAAAGGATTAGACGGGTGGTCATATATGATGCGAACACCAGAAAAGGACTTTGCATTGCTCTATTTTGAAAACCAGTCGGTATTACCTGAATTATCCGGATTTAAACCTGATACATCCTACTCACTGTATTGGTTCGATACCGTCAATGGTCAATGGGAAAATCCTGTCATAATTAAAACAGAAAAAAAGGGGAGACTGGTTCTCCCTGAATTTCCTGATAAACAAAATCCATCTGTTATCGACTGGGCAACGAAAATAATTGAAATACGATAAGGATCATATTATATGCTGAATATATTATTTTTCAACTTTTAGACAGAATTTATTTTTTAACTAACAATGTGGAGGTTTATATGATTATTATAAAAAAGAAGTTAATAATATCCCTTTTAATTCTTATTGCTTCAGCAATCTGCAATGCACAGTTTTTAGATTCTTTTAATAATAAAAAAATAGAAGGATGGTTCTTTTTTACCGGTGACGGCGCCGCAACAATGAATTTTGTCCAAAAGGACGGTTTTGCGCGTCTTTATGTGGATGCTGCAAAAGATAAGTATAACGTATATTGGACATTAATTAAACGAGATGTGTCGGCTTCACTGGATTTGAACAAATTGAAAGATCCTTCTTTTGAATTACGCGTTGAGGCAAAGGTACGTGTCAGTAATGCACCACGCAGGGTAAATTTTATGATAAATACTCAAAGGACAACTAATTATCACGAGCATTTGATGGAGTTTGATATACCAGATACATCCAACTGGCATATCATCAGTATGATATAGAGATGTCTGAGGAACAAGGGGGTAAAAATTTTATTACTATTTCAAGACCGGTTTTACAACGTCTGCTGGATGGGAAAACAAAAGGTTTACTTATTCGTCCGTTAGGTGCTTTAGATGCATCTTTTTATGATTCGGGAAACCAATTAGATAACAATGGTCCGAAGCTGCATTTTAATATTATACGATAATGTAAAATGATTATTTAACCGGAGAAGCAAGATCGTACAAGTTTTTATTTTATTTTTACTAGGGTGTTGGCCCTGAATTCTTTGCAATCTCAATATCATTCCTGACCTCGCCGGTAAGATTGGCCCATGAAAATCGGGTTAATGGTCTTTTGTCACCACCATTATTGTACCGGTCACCCAAATGAAGCAGTGGAATGTCATCAAAGTACGGTCTGTTGGTTTCAACCACTTTTTCCCAATAGCTCAATGCCAGTTCAAGGTGCTCAATACTCTCCTTTTGTTTACCGGCTTCACCCGCCATTCTGAAATATTGTAAAGCAGTTCCTCCTTTTAATTTTTCACTAAAGTACAACCCAAGATATGCCCAGGTTTTGATATCTGAAATTTCATGTTTTAATGTCGGATTGTCCGTTTTTATTTTCTGTATTATCAACAGAGCATTATTGCCGTCTCTTTCGAGTTCATCAGCTAGTATAAACCATTTTGTAGTTTTTAGGAGTCGGATCCCATAAGATGGTGGATTTAGATCCGCCATGGATATACATTAGTTTTGGAGTTGCATGTGAATGTGACCAGTTAAATTTTACATCTACCCAAACTTTACCAAGTCTGTAGGCATTATCTTCAACAGCTTTCCTGGTTAGCTCCGGAGCAGGATGTGTATGTGCGCGCATAATAAACTCGATTTTGTGGTTGGCACTGTCCATTGCATTAAAATAGGTATTTACAATCCAATCCTGCCACACCTGTTCATCAACTCCCTCCATCCTTTCATTCTGACTGACTCCAAATCCTGTAAGCTCAGGATATTCATTAATGAGCTGGGTTATGCTTTCGCGATTGTATTTTTGAACAAGCGGCGAATAATCACCTTTACCGAAGTATTCTTTCCCTGCCATTTCAGGAAGGCAATAATCAGCAACACCATATTTTTTGGCGAACGATGGAGAAACAAAAATATTCCAGTCCATGATATAGGTTTTTATCCCCCGGTCTTTAGCTAATTGAAATAATTCATGCCAGAATTTTTGCCATGATGCTAATTCTTCACCAGAAAACGGACATGCTTCAGGATAGTTGGTGGCACGAATCATATAAGGAAAAGGATGCAGGTTCCATAACGTTAATGCGTTAAAGTGGTTTACTGCCATCATATCCAGGAAGCTCTTCCAGAATTCGATATCTCGTACCGTGTTATAATGGAGTTGAAGACTTTCGTGTACCCGGTACGAATTCCAGGGTAAATTGAATTTTATTGCCCTGAAAGGTATCTTTGGATTGATACTTTTTTCTTTTATTGAATTGATGGTTTTTCCCATTTGAATTTGTTCGGCAACATCCAATATCCCATACATCGATCCTGTCATATCTGAAGATATAATAGCAATCTTTTTACGCGACAGTTTTCTGATCGAAAAACCTTCTGAAGTAATTGTCTTAAATTCCGAAAATAAATTATGATTCTTGCTTAAATCCCCGGAAGAAATAATTAGAATATTTGCTTCATCCGGATTGGTTACCTGTTCCAGAGAAACAATTTCACTCAGTTTTTTCAAGCCAAAAGTTTGCTGCGATACCTCATTCTGACAAAAATATTTAAGATTGGCGGAGTTTGTCTTTTTATTGCAACCAGTCAGGGAACTCAGTATTAAAACAAGAATAAGTATATTGCTTCGGTAGCGCAAATATTTTTTCATAGTATGCATTTTATTATATGTAAATGTATTAAAAATCTAAAGGTCCATTTTATCAAATGACAGTTAATTCTGCGAGGTTAAAAGCACATTGATTGCAAACGCATTGGAAGGCAACTGGATTTTTTTTGTAGTTTTACATATTCAATGCTTTACCACCAAATATTAATATAAAAATGAAACCAATATTGTCAAAAAACGAAACAAGAAAATTACAGCAACGTAGTTTTATTGCAATTGTATTATTAGTTGCCGGTTTGCTTTTTGCAAATGCCCAGCCATCAGGTGGCCCATATGGTCCTATAAATCAAAACTATGATCTGCCCAAGGTCACCGGCAAAATATACTATGTTTCTCCTGACGGAATTGCTGAATCGCAGGGCGACCAATTAATAAAACCAACTTCAATTGAGTCGGCTATCGATAATGTTAAAACCGGAGATGCCATTATTCTTCGAGGTGGCATTTATCGTACAGGTGACCTTGAATTCAACCAGGGAATAACTATTCAGCCTTATGCTGATGAACAACCCATTTTTAAAGGAACCTTTGAAGCCAAAGAATGGAAAATTATCAACAAAGGATTATGGAAAACTTCATGGGCACACTTTTTCCCGGGTAGCCCCGATAATTGGTGGTCACGCGACAGGTTTGGCAAAGAAACACCGTTACACATTTTTAATAACGATATGGTATTTGTGGATGGGAAAATCCTTAAATCCGCCGGATGGGAAGGTGAAGTGGATGAGAATTCATTTTATATCGATTATAAAAATGGCTTTGTTTACATTGGTACCGATCCTGTAAACCATTTGGTAGAAATTTCTGCTCATAATTATGGTTTACACAGGGTAATAAAGGATGTGCATGGAAAATCGAACGACCGAAAGGGTCTTGTAATTCGAGGTATCACACTTACGCAGTATGCATA
>JGI24133J20442_1000445_pt1 | contig 12880 bp, 10 predicted proteins | sample BarGraNGADG00311_2_FD_20442 | JGI IMG/M metagenome (IMG submission 20442)
GGAAGGTGTTGCTTTACTATCCTCACAGGCTGGGGAAGATATTGTGGTTGTTGCGACACCCGGCCCCAAAAGGTAGTTGACTTTATGGAATGTTATCTTTATTCTATTTTACTTTCTTTGTCTTGAAACAAAGAAAGTAACCAAAGAAAATTCAAGGCTTCAGATAATTTTGGGGCTCCTGTTTTTCAGCTTGCCCGCGCAATACAACTCGTCGTCCTTCGTCCTCCTCAAACAGTATTGCTTACAGCAGGCCCTCACAGCAAGCTTCAAAACAGTCGCTATTCCCAAAATTCTCTGAGGCCATTATAAATCCAAAAACCATTATGCTCTAACTTAATTTGATTGATGACGGTGAGCAGGCAAACCGAAGAGCGATTCATTGTGATGAGTTCGACGATGTCAAAGTAGCTGGGATATGGGGAAGCGCCTCATATTTACAAACATCTATTTCAAGGAAAATCAGACAAATCTTAATTATTTTCAACTAAAACATAAAATAGTTCTAAAAACATTTTGTGATTTGAGATTTTTTTGTTTAATTTTATAGTTACTGTCGTGTCTAAAACAATATTAATTCTGGCAATAATGAACAAGTTTCAGAAAGAGACTCTAAAAGTGAGGTTACTAAAACTTGCCACTTTAAAAAGTACAGGAGCCCCAGCTGAGCTGGCTTTAAGATTTGAGATTAGTGAACGAAGTGTAAAGAGGATTGTTAAGGAGATCCGCGAAGAGGGAACAGATATCAGGTATAGTCAATTAAGGAGATCGTATGTGACCGATAAAAATTATCAATAAAATGTTGTATAACATATCGGTTACTCATTTTTCTGTCCCCGTCGTTTTTTAAAATTGTATAATAATGTCAATGTCATTTGAGTTAATATGGGTTTTAATTTAGCAAATATCAGCAAAGGGATGTGTTTTAGCTGCAAGAGTTTTAGGAATTATGGCTATTTGGATCTATCCCTTTCATTGTCTTTCCTCGCTGCGTTTTTCGTGCTTTTAGTATCGTTCTGCTGAACGCTTGGTCGTCCTGACCGAGACCCCAGTCCCCGGGAGATGGCTGATTGTTTTCCGGGGATTTTTTTAGAAGGGGAGTAACTAACCCTGATTTGAATATTGAAGCAGAGAAATAGAAACGGAAATCATATTCATCAGGACATGAATAATTATGCAAATCGGGAAACCCTTTTTATAATATAATCGGGTAAACGACAATATGAACCCTATAGCTAATTGTGGGAAAATAAGTACAGGCACAATAAAATACTGAGATCCTTCAATAAATTTATAATTACCGATGTGAACCAATCCAAATGATATTGACAAAAAATAAAAAATGTATTTGAAATTTTTATTCCAGAAGGAAATAAAACTCAGTCTGTAAATAAAAGCCAAGCGGTTTATCAGGAAGAATAGCAATAAAAAAGATATTATTGAAAAAACGTCATTAGATATTTTATGGATAATGAGTGCAAGCAGAGTTGAAACTGAAAGTGCTATATAAACAGGATCAAAAATAAGTGATAATCTAAAAATGACCTCTTCCATGACAGGTGCAAAAATCGCAACTAAAAAGAAATAGACCCAAAGATGTTCTTTTAGTGAAGCAGGGATTTCCAGTGTTTCATCAATTGGAAGGGTTAAAAACGCACGAAGAATAGTGATATTGAATGAATTTATTAACCCGATAATCAGAAGCGATAGTAAATAGATTATTATTGCTGTAAATAGAACATTCGTCTTTTTTTCTTTCAAGAGTTTGATAATGTGGCCTTTGAAGAAAACGAAAAAATTCTGACAGGTTAAACATCGTAAAAACTCATATTAAAAACACATCCTGACTTACAAAGTTAAGCAACCATGTATTTCATTCCAAAGTTAATAAGAATTGTTGTGGAGTGGGATTTAAGCAACGAATCATCTTGGTGTCCAATAACCCTAAGTTCCGAATAATCCAGGCTAATAATAGGGGCTGTCTGAAAAGACCTTTTGAACCGCGCAGCACGCTAAGAAGTTGGATAGTAAGGTTGATTCAGGATGAGTGGATTTAGTTCGTCCGGCTACGTCGTTCTCGCGATTGATAGTGCTTATAATAAAGCCCACGGTCATTGCGAGGAGTGCAGCGACGAAGCAATCTCATGGAAATTCAGACCAGTTTATTAAATAAACCTACCCAGTGGAGCACCTTAGACATCTATCACAAACATTTTTCATTGAATTGCTTCATCCAAATATTGAGCTCATAGTAAACAGGCATAATTACTGAAACTGAAGGGGAGTAGATGTTGAAAAACGAATCATTTTAACGTGGATAATGTAAATAGTTACCAGATAAAATCCCGGGCCACAACGATTCCATTAAACCTATCCCAACAAGATTTAAGGGAGAACCGAGTTGCATTGAGCTTTCCTCAGGATTGTTAAGTTGGAGGCTTTGGAACTGGAATTTATGCCTTTCTGTGATTGTATAATGTGTTTGGCCTATCATCTGATAATTTGGTGAATCAGGAGCCAAATCCTTCGAAGCAATGCTGAGTAACCATGCAACTCCCGGCCAGCCGAAACGGATGTTTATAACGTCAAGGTCAACTTCGGTTTTTAATACTTCGAAATCGGTTGCAAATAGCAGAATTTGTATCTGTTTTTCGAGACGATTTTCAGGCATTTGGGACCAGATTTGCTTTAGGCCCACTGCTAGGAAAAGCCTGTCAATGTGCAATGAGGGGAGGTAGGCTTCAAAATAAGGCAGCCATTGCCTTACCAGGCAACTGATTTTTTCGTTATATATATTAAGCTTGAAAGCTTCCTTTAAGCCGAATAAAATGGCAGGAAACCGCCAAAACAGGTCGAAGTTAACATCTTTAACAATAAAAGGGAATTGGGCAGTTACCAATTCATCGATTTTATTGATGGTTAAGATTAATAATTCACGGTTGATTCGTTGTGCCATTGAAAACGGTTTATTTTTATTCTTTAACCGGTTGATTAAATAAAAAAGATAACCTGTCAGGCCTGTGGTCAATTCAAAAGATATAAGGCATTCTTCATTTAAAGTTCTGAATATTTTGTTGTCAACCACTTCCAGAATTTCATCGGTGTTGCCTTCGACAAAGTCGTTTTGTACCATGTACTCAATTCCCCAGCCAATGCCCGCCAGTCCGTTCTCAAAATCGGCAGGAGCAGATGAACTTAGGTTTGCAAAAGCCTTGTCCAGTAAATCGCCTGCAACCTGTTCGTATTCAGGATTACCTGTTTTTCGGAAAAGGTGGTAAAAGAAAATGCAGATCCCAGTGTTGCCACACAGTAAACCGTTGTTGGTCCATGTTAGCCCGTCTTGTTTAATAATTTGGGCTATCTTAATAGTAAGTTGATCCATAAGAAAAAATGCTATTGAAACTTGATTTATTTGCTTTCGGGTTAAATCTATGAGTTCCCCTTCTTTCTTTTGATCCCGATGATTTCTTTTCGTTTAAGCAGATATTGGTCGGCATTATGGAAGGCACTGTTCATCCCTCTGCTATGGCTTAGGTGGAATAACGGGCCGGAAACTCTCTTAATTTTATATCCAAGGTTTTCCCATCGATAATATCTTTCACCATCTTCAAGCCCCCAACCGTAAAAACTTTCATTTTCAAGGCCGGCATCTATATAAGATTTCAGGTTAGCTAAAAATGCACCGCCAACAGGAACTGGAAGATACTTCTCTGCCATTTTAGAGGCGTTTTTTTCAAGCACTTCTATTTCTTCATCTTGAATGAATAATTTTCTTAAAATCATCGATGTGTCAAGAAATCTGTTATCATATGGATAAACAAAATCTGCTTTCCCTTTTCTTAGTAGATTTACAGACTTCACAATTTGATCTACCGGTACCAGGACATCTGCATCCCAAATAGAGATAAACTTGGTTTCAACGCTCTTGGTCATTTTATTCAAAAAACCAGTGCGAAAAAGCACATTATCGTTATCTTCTATAAAACTGTATTGTATGTCCTTGCCTAAAAGTTTTTTCAATAGCCCATTATTATATGAGGAGCATTCCATCACTTTTATTTTTGTTACAAGATTTTTGTTAAGAAAGGAAGTACATAATAAGATGTTCTCTAACCTTTCGATGCTGTCAAGCCTTACCAGAATTAAAAAAGTCAGATCATTTGATATTACTCTCTTATTCATGTTTTTGTCCTATTAAAATATTAAAAAAAAGTTACTGGTATACTTTGATTGGACTCTATAAGTTCGATCCAATCAATTATGAATATTAAGTTCTTTTATTAATTCTTTTAGGATTGTATCATCCTTAAATGGTAGCTTAATTACCCCATCTGATATTTCAGAAAATACAATTGGAGCAGAAATAATATTGTCTTTTAGAATAATTGCTAAGGGTTTCGCAAAATTTTCTTTAGTAACTTTTGCAAATTTTGCAATGACAGCTTGACTTAACCTTAAAGTTAGATATTGACTTTTTGAATTACTATTTGACTTATTAACTTCAAAACTTTTTATCTGATGGAAACTTACAATTTGTACAGTATCAATAAACAAAGATTTATTAGTATAGGAAGAAAAATAAATTTGTTTGCCACCATTTTTTGTTTGGTATATACCATTAAGCTGATGTTTTTGAGCGTTTAATGCTATTGAACAGGAAAAACAGAATATAAACGATACTACTTTTACAATCCGATTAAGGTTCCTCATAATTTGTCAAATGTTTTATTGATTAATAGTTGTTGTTGTTTAAGAAGACTGTGATAAAACTTAATAGGTGTACTTTCTTTTATGAAAATCAAAGCATTGAATCTTTTCACAACACTCCCAGGGTAAAACTGCCGATTCTCTGTAATACCTCCGATTATTCGAATTAGAAATTGCTTGTTTTCATCAATAATATTTGTAGGCAAATAGAAAATATTACTATTTAACCGTAAGCAAAAACTCTCAATACTATTTTGAGGTGGAAATTTTAATGTGCCAATATTCTTAATATCAGATGAGATTTGAAAAGCCTGATAGGTGCCTATACCAGTTAAAAATGCTAAGACAAAATACTCATTTTTATATTGATTGTCAAGCCAATACCCAATAGAACGTGCAATCCCATTCATTTCATCAATCCTATTTAGATGTAATAAATGTCCACAGATAATTGTTTTCTCATCGCCTTTTATATTCTGGTTAATTGCCTTAATAATTTTTTGGGCCATTATTGAATCTCTTACATAGTTATTATTAATAGAATAATTATAAACCATGGAGCATTCCTTAAAACCTTCAGCAGCATTTAGAATATCATAATAAGACAGAGAATCATCAATTTGCATCAATTTGCCTTTATTATTCTCTATTTGATCCAATAAAATGAATGCTTCAGAATTATCTAATATTTTTATAAGTTTATAGCACAATTGATTGTTCCTCCAATGTCTTTCAAAATACCTGTTCAAATTTGATTGATGCTGAAAGGAGACATCCATTCCACAAATAACAACTTTATCTTTTACTGAATAATTGTAATTTTTAAGCCATAATAAGAGGTCAGTCATTTCTTCAGTAAAATAATAATACTGAGCTTTGTTGTTAATGTCTCCAATATTGAACCAATCTTTACTTTTTGTTTTACTTTGTATAAACTTGTTCAACTGAGCTAAATAAGTATCAGGACCTTCAAATATTATTAGTTTACAATTATTTTTTTCTACCATATACTTTATAATTTGGTTTCGGACAACAGCCATTTCATGAGATCCATGTAATGATTCTCCTAACCCAATTATCTTTTTATCTGATAATTCTTTAATCTTTGAAATAGAATAAATATCTTCTAAGAGATCTAATGGCTGCATTTGTATTTTAGATGTATCTTTTATAATTTCTTTAGTATTTCCGTCATTTGACGCGTAAATAGTATTCCCGTCAAATCTTACTTCAAGGTCATCAAACCAAACACGACAATCTTCGTCTAGTGATAATTCAATATAAAGGGAACTGCCATTTGAAGAATTGATAGTAGAAGAATATTGTCTCCAGTTTGTAGCTGGTTCAATCTTAATCGAATCTTTAAGAACTATTTGATCTAGTTTGGACTTAAGATATAGTTTTACATAGGCTTGATTAACGGATGGATTTTTGCTCCAAATGTTTATTTTAGTTTTATAAGTTTTTTTCGGGAAGGTTAATATCTGGTACAATTTTCCGTATGCATGGATATTAGGTATTGATTTAGATGTTTCTAAATATATTGATGAACCTTTTTTAATTGTATTAAGAGAATCTGAATAGAATCTGAATAATCTACCAGAAGGATGCCAGTTGTCTATGTTTAATACTGATATTGGTCTATTAAACAATAAATTGTATTTATCCGAACTGTCTTGTAAATCAATTGATTCTTTCCTGAGATGAGAACAAGACAAGATCAAGAAAAGTGAAATACCAAAAAAATACTTACACTTCTTCATTTTAAAAGAGACCAACGCGGCAACTAGCATCCTTATAAAACTATTCAGAATCAAAAAACAGCAATTATTGTCCGATATGTATTACGGTTTCTCCAACAACCCAGGAGTAACCCGCTCCATATCCTTTGTCTACATATTGGCTTGTCTTAATAACCACTTGTATGTAAGAACCAGAATACTGGCTGACGTTGAAGTAGGCAAATCCTATTGAATTCCACCCGTCAGCTATTATAACCCCATTTTCACTTGCAGTTAGTCCAACAGTGCTAATTTCCTGATTATTTACTAACAGAGTGGCAGTACCTGTAATATTTGAATTAATTTGGGTGTGGGCTGCTCCGACTATTAATTGTCCCGAGACAGTGTTTAAATTAGAATTTACTTGTACATTATAGCTATAGGCTAAACCACCATTTGTTATTCCATAACTTGGAACAAAAGAATATGCGGAGTTTTGTATCCAAGAACTTGGATTTCCTCCACTTCCTGCTGTATTACCACCTCCTGAATCTCCTGAGGTACCACCTCCTCCACCTCCGCCTCCGGGATAACCTCCTGATCCATAATTTGATCCAGAAGATGTATTTCCACTGTTTCCATTTGAATAGTAAAAAGGAAAGGATCCATTGCCCCAAATATACGAACCAGTAACTACTGCTTCTCCCACATACCAGTAAGTACTTCCGTCAGGCCCTGTTACCCATTCCCCTCCTCCTTTCATGGATTTTTGCTTGTCTACACTAATCTTTTCAAAATTGTCAAGTTTTAATTTTTCCAGCTTTTTCATAATTTAGAATTTAAATTTAACAATAAAATTTTACTTTTTACTAACGATATATTTAAGATTATCGAACAGTCGTTCCAATAATTTTCTTCTTTTAATTAATATATCAGCGATCCCTTTAATTTCGTACCTGAAATTCAGCTTTGCTCCGTAATTAGTTGTCAGTTCTGTTGGAAGATCCAATGTAATTAGGTAGGTATTGATTTTATTTTGCCCGGATAATTCAACTGTCTGATTAGAGAGTTGAGAAATTGTTTTCACCTTCCCGCTAATTGATCCATATTCAAGAAATGGATAGTTATCAAGTTTTATGATTACATCCTGACCAACAACTACTTTCCCTGCTCCCTGTGATGGTAAATATACCTGTCCAAGAATAGGATTATCCGATGGGAGAACAGAAAATACGCATGTCCCTGCTGTTAAAAAATCATTTTCCCTCCAGAAATTAAGATATTCAAGCGTCCCTTTAATGGGACTAATAAAGCAATAAGTGAGTTTCCATTTCCTGATCCCAGTAATTAACTCATTATAGCAAGAAATAAGTTCCATTTTTAGTTTTGATTCTATTTCTTTCTGTTCGAGTAACATCGCCTGTAATTTGTACCTGGTATCTTCAATCTGTATTCCGATAGATGTATTATCTCTTTCCACAGCCTGGCTGCTCTCAAGTATTCCATAATATTCAATTGAAGAGCGATCGATGTCAATTTCAGCAATGGCTGAAGAACGGAAGAGGGAGCTATCTCTATGAACACTTTTCTCTGCAATTTTAAGGGTGCTGTTTTTGGTCTTTTGCTGCCTCTGATTATTCTCCCTCAGCTTCAATTGCGACTTGAGCATAGATGAAATGTTCTTCAACTTTTTTTCATACGGTTTGCCGGACCGGTATTGTGATACCTTCTCAACCGAATTAAGAAAAGTGTAATATTGTGCACTTAATTCTCCTAATAACAAAGTTGATGACGTTTCTATAAAAGTGTGATTCCGATATAAGGAGTCAGGCTTTTCCCGGATAAGATATTCTTCAATTACCAGTATATCATTAAGCTTAGCAGGATTATCTAAAAATGCAAAAATTTCGTTTTCACTCAGGGTATCTGAATTTTTCTTTAATAAATGTAATTTCCCTGAACTATTGGCTACAATTTTTACAGGAGCTTGACGGGCTGTTATGGAAACAGGACCGGACACCTTTTCGGGATATTCGATCATCCATCCAAAAAATAAAAGTAATCCGGCCAGGCTGACTACGATTACAGCTACAATCCTTCCGGTACGATTTGGTATCCGATCAATTATATCCCTAACCTCTTCCGTTCGGCTCAGCATGTTTTCATTGTCTTCCTTCTCCATCTCAATTGGCTTTTTCTACTAATTGTATTTCGGATTGAGCATTCTTTTTTTCTGTCCAAATACCCATCTGTTTATTCACCAAATCAAAATAGTGTTTTTGGTTTTTCATAAGTTCCTGATGATTGCCAATCTCGATAATATATCCATCTTTTAAAACAACTATCTGGTCAGCATTCATTATAGTGCTCAACCTGTGGGCAATGACTACTACAGTACGTTTCTCAAATGCTTGACTTAAAGCTTTAACAATTAGATGTTCATTTATAGCATCGAGAGCATTAGTAGCTTCATCAAGAAAAAGAAATGAGGGAGACTTGTACAAGGCCCTTGCGATAAGAAGTCGTTGTTTCTGACCACCGCTAAGTCCCCGGCCTACCTCACCTATTTTTGTATGGTAACCTTGTGGCATCTGCTCAATCTCACTTGCAATATGAGCTATCCTAACAGCTTCTTTCAACTTATAAAAATCAATATCTTCATCATCAAGAACAATATTATTTAGAATTGTATCATTGAATATTTTCCCGTCCTGTAATACAACACCACATTGGTTGCGCCATTCCCTGAGACTTAAATTGGAGATATTCATATTGCCAATTAGTATATCGCCAAAAGAAGATTGATACAATCGCAAAAGAAGTTTCAAGAGAGTTGATTTCCCGCTACCACTTCCTCCAACAAACGCAGTTGTTTTACCTTCCGGAATTATGAGATTGATTTGTTTCAACACAAATGGTGAATTTGGAGTATACTGAAATGAAAGATTCCTAATAACAAGATTTTTATTATCAGTGATATTCAGTTTATTTGTAGCAATAATATCTTCTTCATCTTTTAACTGGTGAATTTCATTAATACGTAAAAAACTGATTTTTGCATACTGTGCCGAAATGATAAATCCAATAAATTGAGTTAATGGGCCATTTAACATACCAATAATAAACTGAGTTGATATCATCACCCCGAANGTTATATCACCGTTTATGACGGCTTTTGCACAATAGAATGTAATAGCCAAGTTTTTAATACTCTGAATAAACTGTGCACCAAGGTTCTGTGCATTAGTGATATTCAGAACCTTCAGATTGACTTTGTATAATTTGACCTGAATACTTTCCCATTTCCATCTTTTTTGCTTTTCGTAATTATTAATTTTAATATCCTGAATGGATCCGACTGTTTCAACCCAGTAACTCTGGTTCTGTGAAATAAGGTTGAAGTATTCCCAGTCAAGTTTTTTTCTGATTTTCAGAAATGCTAATACCCACAAAATATATAAGATGCTTCCGACAATGAAAAAGAAAAAAATAGTGGTATTAAAAATTAAAAGTACGACACTGAATGTGACAAATGTCAGCGATGAGAAAACCAAATCCAAAGAGCTGTTCATTATAAAGCTCCTGATCCGTTCATGATCCTGGGCACGTTGAAGAATGTCACCGATCATCTTATTTTCAAAGAAAGTGACCGGTAATTGCATTAGCTTGATTAAGTAATCTGATATTAGAGAAATATTAACTCTTGCAGTTATATGCATAAGCAGCCAATCTCGTATGGCGCTTGAGATAGCACCGCTTAAGATGATGACAATATTGGCAATCAGAACGAGATTAATAAAATTAAGGTCGCGCGTTTGGATCCCAACATCTATTACAGCTTTTGAAATAAAAGGTAAGAGACCCTGTAAGGCTGTGGCAATAACCATTACTACGAAAATGTTCAAGAAATTTTTTCGGTAGGGTTTAAAATATCCGAGTACGTTTTCAAATGTTTTTTTTCGCTCAGTTTTTTCTTCAAGATCACGTTGCATGAAATCTGCCATGGGTTCAATGGCCAATATTGCACCAGAGTCTTCACCTGTCTTGTACCATCCTTTTTCAAATTCAGTATGCGAATAGTTGACGAGTCCTTTTGCCGGATCGGAAACAAATATTTTTGATTTGGTTGTTTTATGAACAACGATGAAATGGCTGTTTTGCCAATGAACAATGCATGGTAATGGTACTTTTGAATGAAGATCTCTGGTACCAGTCTTTACTGCCAATGTATGCAACCCGATTTTTTCCGCGCCATAACTTAAATCAAGAAACGAAACCCCTTCTCTCGTAATTCCACATAAATCACGTAAATGTTGAAGGGAATAATATTTACCAAAATGCTTGGCAATTATCTTCAAACATGCTGGACCGCAATCCATGGAATCTAATTGATACTCGAAAGGAAATTCTTTAAATACCATAGCAATAGAATAATTAAATATGTACCAATATTTAAATTGTTATAAATTTTCTTTACATAATAAGGGACTCCACGACAATTTCTCAAAAAGTCCAAAAATTTTTCTAGCACTTTATATTCGGACTTTGACTTAAGTTTAATTGCAATATCAATATTAAAAACTACCGGGGCCAAAAAAATGAAAAATTCAAACTTTTTTTAATTATTTTTTTGAGTTTATTAAGTCAACAAGAATACCTTATATTATATAGTAGCTGCTTCCGGTATTTTTTATTATGTGGGGTGCTGTTAGAGAAACCCCTCTGTTCCTTCAGCTGGCGGGCGAGGGGGTATCTCTCCCATCGCGCTATAATCTTTTATTTTTCTAAAATGGATTTATTTTGTTATTCTTTGACTATCTCTTTTTGTGAATATTTGGAATCTTAATAATATATTTTTCAATATTCCGGTGCGATGCTGTAAGCGGTAATTACAAATGCGAGATTTCAGTAAACAGGAATGCAAGTGTTTCTGCATCGTTAATTACCGATTTTCAAAGAAAAAAATTAAAGAACGTTATCTTCAAAGATAGTTTTTCTGTTTTCCAACCGGTATGATTTTCCGGATAATTTTACGACTTCGCATTTAAAAAGCAACCGATCAAGGATTGCTGCGGCCAGAACTTCATCATCCAGGACTTTGACCCATTCATCAGGACTTTTGTTGGTTGTAACGATAATAGAGGCATTCTGGTGCAGGTGATCAATAAGGTTGAAGAGTGTTACCGATTGTTTTCGTTCTATGGGGAACATCATAATATCATCAACCACTAACAGATCGGCGTTGAGCAATATCGTATATTCCCGGGCAGCCGACTTGGTAATATCTTTCATTTTCAGAAGATGGTTTAGCTGTTCCATTGTCCTGAAGCAAGCCTTATAACCCTTTAGTAAAGCTTCATAACAAAGTCCGGCCCCGATGAAGGTTTTTCCTGTTCCGCTTGGACCCATAAGTATGATATTAAAATTTTGTTCGAGCCAGACACATTCGCGCAATTGAGTTACTTGTTTTCGGGATATTCCACCGAGATGATTTTCTTGCCATAGATCCAGGTCATGATTGGCAGGCAGTTTAGCGTTTCTGAGCCTCTTAGCAAGATTTTGCTGATTACGGTGATCTATCTCTGCATTGAACAACCCAAAGGCAAAATCAAGATAACTTATCTGCTGTTGCTGGGCACTGATGAGCAGATCATTCATTACCCCACCTGCTCCTGTAAGTTTGAGTTGTCGGGCAAGACTACAAAGGTTTTCTGTTTTTGTTTCCATAGTCAATTAAAGATTTGTTTATAATCTGATATACTGCTGGTTTGTGGCTTTATCTTATACTTGCTGTTTTGAAGCAGGAGAACCTCTTTGTTTAATTGGGGAGGATCCAATACTGCTTGCCTCAGTGAGAGCAATACTGGTTCAAAATCAGCAGCCTTTGGCAGTTTATTTTCGAGACAATAAGTCAGTGTTTGGTCCATTTCATCTTTCGTGTATTTTTTCCCTGCTGATGCAATCATGTTAATCTGGTCGCGTGCATAACAAGGCATTTGTTTGTGTATATTTTCGAGGTACTCTGTGGCCTTATCCGGCTCTGAGAACAACCCGGTCACCTGAGCTATAAGTTCATTCACTTTTTTGCTATGATCACGTTTATGGTTGTTGTTTCGAACTTGCTGTCCTTTCAGCAGTGATATCTCATGCCTGGCAATTTCTTCTCTGCCAATATTAGAGATGATCAGGCAGTCATTTTGCTGCCGGACAAATACTTCTGTTTTTGGCTTTTGGAACGTACCATCAGGAACCGAGTATGAGCTGCCTTTAAAATGGATGACATTATCTTTTGTTACGTTGTATGCCGGATGATCTCTGGCAATGGCAAATGGCTGTTTTAAAGGGATCAGATGTTCTTTTTCCAGTTCCCATTCAAGCGTTGGTATTTTTAATGTAGTAGAATGTACCTTGGCATTAGCAGTTCGTCCCAACCAATCAATCGCCTGGTCATTAAG
>JGI24133J20442_1000447_pt1 | contig 12858 bp, 10 predicted proteins | sample BarGraNGADG00311_2_FD_20442 | JGI IMG/M metagenome (IMG submission 20442)
CCACGGGCCGTAATGTTGCGGCGGCGTGCGCCAAGCAATCGGAGAGAGCATCGCAATGCGCATAGCTAACCCTTTATGCTAACCGGGTGATTGGGAGACGATGATTGTTTGTAACTAGGGAATTTTTAGTTGACTTTGAGCAGTCGAATGAAAAACGGGCCAAAAGGCAAGAAATGGTAGATTCAGCTCCCTGATTCAAGTTAATGGACTTTTTCCCAAGCCCATCATGACATCCTCCGGTGGTGTGATCATAGACAACCTGCCCAAGCATATTATCTCCCAGGAACCAGTTGAATGCTTTGTATGCCAATTCCCTGTAATGCTCCTCGTTCGTTACCCGAAACATCGCGTTGAGAGCTACTACGGTAGCAGCAACATCCTCGGGCTGTTGGTCAAAATACTGTCTCGTCTCTCCCCTTACAAACCAGCCGTCTTGGCCTATGGGGATGTACATGCTGTCATTGAAGGTATGCTTAATCAAGAAGCTGAGGGTTTTTTCAGACACTTCGAAATATTTTCTCGCACCGGTTATTCTGCATCCGTGTAGAAGAGCTTCTGGCATGAGAGCATTTGAATACGTCAGATAAGGCTCGAACCACTCCCAGTCCTGTGAGTGATTCTTCTCGTATAGAGCCAAGAGTTTTTCACAGTTGTGTTTTAGTGCAGCAAGCGTTCTTGCATCCTCCCATCTCGAAAGCAAACTTGCGAGGGCCTTGATATAAGAAGCGATAGCACGAGGTGAGGAGAAAGCAATGTCTTTCCGGAAACTCTGCTCAAACAAGTAATGGGCCTTTTTTCTCAAGCGTCCGGGGATTTGTTTGGTAGTTGAGACCACGGCAAGCGCATATAGTCCCCTGGCGCTGGCATCTTCTGAGTATTCACGGCTATTCCTCTGTTCGTCAATAGTGTGGTTTGGATTGACATAGTTATCGAAATAACCATCGGGTTTGGCTACCCGATAAAGAAAGTCGAGGTAGATGGAGACGAGACTTAGTGAAGAAGAGGTTCTGTGTTGTTCATAATCGAGCGCGGCAACAACCAAAGCCCGGGCATTATCGTCCAAGGTATATCCAGAGGAAAGATCCGGCTCGGCAAACTCGGCAAACTGAATAATGCCGAAGTTGTCAGTCAATTTAGCCAGATGCGTAAGCTTTGCGCGTGGAAGTTCCCTTTGTGCCAGGGTTAGCTCCGGCACAAATTGAGAGAAGTATTTCACGTAGGAAAGGGCAACATTTTGCCAGGTCATGTGTCTTGTGTGTAGATAAGATCTCTTGCCCATTTGCAGACGAAGCTGATCATTGCCCAACAATTCAATGATGGCATCACTGAAAGCCTGCGGGTTCTTAAAGTCAACTAATACGCCTACATCATCAGTAATGTCCTCTCTGGCCTGGGCAAAAGCCGTGGATATTACCGGACGACCGCTGCCAAGGGCGTAAGACAAAGTGCCGGAGACGGTCTGGTTTGGATCTAAGGAGGGAGATATATAGATATCGGTAGCCGATAGGAACTCTAGAAGGTCATTTAGATCATAATAGGTGTTGTCGAAAAGAACGTATTCGCTCAAACCGAGTTCGTAAACTTTCTCTATGAGAGAATTACGGTAACTTTCGCCTTCCTGTTTCACAACAAGAGGATGGCTAATGCCGGCGACGAGATATCGAACATTAGGGAACTTCCGTACTACCGGCGGCAAGGCCTCGATCACGTACTCGATCCCCTTGCCGGGGCTAAGAAATCCAATGGTTGAAAGGATCAATTTGCCAGAAAAGCCAAGTGCAGACTTGGCTTTCTTGGTATTTCTATAGGGAACATGGTGGATCCCATGAGGAATAACTTGAATTCGATTAGGATCCAACCCGTAATCTTTTTCGAGAATCTTCTTTGAGTAGTGCGTCATAACGATTATTCCTTTTGAATACTCCATGATAGCTTGAACAACGTTGCGCATCCCTTCGTCTGGAGTGGGAAGAACTGTGTGTAGTGTGGCAACAACCGGTTTCTGAAGTTTTTCTAAAAAGAGAAGTATGTGTGAACCGTTTTCCCCTCCGAAGATCCCGAATTCATGTTGGATGTTGACAAGTCTTACCTTTTCGAGCCGGTTGAGCTTGTCGGCAGCATCAACGTAGTCTTTTTCACGGGGTTGACATATCTGGGATATTACTTTGTCAGGGTAGGGATAATGACTTACTTCAGTACGATTCATCGCAATAATCTTTGACCTAATCGACGGTTCGAACATCTTGTCAACAGCATTGGTAAGGTCAGTGGTAAAGGTGGCGATGCCGCACTGTCGCGGCGGGAAGGTAGAAACACAGACTATCCAGTATCTATTCTGCTGTTGGGGGCTCATGGTCTCACGGGCTTCTCTTGAGTTTGGTCAACAGCTCTGCCAGATCAACGGATCTCGCGGCAATCAGCTTGTCGACAGCGCCATAGTAGATATAGACACGGCCATTTCTAACCACTGCTCCGGTAGGGAAAACCACGTTGTCGACATTCCCAATCTTCTCCCATGTTTCTTCTGGTGAAAACAAGGGGGGTTTCAAGCGGCCTATTACTTTCAGCTGACATTTCCCATTTCCAGCCGCCGACGCCATCATTATACCCCCTTGAAGCCGATTACCGAGGCGCAATCTCGCCTTCGTCTCTCTTTCTCGAAGTTACCGCCTGCCGCGTGCCTGTCGAGGCCGTCTTCGATGACGATTGAGGACCATTGACCGTTATCTCTGCGTTCATGTGAACAACCTCTGTGCCTATCAAGTCGGCGCGGCGACCAGGCAACGTATACGCTCCAGGAGAGCGGCGAATAGCGCCTCAGGGACGGCGACCTCCGCCATCTGGAAGATCGTCCTCCTCGAATGGCTCATCACCTTTGCTCCAATCTTTATGAGCTTGAGCTGGATGCTGGATAGCGACCAGTGCGAGACCTGACTCGGAAGGGCGAAACGGCGGAAGAAGTTGCCCAGGTTATAGGCAAGGACGAACAGCGCGAGCCGGACTTGGTTGGAGGAGAACCGTGTGCAGGAGAGCCTGGTCCAGGTAAGGGTGCGTTTCCCTTCCTTTATCCACTGCTCGCAGTTGCCGCGCTTGTTGTAGAACCTCACCACGTTCTTGGCTTTCGCGGTCATGTTGGTCACGATAAAGCCAACCCTCGGGAACAGCTCACCTGCGTGCCACTCCACCTTCGCAATCACCCTCCTGGGCGTGCTCCAGGAGGTGGCCTGGTAGGAGAAGTCATGGTAGAAAACCCTTGGTCTCTTGGGAGGTCTTCCCACCGGCCTGGTCATGAGGTGCTCTATATCCCTGGAGAGTACCTGGTTTGCGGGAAGTCTGGTGGCGTAGAGGATGTGGTTCTGCTCCAGGTATTCGTAGACGCCCGGTGAGGCGAAGGCGGCATCCCCTCGGAAGTAGAGCTCACAACCCCGTATTACTGGGGAAGACTGCTGGGCGCCGAGTGCGAGCCGGACCCCGGAGCCCTTGACCCCGCATCGCGTAGCACGCGCCCTGAGGGCGCTCGCAGGGGGCTGTTCATGGAGCAGTCGGCGCGGGGCTACGGGGCGGCACTCGAGAAGGCACTGATGGGCGTCACAGACGCCGTAGAGAAGCAACGCGCCCGAAAGCACCCACCGGGAACGCCTCTTCCCTGACCGGTCCTGAGCCTGATGTCAAAATGCACCACGGGGGCCTGACCCCGGAGGCGCATTCGGCTGTTACCTACATTTTACATTCGTGAAACCGTCACGAAACATCGCCCTTCTAACCTGAGTTCATGAGACACGGTCTGCGAACGGGGGTCAGACGGGCGTGACGGATTTGACGACCATGCGCGACAGGCGCCACAAGCTATACAGGGCGACGCTGGTGGCCGCACTTATCATTATGGCCCTGTTCTGCCTCGGTTCCATCGCGAGGGCGGGTGACCCGAACGGAACAAAGACCGGCAACAGGACCGATGTCTCTGCTCCGGCCGACAAGGGCGCCAGCCCCTTGGACGCCGTGCTCGATGACGTCGGCCACAACAAGATCGCCACCAACTTCATCTGGGTGTTTCTCGGTGGCATCCTGGTCTTCTTCATGCAGGCCGGGTTCGCGCTGCTCGAGACGGGCTTCTGCCAGAAGAAGAACGCGCTCCACGTCATGATGACCAACTTCATGATATTCGGCATAGCAGTGCTGGCTTTTTACTTCATCGGGTTCGGGATCATGTTCGGAGGGGTAGGCGCGCTCAAGATGTTCGGCGGCACCGCGATCATGACGCGCGAGGTGGGTATCGGCGGATGGGGCCTCTTCGGGTTCAAGGGCTTCGCCCTGGGTGGCCCGGCATACGATACCGGGATCTTCCTGTTCTTCCTGTTTGAAGTAGTGTTCATGGACACGGCGGCGACCATTCCCACCGGGGCGATGGCCGAGCGCTGGAAGTTCTCCGCGTTCTGCGTATACGGGTTATTCATGGGCGCTATCCTGTACCCGATCTTCGGCAACTGGGTATGGGGCGGCGGCTGGCTGTCGCAGCTCGGTGTGCACGCTCACCTCGGACACGGCTTCGTCGATTTCGCGGGGTCGTCGGTGGTGCACGCCGTGGGCGGCCTGACGGGCCTGATGGGAATACTCGTGCTCGGACCGCGCATCGGGAAGTTCAAGAAAGACGGCACGCCGCGGGCGATACCCGGGCACAACATCCCCATAGCGATCGTCGGGACCATCATCCTGGTGTTCGGATGGTTCGGGTTCAACGCCGCCAGCACCCTGAACGGCGGCGACCTCAGGCTGGCGGTGGTCGCCACCAACACCTTGCTCGCGTCTTGTTTCGGTGCCGTAGTGGCGATGCTGTATATGTGGAAGAAGACGGGGTTCCCGGACCCGTCCATGAGCGCCAACGGGTGCCTCGCAGGACTCGTGGCCATCACCGCGCCGTGCGCTTTCGTGTCCGGCTGGGAAGCCGCGATCATAGGTGCCATCGCCGGCGTGCTGGTGTGCGTCGCGGTGACCACACTGGAGCGGCGCTTCAAGATCGACGACCCCGTCGGCGCGGTGGCGGTCCACGGCGTCAACGGACTATGGGGAGTCATCGCGCTGGGCATCTTCGCGGACGGCACCTACGGTGCCGGGTGGAACGGTGTGTCAGGGACCGTCAGAGGCCTGCTCTACGGGGGATATGGACAGTTCCTGGTGCAGCTCATCGGCGCAGCGACGTGCATCGTGTTCGTGTGCACGCTCGCGTATGCGTTCTTCAAAGTGCAGGATAAGATCCAGGGCATCAGGGTGGCCCCCGCGGATGAGGTGAACGGCCTCGACTCCGCAGAGATGGGAGTCCCGGCATACACGGACGAGACCACGGACCTTTATGACGACATTGCCTGAGCCGATAGTGGAGGACTGATGAAAAAGGTCGAGGCGATAGTTAGAACGAACAAGCTGGATTCAGTGATCGACGGGCTCGAGACCATCGGTTACCCGGGCGTCACCATCACCGCGGTGAAAGGCCACGGCAAGCAGAAGGGCCTGGAGCAGCAATGGCGGGGCAACGCCTACACTATCCGGTTCATACCAAAGGTGAAGGTCGAGGTCGTCGTCATGGACGAGGACCTGGAGAAGATGATCGACATCATCGTCAGGAAGGCGCGAACCGGCGCGATCGGCGACGGCAAGATATTCGTCACCGATGTAGCCGACGCGATACGGGTAAGGACGGGAGAGGTCGGAGACCGGGCCATCTGAGCGTGCCTCCCGGCGTGTCGTGGTATGCTATTTTGAAGCGGCACGGCAGGGAGGTTGAAAGGTGCCAGGACTGGTTCTTGCGCTCGCTCAGGTCAAGAGCGCGGTCGGAGATCTCGAGGGCAACTCGAGCAAGATAATGGAGTACGTCGAGGAGGCAAAGGCCGCCGGCGCGGACATAGTGCTCTTCCCGGAGCTTTGCCTGACCGGGTATCCTCCCGAGGACCTCCTCCTCAAGACCGATTTCAACCGCAGCAGCATGGCCGCGATGAACGAGCTCGCGAGCGGCATCGGTGACACCATCGCGGTGGTGGGCTACGCCGAGGCGGACTACGACGTCTTCAACTCGGCGGCCGTTATCAACCGGGGAAAGTTGCGCTGCGTCTACAGGAAGACTTTTCTCCCTAACTACGGCGTCTTCGATGAGAAGAGGTACTTCGGCGCCGGCAACCGCAACGTGGTGATCGAAGTCTCCGGGGTGCGCGTGGGAATAACCATCTGTGAGGATATCTGGTTCCCCGGCGGGCCGGTGGAAGAGCAGGTGGCGCGCGGAGGCGCCGAGATCATCCTCAACCTATCGGCGTCCCCGTTCAACCGCGGAAAATACGAGTACCGCAGGAAACTGATCGCATCGAGGTCGATGGACGGGCCGGTCGTGATCGCTTACTGCAACATGGTCGGCGCCCAGGACGAGCTGGTCTTCGACGGCGGGTCCTGTGTCTATCATCCTCAACAGGGGTTCATCGCGACGGCCCGGAGGTTTGAAGAAGAGCTGCTGGTGTGCGAGGTCGACCTCGAGCCCCTCAAGAGCAATCGCCTCCTGGAGCCGCGGTTCCGCTACAGCCGGGCGGAGTGCCCTCACTCAGAGGTTGAGGTCTGCGTCCTGGAAAAGCCGTCCACCTTCGAGGCCGCGAGGCCTGATTCAGGGCGCGTGGAGCCGGTCGCGGAGATGTCGCTCACCGAAGAGATATTCGAGGCGCTGGTGCTGGGCCTGGATGAATACGTCGCCAAGAACGGGTTCAAGAAGGTCGTGCTCGGGCTCTCCGGCGGGATCGACTCGGCGCTGACCGCGGCGCTCGCCGTAGAGGCGCTGGGTAAGGAGAACGTGGTATGTGTTTTCCTCCCCTCCAAGTACACGGCGGGGGAGAGCGGCAGCGCGGCGGAGGAGCTCGTGCAAAACCTCGGGGTGAAGTTGATAGTGCTGCCGATAGGATCGGTCTACACCAGCTATGTGGAGGACCTGGCGCCTGAGCTGGGCGAGAAAGACGAAGGGGTCGCCTACGAGAACCTCCAGGCACGGATCAGGGGCAACCTCCTGATGGCGTTATCCAACCAGTTCGGCTGGCTGGTGCTGGCCACCGGCAACAAGAGCGAGCTGTCGATGGGCTACTGCACTCTGTACGGGGACATGGCAGGAGGCTTCGCTCTGATCAAGGACCTCTTGAAGACACAGGTCTACGAGGTTGCCGAGTACATCAACGAGCGCGCGGGCAAGGAAGTCATCCCGGCGTTCATAATCGAGCGGCCGCCTACCGCCGAGCTCCGGGCGGACCAGCTCGACACCGACTCACTGCCTCCCTATGAGGAGCTCGACCCCGTGCTGGAGGCGTACGTCGAACAAGGGCTGGGCGCTCAGGAGATAGTGGCTAGAGGCATGAGCCACGAACTCGTCTCACGGGTGATAGCGACGGTCGACGCCAACGAGTACAAGCGGCGGCAGGCTCCCGTCGGGGTCAAGATCACTCCCCGGGCGTTCGGCCGCGACTGGCGGATGCCCATCTCAACCCGCCGCCGCTAAACGTTTCGGGGATGCACCACTGGGGTCAGGCACCGGTGGTGCATTTAAATACGTTTCCCTGGTCAAACATCAAAAATGCACCACCGGTGCCTGACCCCAGTGGTGCATCGAACGCCCGAAAAGTTTAGTCAGGGGTAAAGGCCCCGAGCCTTGATCGCCTTTGAGACCCGGTCGACTGCCAGGATCATCGAAGCAAGACGCAGGTTCACGCCATGGTGCTTGCCGATCTCGAGGACCCGGTAGAAAGCGGTGACCATTATCTCGTACAGGCGCTCGTAGACGTCCTCTTCCTTCCACAGGAGCGACTGGATGTTCTGCACCCATTCGAAGTAGCTCACGGTGACTCCTCCCGCGTTGCAGAGGATGTCAGGGATCACGAAGGTACCGCGCTCGAAAAGGGCTCTCTCCGCTTCAGGCGTCACGGGGGCGTTGGCGGCCTCCGCCACAATGCGGGCCTTGACTGAGTCGACGTTGTCCATGGTGATGGTCCCGCCAAGCGCGGCCGGGACCAGGATGTCCACGTCCAGCGTCAGCAGCTCCTCGTTGGTTATGTCCCGGCAGTCAGGAGTGCCGCAGACGGAACCCGTCTTCATGGTCCGGGCGGCGACTGCCCAGAGATTGAGGCCCTTGGGATTATATATCCCGCCGCGGACGTCCGATATCGCGACGACGCGGGCTCCCTTGTCCGTAGCGAGCTTGGCGACGTTGCCACCCACGTTTCCGGCGCCCTGGATCGCGACGGTGGAACCCTCGAGCGTCGTCCCGGTCACCCGGCACGCCTCCTCGATCGTCGAAATCACTCCCCGGGCGGTCGCGTCGAAGCGGCCTTCGGACCCGCCGATCTCGGTTGGCTTTCCTGTGACCACCTCGGGCACCGAGTACCCTGCGTTGACGCTGTAAGTGTCCATGATCCATGCCATTATCTGAGGGTTGGTGTTCACGTCGGGAGCGGGGATGTCTTTCTCGGGTCCGAGTATTATCCCGACCTCGGAGGTATAGCGGCGCGTCAGCCGCTCGAGCTCTGAGGACGACATGTTGTCCGGCTCGCAGATGACGCCACCTTTAGCGCCGCCGTACGGGATCTTCACGACCGCGCACTTCCACGTCATCAGCATCGCGAGCGCCTTCATCTCGTCGATAGTGACCCCCGGGTGGTACCGCAGCCCGCCTTTGGCCGGGCCGCGGTCGAGGCTGTGCTGGACGCGAAAGCCTTCGAAGACCTCGATCGACCCGTTGTCCATGCGCACAGGTAGCGAGACGCACAGTATCCGGCGAGGACTCTTCAGTATGACTGTCTGGTCTTGAGGCAGTTCGAGGAAGCTCGCGACTTCATCGAGGTCGCTCAGGGCGTTTTCCCACTGGTTCACGAGATCGCCTCCTGGTATCGAGGGCTGCTGGCGCCGTTCGCCCGGTACAATTATGATATCCAGTGGCGGATACAAACGGCAACGTGGTCGGGGCGGCGCCCCACAGGAAAGGAAAGGACATGAGAGAACTTAAAGCGACGCCGGCGAGGATGGTCGCTGAGGGACAGGTCGCCGAGTTCGGCACGTTCGAGGAGCCTTTCCGCGAGGTGAACCTCCTGGACGTCGAGCTGGAGATGCGCGGCCGCAAGGTTCCCCGCACGGTGCGGGACTTCAGGCTGAAGGAATGGGAGCACTTCGGGATCATTACCGATGACTATTACTTCGGGATGGTGATCTTTGACGCGAAGTTCATGGGGACTTCCTTCTTCTACGTCTACAACCGGCAGAACGGCCATTTCTTCGAGCATGAGCGCACCTCGGTGGGGGGGCCGGTGAGGGTCGCCCGCGAGCTGTGGCACGGCGAGTGTTACTTCCGCTCCTTCGGCTACAGCATGGAGTTCGAGAACAGGCTCGACAGCGGCCTCCACCGCCTGAGGGTCGAGATCAAGGGCAAGAGCAACAAGCCTCCGATCAACGCCGAGATATACATGCTGGAAGACATTGAGAAGCTTCAGCCTCTGGTCCAGGTGAGCCCCGTGGCACCTAACAGGCCGCTCTACACTCACAAAGCGGCGGCCCCCGTGGAGGGCAAAGTGATCGTGGGCGACAAAGAGATCAAGCTCAACCCGGCGACCGACGTGGGGCTCGTGGACGTCCAGAAGACTTTCTACCCTTATCACACGTTCTGGAACTGGGCGACGTTCGGCGGGCATGATGAGAACGGCAGGCTCATCGCGATGAACGCCTGCCAGAATTTCATCACCTGTGACGAGGATTACAACGAGAACTGCACCTGGGTGGACGGCAAGATCACGCTCCTGGGGGCGGCGCAGTTCGAGTTCGACAAGGGAGACCTCATGAAGCCGTGGAAGGTCTCCACCTCGGCAGACGGCCTTGACCTCACTTTCAAGCCCGAGGGGGAGCGCGAGGGCAAGGTCAACCTCGGGGTTGTGATGTCCGATTTCCACCAGCCCTTCGGTGATTTCAAAGGCACCATGCCGGGCCCGGCCGCGCAGAAGGTGGACGTGGACGGCATGTTCGGGCTGTGCGAGTGGCACCTGGCGCGTTTCTAGAAGAAATGGACGTGTGTGATGGGCAAAGAAAGCGAGGGCGCGAAGCCCGCAGGGGCTAGCCGACACCTCGAGGCGCTGTCAGAGATCAGCGCGGCTATAACTTCCGAGACCTACCTGGATGACATACTCAGGCTGATCGTGGTCGTCACCGCGAAGGTGATGGGCTCGAACATCTGTTCGCTGATGCTGTTGAACGAGCAGACCGGCGAGCTCGAGATCAAAGCTACACAGGCTGTCAGTGAAGACTACCTCAAGAAACCGCCTGTCATAATCGGGGAGGGCCTCAGCGGGCTCGCGGCCAAAGAAGGCAAGCCTGTCGATAGCTGGGACGTGAAAGAGGACCCCCTCTACGTCAACAAAGAGGTCGCCGTGAAGGAGAACCTCTGCTCGCTGTTGTGCATGCCGATGAGCATCAAGGGGCGCGTGCTCGGGGTCATCAACTGCTATACGTCAGTGCCCCACGAGTTCTCCCGCGAGGAGAAGACCATCCTGGGGACTGTTGCGAACCAGGCGGCCATGGCTATCGAGAACACCGACCTGGTTATAAAGGCGCAGTTGATGGAAGAGGAGCTCGTCACCNGNAAGCTNATCGAGCGCGCGAAAGACATCCTGATGGAGGAGCGCGGCATCAGCGGCTACGAGGCCTTCCAGGCGATGAGGCGNAAGTCGATGGACACCCGGCGCCCCGTCAGGGAGATAGCGGAGGCGGTCATCCTCGCCCACGAAGTCGGGATGCAGTAACCAGGCTCAAAGCCGCGCACGAATGAGCACCGTAAGCCGAGGATGCCGCAGCCCGCTCCAACGTACCAGCCGGCCTGCTTGACGCCGGCAGGGTCATGACATAGTATTTCCCGCGGATTGCGCACGATGAGGTGCGCGCACAGAGACGACGTCGTCAAAGATGTCGTCTTTTTCTTTGTCTGGAGGAACCAAATGGGCATTTCCGACACGAAGACACTTGCAGAGTTTGTCGCTGATGTGGTGGAGCAGAATGGCGCTGAGCGGAGCAAGCTTGCGGCGATCCTCCACGAGGTCCAGCGGGAGTACAACTACCTTCCGGAGCAGGCGCTCAGGGATATCGCGGTGCTCATGGAGATCCCGATGACGGATGTCTACGGGGTCGCCACTTTCTATACGTCATTCTCCCTGGTGCCGAAAGGCCGCCACATCGTGACTGTGTGCATGGGGACGGCCTGCCACGTCAGGAATTCGCGGGGCATCCTTGATGAGATCTGCCGCTTCCTGGGCATCAGCCCGGGGGAGACGACCGAAGACATGGCGTTCAGCCTGGAGACCGTCAACTGCCTGGGGGCGTGCGCGATGGGCCCGATCATGGTCGTCGACGGGAAGTACTTCGGAGAGATGACCGGCACCAGGGTGGGCCGGATCCTCAAAAGTACCAGAAAGACGAGGTCGCCGAGGTGCCTGAGGCAAAGAGGCTCACCTCCTCATCTGAGCTGGACGAATACCGCGAAGCGATCAAGCCGCAGAGGTACGCGGGCACTACCAGCGTGTGCGTCTGCGCCGGCACGGGATGCCAGGCCAGTGGTGGCGCGGACGTTCTCGAAGCCATGAGGCTCGAGCTCAAGAGCGTGGGGCTGGAGGACAAGGTGATGCTCAGGGGGACGGGGTGCCACGGCTTCTGCGAGAGGGGCCCGCTGGTGGTCGTCGGCCCCGACAACATCCTCTACCAGAAGGTCACCCCCGAGGACGTGCCCGCGGTGGTGTCCGAGACCGTGATGAACGGCAGGGTCGTCGATAGCCTCGTCTACGAGGACCCCGTCACCGGGAAGAAGTTCGAACACAAAGACGACGTGCCTTTCTATGCAAAGCAGAAGAGGCAGATCCTCGGGCCGAACGGGATGCTCGACCCGTACGAGATCGACGACTACATCGCCAGCGGCGGTTACGCCGCCCTCTCCAGGGCGCTCTACGACATGGAGCCCGAGGGTATCATCGAGGAGGTCGACAAGGCGGGGCTGCGGGGCAGGGGCGGCGGCGGTTTCCCGGCGGCGAACAAGTGGAGGGCGTGCCGCAAGGCGCGCAGCGTGGACGGCGTGAAGTACGTGCTGTGCAACGCCGATGAAGGAGACCCCGGGGCTTTCATGGACCGATGCCTCCTCGAGGGCAATCCCCACAGCGTGATCGAGGGCATGATCATCGGGGCCATCGCCATCGGGGCGACGCACGGCTACGTCTACGTCCGAAACGAGTACCCGCTCGCCGTAAGGAGCATCTCGAACGCGATCAGGCAGGCTGAGGAGAAGGGACTGCTTGGCAAGAACATACTGGGCTCGGGGTTTGATTTCACGGTGTCGGTCAGCCGAGGCTCGGGGGCTTTCGTCTCCGGCGAATCGACCGCCCTGATGGCGTCGATCGAGGGGAAGGTCGGGGAGCCCCGCGAGAAGTACATCCACACCGCGGTGCGCGGGTTGTACGTGCGGCCCACCAACCTCAACAACGTCGAGACCTGGGCGAACGTCCCCCTGATAATCAACGAGGGCGCCGAGAAGTACGCGTCTGTAGGGACGGAGAACTCCAAGGGCACCAAGATATTCTCCCTGGTCGGCAAGATCACCAACACCGGCCTCGTGGAAGTCCCCATGGGGATCACCCTGAGGGAGATCGTCTACGACATAGGCGGCGGCATCCCCAACAGCAAGGCCTTCAAGGCCGTGCAGACGGGAGGGCCCTCCGGAGGCTGCCTTCCGGAATCTCTTCTCGACACGCCTGTAGATTTCGACCGGCTGACCGAGGTCGGCTCGATGATGGGCTCCGGAGGACTCATCGTGATGGATGAGGA
>JGI24133J20442_1000448_pt1 | contig 12845 bp, 8 predicted proteins | sample BarGraNGADG00311_2_FD_20442 | JGI IMG/M metagenome (IMG submission 20442)
CTTGCGGCGAGCCCCGAGTCGTCGAACCCGCCGACGGCCACGTCCGACGGGACGCGTCGTCCCCGGGCCCTCAACCCGGCCAGCGCGCCCGCGGCCATGAGGTCGGAGGCGGCGAAGACGGCGTCCAGGTCGGGCACACGCTCGAGCAGCTCCTCCATCGCCCGCCGGCCACCCTCCCGGGTGTAGTCGCCGTGCGCCACGAGTGAGGCGTCGAAGCGGTCACCGAGCGCGCTCCGGTAGCCCTCCAGGCGCTTGACCCCACCCGGCGTGTCCAGCGGTCCGGTGATGGTGGCGATGCGGCGTCGTCCCCGGTCGAGCAGGTGCCGCACGATGCTCTGGGCGCCGCCCAGCTCGTCCGCCTCCACGTAGCCAATCCGTCCTTCGAAGCCGAGGGGGGCGCCGCACGCGACGGTCGGGATCCGCCGGGTGAGCAGCGCCCGGACCACCGGGCTGCTGGCGCGCGAGGAGACCACGAGGACCCCGTCGACATGGCCGCCACTGACGTAGTCGACGATGCGGCGGCGTTCCTGGGCGTCGCCCGCCACCATCAGCAGCAGGGGCATCCCGAGCTCGGCCAGCGCCTCCGTCGCGCCCCGGAGCAGGATCGAGAAGATCGGCTGCTCGAAGAGCATGTGGTGGGGCTCGGTGAGCAGGAAGGCCACGGAGTTCGACCGGCCGGTCGCCAGGCTCCGCGCATGATTGTTCGGCTGGTAGCCGGTGCGCTGGATCGCCTCGGTGACGGCCTGCAGCGCCTCCGGCGAGACCCACCGGCCACCGTTGAGCACCCGGGAGACGGTCCCGCGGGAGACCCCGGCGACGGTGGCCACGTCCTTGATCGTGGGTCGCCGGAGCACCGCGTTCCCGTCTCGACCGCTCACAGGTTCCACGCGCTGAGCCTAGGCCGAGCTCCGGTGGGGTCTGGTAGGAGCAACGGCCCGGGTCCTCGCGAGCGGGGACGGACTCTGTGCACGTTTGCAGTCTCGGAGGGTGGGTCCGCCTTGTCAATCACGCCTTCTCTTGCGAGGATCACGTGCGGTCACGGCTGAGATCGTGCACAGCCCAATCGCTCGAGGAGGCGTGGATGGACCGGAGCGGGACCGTCATGTCCCGGCAGACGGCACGCGCCGGACGGCGAGAGACCGTGCCGACGCCGCCCAGCGCCTCGAACGTCCGGGCGCCCGCCTCGATCGGGTACGGCAGTGACTACAACCCCGAGCAGTGGCCCGAGGAGGTCTGGGAGCAGGACGTCGCGCTGATGCTGGAGGCCGGGGTCACGATGGTGAGCCTCGGCATCTTCTCCTGGGCACGCCTCGAGCCCCGGGAGGGCGAGTTCGACTTCGGCTGGCTGGATCGCGTCATCGACCTGCTGCACGGGTCGGGGATCAGGATCGACCTCGGCACGCCGACGGCGTCCCCCCCGGCCTGGTTCTTCCACGACTACCCGCACGCGCGGGTGGTCACTCGGCAGGGTACGACGCTCGGCTTCGGCTCGCGGGGCATGGCCAGTCCCAGCTCACCGGACTACCGACGACTCGCCGGCCGGATCGCCGGCGAGCTGGCACGGCGCTACGGCCACCACCCCGCGCTCGCCCTGTGGCACGTCCACAACGAGTACGGGGCGCCCGTGTCCGAGTGCTACTCCGAGACCAGCGCCGCAGCGTTCCGCGAGTGGCTCCAGCACCGCTACCGGACCCTGGACGCCCTGAACGCCGCCTGGGGCACCGCGTTCTGGGGGCAGACCTACCACGAGTGGGCGCACGTCGACCCGCCCCGGCAGACGCCAACGGTCGTCAACCCGGCACAGATGCTCGACTTCCGCCGGTACACCTCCGATGCCCTCCTGGAGTGCTTCCTCATCGAGCGCGAGGCCATCCGCCGACACTCGGACGTCCCGATCACGACGAACTTCATGGCCGCCGCCTGCCCGTCGGTGGACCTGTGGCGCTGGGCCCGCGAGGTCGACGTGGTCTCCAACGACCACTACCTGACCGCGGCGGACCCTCGCGCCCACGTGGGGCTGGCGATGGCGTCCGACCTGACCCGCTCGGTGGCCGGGGGCCGTCCCTGGATCCTCATGGAGCACTCGACGTCCGCGGTGAACTGGCAGCAACGCAACGTGGCCAAGCGCCCCGGGGAGATGCGGCGCAACGCCTTGACCCACCTGGGCCGCGGCGCGGACGCGATCATGTTCTTCCAGTGGCGCGCCTCGCGCTCGGGGGCGGAGAAGTTCCATTCGGCGATGCTGTCGCACGCGGGGACCTCCAGCCGGGTGTGGTCGGAGGTCCGCGAGCTCGGGTCCGACCTCGCATCCCTGGCCGAGGTGCAGGGGTCGCGGGTCCGCGCCGAGGCCGCGGTGCTGTGGGACTGGGAGTCCCACTGGGCCCAGGACCAGGAGTGGCGGCCGAGCGTCGACCTGTCGCACCGCGAGCGCACGGAGGCCTTCTACGACCGGCTCTGGAGCGATGGCGTGACCATCGACTTCGCGCACCCCGAGGCCGATCTCTCCAGGTACCGGCTCGTGGTGGCGCCGGCCTCCTACCTGCTCACGGCGCGCGCCGCGGAGAACCTCACCGCGTACGTGGAGAACGGCGGGACCCTGGTCGTCTCGTACTTCTCCGGGATCGTCGACGAGAACGAGGCCGTGCACGACGGCGGCTTCGTGTCGCCGTTGCGCAGGGCCCTCGGCCTGACCGTCGAGGAGTTCCTCCCGCTGCACGCCGGCGAGGAGGTCCACCTCGACGTCTCCGGGCTCGTCGGCGACGTCTGGGCCGAGGACGTCGCTCTGGAGGGGGCCGAGGTCGTCGCGCGGTACACCGACGGCCCGGCCCCGGGCCGGCCCGCGATCACGCGCAACACCCTCGGCGCCGGCACCGGCTGGTACATCTCGACCCGGCTGACGGTGGACGGCCTGGCCGTCGTGCTGGCCGCGGCCTACCAGGACGCCGGGATCGCACCGTCCGGGCTCCCGGCGGAGCTGGAGGTGATCCGTCGGCACGGTGACCGGGCCGACTACGTCGTCGTGGTCAACCACGGCGACCGGGCGGCGACCCTCCCGCTGCAGGCCGTGGACATGCTCGACGACGAGCGCGGGAGCTCCGCCGTCCACACCGTGCCCGCCGGGGGAGCGACCGTCCTGCGGGTCGACCGCTGAGGCCCTGCCGGACGACGCCGGCGGTCACCCCCGGCGGGGTACCGCAGGGCCCGTGCTCGACCGCACCACGAGCGTCGTCGGCAGGATCATCGCTGCGGGCTCGTTGCCGTCGATGACCTCGAGCAGGAGTCGCACGATCTCGTGGCTGATCCGCTCGAAGGGCTGGCGCATGGTCGTCAGCGGTGGCTCGAGCGTCGCCGCGAGCCCCGAGTCGTCGAACCCGCCCACGGCGACGTCGTCGGGGACCCGCCGACCGGCCTGACGCAGCGCGACGAGCGCCCCGGCCGCCATCAGGTCCGACGCCACGAACACGGCGTCGAGGTCGGGTCGGCGTTCGAGCAGGCGGCGCATCGCGGCGGCGCCGCCCTCCCGGGTGTAGTCGCCGTTGTCCACCAGCTCCGGGTCGAACCGCTCGCCCAGCTCCTGGCGGTACCCCTCGAGGCGCAGGCGTCCGCCCGGGGTGTCCATCGGCCCGGTGACCGTGGCGATCCGGGTGCGGCCACCGTCGAGCAGGTGGCGGGTCATCTGCCTCGCGCCGCCCAGGTCGTCCGCGGAGACGTAGCCGACCTTGGACTCGAAGCCCAGCGGCGCACCGCAGGCGATCGTGGGGATGCCGCGGCGCTGCAGCGAGCAGACCACGGGGTTGTCGGCGTGGGTGGAGATCAGCAGGACCCCGTCGATGTGCCCGCCGGCGACGTAGTCGACCACGCGCTCGACCTCGGCGGGTGTCCCGGCGACCATGAGCAGGAGCGGCATGCCGCGCTTGCCGAGGGCCTGCGCGGCGCCCCGCAGCAGGATCGAGAAGTTGGGGTCCTCGAACAGCAGGTGCTGCGGTTCGGTGAGCAGGAAGGCCACGGAGTTCGACCTGCCGGTCACCAGGCTGCGGGCGTGGTGGTTGATCTGGTAGCCGGTGGTCCGGATGGCCTCCTGGACGGCCGCGAGCGCCTGCGGCGACACCCAGTGCCCGCCGTTGATGACGCGCGAGACGGTGCCGCGAGAGACCCCCGCCTCCTCTGCCACGTCGAGGATCGTCGGGCGCCTGCGCCTTCTGGGATCCATGGATCGAGATCCTATTCCGACCGGAGGACGCCGAGCCGCGACCCTCGTCCCCACTTCGCCCCCGCGGACCCGGTACGTCCCCGTCGGCGGTCGCACAAGGGAACACGGGAGTGGTGCGGGGCGCGCGGCACCTCGCGGTCCCGGGGAACCACCGACGTGCTAGCGGACCGCCCCACCCGCCTCCGTCGACAGGACCGCGAGATCTCCCCGGGTGGGCAGCCCCTCCCAGTCCCCGGCCGTGGCCACCGCGCACGCCGCCGTGGCCACCGCCCTCCGCAACCGCTCGTGCGTCGTCAGGCCGTCGAGGGTGCCCGAGAGATACCCGGTGACAAAGGCGTCCCCCGCACCGACCGTGTCCACCGCGGTGACCGGCACGGCCGCCTCGCGAACCGCACCCGCCTCGCTGTGGACCGTGGCGCCGTCGGCGCCGTGGACGATCACCTCACGGACCCCGCGGTCGCGGAGGTGGGCGACCGGATCCGGAGCACCCGGGGCCACGATGCGCAGCTCGTCGGCGGCGGCGAACAGCAGGTCGACGTGCTCCATCAGCGGTGCCATCGTGCTCGCCGCCGTCTCGGGATCCCACAGACTCCGGCGGTAGTTGACGTCGAAGGACACCGGGACGCCGTTCGCCCTGGCCTCGGCGATCGCGACGAGCACCGCCTCCCGGGGACCCGGCCCGAGGGCAGGGGTGATCCCGGTGACGTGGAGGAGCCGCAACGACGACGTCACCTTCCCCGTNACGTCGGCCGCGCCGAGCCGGGAGCCGGCCGAGCCCTCGCGGTGGTAGTCGACGCGCGTCACCCCTGGCACCTGCGGCTCGAAGAGCACGATGCCGGTCCGCGCCCCCGTCAGCACGCGGCAGCCGTCGATCGCGACGCCCTCGGCGCGCAGCGTGCGCAGCACCAGCCGACCCAGTTCGTCGTCACCGGTGACACCGACCCAGGCCACCCGGTGGCCGAGCCGGGCCAGTCCGATCGCCACGTTCGACTCCGAGCCCGCGACGGAGAGCCGCAGGGTGCCGCCCAGGCGAACCGGTCCCGTGGCGCGCAGCGAGGCCATGGTCTCGCCCAGGGTAAGCACCTCGGTCATGACGTCACCGCCGCCCGGTACGCCCGGGCCCGCTCGCGCAGGGCCCCGAGGTCACCCCCGTCTGCGGCGTCGCCGACCAAAGGGGAACCGACGCCGACGGCTGCCGCCCCAGCGGCCAGCAGGGCGGCACAGGTCTCGAGCCGCACGCCGCCCACCGCGACGAGGCAGGCCCCCGGGAACGGTCCGAGCAGCGACCGCAGGTATCCCGCTCCCACCGCGTCCACCGGGAACACCTTCACCGCGTCGGCTCCGGCCCGCAGGGCCCGGCCGACCTCCGACGGCGTGAACGCACCCACCACGGTGTCCAGGCCCACGGCGAGGACGTCCGCGAGGTCGTCGGGCAGGCCGGGGGAGAGGAGGAACTGGGCACCGGCGTCGGCGGCCCTCCGGGCGTCCTCCGCGGAGAGGACCGTCCCGGCGCCCACCCGGGCGCGCCCACCGACCTCCTGCCGGGCCCGGGAGATCGCCGACAGCGCTCCGGGCGTGGTCAGCGAGACCTCCACCAGGCCGACGCCCTCCTCGACGAGGGTCACCACGGTGCTCAGCACGGCCTCCGGAGTCGCGCCGTGCCCGCGGACGATCGCCACCAGCCGCTGCTCGCGCAGCCGGTCCGCAATGCGCGCGCCGGGAGCCTCCTGTGCCTCCGAGCCGCCGTCGGTCATCGCCGCACCACGGGCTCACCGAGCGCGGCCACCGCGTCCAGGGCGATGGCCAGCAGCTCGTCCAGCAGCGCGGCGGCCACCGCGTCCAGCCGGGGCGAGGCGGGCTCGCGGACCACGACCGAGTCGATCACCCCGCGCCGGCGCAGCACCTCCTTGCAGAAGGCCGCCCCGCCGTACTGGTCCTCCATGGAGACCAGGGGCAGCAGCACGCGGTGCAGGGCGTGGGCACGCTCGCGGTCACCGGCCTCCAGGGCCCGCCAGAGGGCGGCGTGCAGGTCGGTGAACTCGCAGCCCGGCATGGTCCCGCACAGCCCGCGCGGGTACTCGTCGAGCAGGTAACGGGCGCCCTTGCCGCCCATCACGCCGTCGATCACGCCGCTGTCGTCGCCGAGCACCTCGCTGATCCGCTGGCTCGAGGCGAGCGTCTCCTCCTTGACCCAGGAGACCGCGTCGACCTCGCGGGCGAGGGCGAGCAGCTGGGCGGCGGACATCGGTGTGCCCGCCGGGCCCTCGGCGTTCTGCACGAACACCGGGACCCCGGCGGCCTCGGCGATCACCCGGAAGTACTCGGTGACCTCGGGCCCGGTGGCGCGCCGGATGTACGGCGGCATCGCGATCACCGCGTCCGCACCGACCCGGCCGGCATGCTCGGCGAAGACCCTCGCCTGCGCGGTCGACGGTCCGGTGACACCCGCGACCACGGGGACGCGCCCGGCGCACACCCGCACGGTCGTGGCCACCACGCCGCGGCGCTCGTCGTCGTTCAGCGTGTAGAACTCGCTGACGTTGACCGGGGTGACCAAGCCGTGCGCGCCGGCGGCGATCGTGAACTCCACGACCCGCGCGAGGGCGTCGTGGTCCGCCTCACCGGAGGCGGTGAACGGCGTGACCGGGATCGAGTAGATGCCCCGGAAACGCTCGCCGCTCATCGCGCGGCCTTCCGCGAGAGGCGCAGCTCCTCGGGCAGCTCCCATGCCGACGCCGCAGTCTCGAGGTCGTGCGCGAGCTCGTCCTCGTCGAGCATGTGCGGGTCCCCTCCATAGGGGGCGGGCCCCGAGCCGCCGACGAGGAAGTCGAAGTCGGCACCCTGGTCGGCCTGGAGCACGTGGTCGACGTAGAGCCGGCCGTAGCCGCGGGTGATCTCCGGGTGGCAGACTCCGGGCGCCTCGGCGCGCTCCGCGTCGCGGCGGGCCAGCTCGGCCTCGCCGACCTCGAGGGTCACGGTGCGCCCCGGAACGTCCACGCTGATCCAGTCCCCGCTGCGGACCAGGCCGAGCGGACCTCCGGCCGCGGCCTCCGGGGCGACGTGCTGGATCACGGTGCCGTAGGCCGTACCGCTCATCCGGGCATCGGAGATCCGCACCAGGTCGTCGATCCCGCGCTCGAGCAGCTTGTGCGGGATGGGCAGGTTGGCCACCTCGGGCATGCCGGGGTAGCCACGCGGCCCGACGTTGCGCACCACGAGCACGCTGTCCTCGTCGATGTCGAGGTCCGGGTGGTGGATCAGCGCCTCGCACTGCTCGATCGAGTCGAAGACGACGGCGCGTCCCCGGTGCCGCATGAGCCGCTCGCTCGCGGCGGCCTGCTTGATCACCGCGCCGTCCGGGGCCAGGTTGCCGCGCAGGACCGCGGTGCCCTGCCCGACGCCGAGGGGCCGGCCGGCCGGCCGGATGACGTCGTCGTCGTAGCACTCGGCGTCCGCGACGTTCTCCGCGACGGTCTTGCCCGTCACGGTCAACGCGTCGGTGGCGAGCAGGTCACCGAGCCGCTTCATCACCACGGGCAGGCCGCCGGCCCGGTGCAGGTCGCTCATGTAGTACTGCCCGGCCGGGCGCAGGTTGACCAGCCACGGGATCTCACGCATCCAGGTGTCGAAGTCCTCGAGCTCGAGCCGCACGCCCGCCCGCCCGGCGATCGCGAGCAGGTGCAGCACGGCGTTGGTGGACCCGGACATGGCCGCGCTGACCTTGACCGCGTTCTCGAAGGCGCCGCGGGTGAGGATCTTCGAGATGCGAAGGTCCTCGTGGACCATCTCGACGATGCGTCGCCCGACCAGGTGCGCCGTGCGCTTCCGCTCGGTCTCGGGCGCCGGGATGGTCGAGGTGCCGGGCAGCTGCATGCCGAGCGCCTCGGCGACGCCGGCCATCGTCGAGGCGGTGCCCATCACCATGCAGTGGCCGGCGCTGCGGGCGTAGCACATCTCGCTGGCGAAGAAGTCCTCCGCGGGGCGGGACCCGGCGCGCACCTCGTCGGCCATCTCGCGCAGGGTCGTCCCGGTGCCGAGGTCCTCGCCGCGGAACTGCCCGGTGAGCATCGGCCCGCCGGTCATCATCAGCGTCGGCAGGTCCACGCTCGCGGCCCCCATGAGCTGAGCGGGGGTGGTCTTGTCACAGCCGCCGAGCAGCACCACCCCGTCGATCGGGCTCGCCCGGAGCATCTCCTCGACGTCCATGCTCATCAGGTTCCGGAAGAGCATCGTGGTGGGCAGCATGTTGGTCTCACCGAGGCTGATCGTCGGGAAGACGAGCGGGATCCCGCCGGCCTCCCAGACCCCGGCCTTGACGTGGTCGGCGAGGTCGCCGAGGTGCGCGTTGCAGGGGTTCAGATCCGACGCGCTGTTCGCGATGCCGATCACCGGCCGCCCCGAGCGGAGGGCACCCGGCGGCAGGCCCAGGGCGTACATGTGCCCGTTGCGGGCCACGGACACTTGGCTGCGCGTGTCGTAGAAACGGCTGCTCCTCAGCCGGCGGGCGCCGTCGTCGTCCATGGTTCCCCGCACTCCGTCGTGGCGCCGACCGCTGCACATGGTGCAGCGCCCCTGCGCCTCGTGCAGTGGCACGCTAGGGCGCCCGTCCTGTGGCGTCAAGCGCCCGTCGACCGCCGCGGGTCCGTCAGCGCGGTGCGTAGCCGAGGCCCGCGCTCGAGCGTCGCGCCGCCTCGAGCAGCGGCGGCACGAAGGCCAGCAGTGCGTCGCGGCCCACCCGGCTCGTGGGTGCCGAGACGCTCATCGAGCCGGCGACCGTGCCGTCGGCGTTGAGGACGGGAGCCGCCACGCAGTGGATCCCGGTCTCGTGCTCCTCCGCGTCGATCGCGTAGCCCCGCTCCCGGCTGAGGGTCAGGTCCGCGCGCAGAGCATCGGCGGTGGTCAGGGTCCGGTCGTTGTACCGCTCGAGCGGCGTACGCGCGATCAACCGTTCGCGTTCCTCATCGTCCAGGAACGCCAGGATCGCCTTCGCCACCCCGGTGCAGTGCAGGGGCGCCACGATCCCGATCCGGGAGTACATCCGCACCGGATGGACGCTGTCCACCTTGTCGACGTAGACCACGTTGTCGGCGGCGAGCACCGCGAGGTGGACGGTCTCCCCGGCGGCCCGGCCGAGCTCGCGCATGTGCGGCGCCGCCACGGCCCGGATGTCGATCCTCTCGGCGGCCCGCTGGCCCAGCTCGAGGACCCCCGAGCCCAGCCGGTACTCGCCGTTCGCCTGGCGCTCGACCATCCGCCGGTCCTGGAGACTCTGAACGAGCCGGAGCGCGGTGGTGGGGTGGACCGCGAGCCGTTCCGCCAGCGCTCGGATGGTCTTCGGGCTCTCCGCGACGTCCCACAGCAGCTGGAGCGCCCGGTCGAGAGACTGGCTCACGGGAGGCTCCCCTCCGCCACGATCCGCACGGCCCGTCGGCCGTCGGGAGCCTATCGGACTCCTTCGTGGCCTCCGTCGACCGGTCGACCCCGCTGTGCGCGATCACAGCAATCCGACTCGGAATGGCCACGCCTCGTGACGCCCCGCCACGCAGAGATCTGGCGTGATGGGCCTTGACCCGGCGTCGGTGCGCTCCTAGTGTGACTCGCACCTCCTGTGATCGTTCACAGTTGGGCTCAGAGATTGTGGCAGCGCCGCCACGGGAGCACACCCTCTCGGAGCCGCGCTGCCGTTCCACCGACTCAGCGTGACGAGGGAGTCCCATGAGACGAGCAGCTCAACGGCGCCGCCTGACCGCACTCGGCGCCGCCTTGACGACCGGCGGCCTGCTCCTGGCCGCCGCAGCGCCGTCCTCGGCCCTGTACGGGGAGGCCGTGATCGAACCCATCGAGAGCGACCTGACCGACAAGCCGTGGGTGTCGGTGACCGCGAGCAGCGGCACGGCGACGGCGGACCGCGCCATCGACTCCGATGCCGCCACCGCATGGATCGCCTCCCACAAGCGACCGGGTCAGTGGCTGACCCTCGACCTGGGCGGCGCCTACGACAACGTCCGCAAGGTCGAGGTCGTCTTCCCGGACGCGAGCGCGGTCTACCAGTACGTCATCGACGCCTCCTCGGACGGGACCACCTGGGAGACGGTCGTCGACCGGTCGAGCTCCTGGCAGTCCGGTCGCGGCGCGACGCACCTGTTCACCCGCCCCGACACCGCCTACCTCCGCGTGACCATCACCCGGGCGTCGCCCGGCGCGACGATCGGGATCAGTGAGATCTCGGCCTACAACTACCTGCGCGACGACCTGGTCCTGGGCGCCGACATCTCCTACGCCGACCAGAGGACGGCCGAGGGCATCACCTACTACCTCGACGACCCCGCCGAGGCCGGTGACGTGCTCGACATCGTGAGCGACGCCGGGATGGAGTACGTCCGGCTGCGCGTGTTCAACGACCCGCGCGAGGAGCAGAGCGGCACCTACCTCGACCCGGCCTACCAGAGCCCGGAGCGAACCCTGGCGGTCGCCCAGCGGGTCAAGGCCGCGGGCATGGGCCTGGGCATCGACCTCCACTACGCGGACTCCTGGGCCGACCCGAGCAAGCAGGCCAAGCCGACCGCGTGGGCGGAGCTCCCGTTCGAGGATCTCGTGGACGCCGTCTACGACTACACCCACGACTACATCCAGCAGCTGATCGACCAGGGCACGACGCCGGACAAGGTGGCGGTCGGCAACGAGGTCATCAGCGGCTTCCTGTGGGGCAGCGAGCGGGCCCAGCCCTGGTTCGACGACCCGTCCGCGTGGTGCTACGTCTGCTACTTCAACACCGACCCCGCCTTCGTGTCACAGCCGGGCGGCGCCCTGCTGTGGGACTACTGGGGCTCGGATGACCCCGCCGAACAGGCCGCGTACGACGCCGCGTGGGACCGGTTCACGACGTTGCAGGCAGCCGGCATCGGGGCCGTCCGTGACGTCGCCGCCGCCAACGGCGTGGACATCGAGGTCGAGACCCACGTGATCATCGACAACGGGCGGCTCGACCGGACGCTCGAGTTCTGGGACCAGTTCCTCACGCGTCTGAACGCCAAGGGTCAGGACATCGACGTCATGGCGCACTCGTACTACCCGGAATGGCACGGCACGCCGGAGCACTACGAGGCCAACCTGCACGCGATCGCCGCAGCGCACCCCGGCTACAAGCTCGAGATCGCGGAGACCTCGCACCCCGCGACGGACTGGAACGGGCTGCCGGTGCCCAACTCGCCGTACCCGGAGACCGTCCAGGGTCAGGCCGACGCCATCCAGCGGGTGTTCCAGATCGCCAACGACCTCCCGGACAACCGGGGCGTCGGGGTGCTCGTCTGGGAGCCCACGAACTGGCAGGAGATGATCAGCTGGAACGGCTGGCCCACCCTCGAGTTCAACGCGTCGGTCGGCATCTACAGCCTGAGCGACGCCGAGCACGTGCTCGAGGACACCGTCTACCGGACCACGCGGGTCAGGCATGACCCGAAGCTGCCGGAGACGGTCAGCGTGCTGACGACCGCCGACNNCTCGATCACGTCGGTCCCGGTCACCTGGGACCCTGTCCCGGCGGGAGCGACGAACACGCCGGGCCAGCTGGTCGTAGCCGGCGCGACCGACTTCGGCCCGGTGACCGCGGTCGTGGACATCGTGCGGAAGCTGGCGCCCCCGATCGTCGACTGCACCAGGTTCGACCGGTCCGACCTGGGCTGGAACTGGAACAGGGCCGTCACGGTCAGCAAGGGCGGCATCACCGTCACCAGCCCCGCACGGGGGCACGACAACTGGCGCTGGGACTTCAGCGACGAGCCACTGGTCGTGCAGAGCGTGAAGGTGTTCTCCAACGGGTCGACCCAGCACGCGAGCACGTCGCCGGGCGTCCTGAAGGGCAGGTACGGGTCCAACCTCCAGTGGGCGGAGTTCTGCACCTCGGGACCCGCTGACTGAGGCTCCGGCCGGACGTCACCGACCCCCGAGCAGGGTGGCCCCGCGCCTCGGCGTGGGGCCACCCTGCGTGTGCGGGCCGAACCCTCCACCTCGCCCGGCGCCGACATTCGTGCTGGTCACCTTCTCGCCCAAGGCAGGCGCAAAAAGCCCCTAGCGGCTGGTCTATGTCGAGATATATCGTGTCACTCGAAACGCGATACATCTCGACGATGGCGCCCGGCGCCGCCCCCTGGAGAAGCCCACGCCCAGACGGCTGGGCGCTAGGGTCTCGACGAGCCGGCTCACAACGGCCAGACGCTACCTGGTCCGAGCCCGTCGACCCCCGGAAGCCGCGGCAGGCAGGAACGTCGAGCTGGATCGCGCTTCGGTTGTAGCAGAGTTTAGTGCGGTTTAGTTCTAGGCTATAAACCGTCCTTACCTCTACTATCGATCCCGTGGACCCGATCACGAACCCGTACACCCCGAACGCCGGTGCCCGCCCGGACGCGCTGGTCGGGCGCGATGACCAGCTCACATCGTTCGACGTGCTGCTCGGCCGCCTGCGGGTAGGTCGCACTGAGCAGTCGATGATCATCACGGGGCTGCCGGGGGTCGGCAAGACCGTGCTGCTCGCCGACTTCGGCGCCAAGACCACTGCGGCCAAGTGGCAGGCCATCGAGATCGAGGTCTCCAAGCTCGACGACAGCGACTTCCGTCGTCGTCTCGCACAGGGCATCCG
>JGI24133J20442_1000450_pt1 | contig 12824 bp, 10 predicted proteins | sample BarGraNGADG00311_2_FD_20442 | JGI IMG/M metagenome (IMG submission 20442)
GAGCCCGTGGCCATCACCCACGTCTGGTGGGTTGCGGCGGCCGGGCTGGTGGGATTCGCCGGCAACGAGCTCGTCGCGGTGTTCCGGATCCGGGTCGGNCGCCGCATCGGCTCGGCTGCTCTCGTCGCNGACGGGCTGCACGCCCGGACCGACGGCCTCACATCACTGGCGGTCCTCGTGGGCGCGCTGGGTGTCGCGACCGGGATCCCGCTCGCGGACCCCGTCGTCGGCCTGCTCATCACCGTGATGATCCTGGCCCTGCTGCGTGGGGCCGCGCGTGACGTCTTCGCCCGGCTGATGGACGGGGTCGACCCGGAGCTGGTGCTCCGCGCGGAGCGAGCGCTGGAGGAAGACGACGGCGTGCGCAGCGTGCCGCGGATCAGGATGCGCTGGATCGGGCATGAGCTGAACGCCGACGTGACGGTGGCCGTCGACCCGGCACTGAGCGTCACCGCCGGGCAGGACATCGCGACGAGGGCGTCCGAACGCCTCCGGTCGGCCGTGCCCCGGATCGCCGTCGTCGTCGTCACCACCTATCCAGCCCACGACGGCTCCACCCACCTCGGCGGGAGCCATCGCTCGGCCGATCTCTGTTGAATCTTCATAGTTCCTGGACGGGATCCTCATGGCGGGGCGCGAGGGTGGACCCATACCGCAGGGACGGCTCGAGCGAGGGAGTGCGACATGATCGGCTGGTATGGCGGCGGCGTGGAGACCTACCAAGCGCGGCGGGTGGCACTGCTGTCGGACCGGAGCGGGACGTGACGGCGATGTCGGCCCACCGCGGGTGGCTGATCGCGACTGTGGTCGGAGCATTCGTGTTGCTGGTCGGCTCTGTCTCGGCAACCGTCGCGTGGGGCGGGGTCCTCGGCCAGGGCAGCGCCGGCACCGCACTCGCACGGTTCGGATCCGGGTCAGGCTCCCCGTGTCCGACGCCGAGTCTTACCACGCCCGTCGTCAACGTCTCCGTGAGCAACATGGGGCGAGCCATGATGGGCTCACGCGGCGGCATGTTCGGCGGCGGTATGGCTTTGCGCGCCGACCGGACCACGGTCCCAGGCGGGAGCGTGTCATTCCTCGTGACAAACAACGGCAGCATCACTCATGAACTGGTGATCCTTCCGCTCTCCGGCAAGCAGGCTGCTGGCAGTCGCGCGATCGGTGCTGACTCCAGGGTCGACGAGGCGGACAGCGTGGGTGAGGCGTCCAGCAGCTGTGGGGAAGGCGCCGGGGAGGGAATCCAGGCCGGCTCCTCGGGCTGGGTCACCCTGAACCTGGCTCCCGGGCGATATGAGCTCGTCTGCAACCTGCCCGGCCACTACGCCGCCGGAATGTTCACCGAACTCACGGTCAGCTAGACCCATCCCTCGGGTCGCACCCACCGGAACCACGCGCCCACACCGGCGCCCGTGGGCAGCAGCGGGACGATGACGTGAACCGACGTCGCTGACCGACCCGGGCCGCAGCCCGGCTGAGAATCTCGGCGGCCGTCGTCAGCGGGGCGCACGCCGTGATGACGGGGGCGAGCGGGGCGTTAGCGTGGCTCATGAGGGGTAGGTCTCCTTGGGCGCAGGACGGTTGATCGCACTTCCATCCTGCCGCCGGGGCCTACCCCTCCCTCACACCCCCACCAGTGTCAACAACCTCATGAACCACAACATCTAGATGTTCTCCCGTGCCTTCGCTGCCGGTGCTACCAGGCGTAGTGCTCTGGGGCGGTTTTGCGACCGGGGAAGATCCCGTCGAGGCGACCGAGCGCATCCGCATCGAGTGTCACGTCAAGAGCGCGAACCGCGGCGTCGAGCTGTTTCATCGTGCGTGGCCCGATGATCGGCGCGGTCACGGCGGGCTGGTGAAGCAGCCAGGCCAGACCGATGTCGCCGGGCTCGTGGCCGAGCTCGGCCGCGAGGTCCTCGTACCTTTCGATGGCATCGCGGTGGGTGGCGAGAGTCTCCGCCGAACGACCCTCAAGGCGGCGCTTGCCCTCGCGCTCCTTGCCGATGACCCCGCCGAGGAGCCCGCCGTGCAACGGTGACCACGGGATGAGGCCGAGGCCATTTGCCTGCACGGCCGGGATGACCTCGAGCTCGATGTCGCGAGAGAGCAGGTTGTAGATGGACTGTTCGCTGACCAGTCCGGTGAAGTTGAGCCGGTGCGCCTCCGCCTGCGCGGTGGCGATGTGCCAGCCGGCGAAGTTGCTGCTGCCCGCGTAGAGGATCTTGCCCTGCGCGACGGCGGTCGCCATGGCCTGCCAGATCTCGTCCCACGGGGTCTCCCGGTCGACGTGGTGGAACTGGTAGACGTCGATGTAGTCGGTCTTCAGCCGCTTCAGGCTCGCGTCGAGGGACCGACGGATGTTGAGTGCCGAGAGCTTGCCGTCATTCGGCCAGTCGGTCATGTCGCCATACAGCTTGGTCGCGAGCACGGTGCGCTCGCGACGCCCGCCACCGGTGGCGAACCAGTTGCCCACGATCTCCTCCGTGGCACCCCGGCCGAGGCTCCGGCCGTAGACGTTCGCCGTGTCGAAGTAGTTGATGCCGTACTCGTGGGCGGCATCCATGATGGCGTGAGAGTCGACTTCCTCGGTCTCCGGACCGAAGTTCATGGTGCCGAGGCAAAGGCGCGAGACTCTCAGACCTGAGCGGCCGAGGTGTGTGTATTCCATGTCCACAGGCTGCTACCTGTCGGGGTCATATGTCCAACGAGTCGAGGACATGCCACTGACCACTCACGGTTCTCAGTCGCGGCGCACCGCAACCAACCCGTGACACGCACTCTTGGTGCGGTGATGCTTCAGGCCGCACGAGCGGTGCGATATCCACAACCGCACCTGCCCCGCTGGCTGGTCCGAAGTTGCCACCTGGGCGCTGCACTGGAGAGCGTCAGGTCGTTGAACGGACTCACGAGGGCGGCAGAAGGGCGCTCCGGGGACCTGCCGCCAGAAGTCTGCGGCGGCGAGGTGAACCGTCACGGGTTCGTTGCCGCTTCCTTGTGATGAAGGATGGCGACATGCCCAAGAAGTACGAACCGGAGGACAGGGCTCGCGCGGTGCGCCTGGTCCGGGACCACATGAGCGACTACGGGTCAGTGACCGCGCCGCCGCGATCGGCGTGTGGAACATCCACTACAACTACCATTGAGCTTATACCGCCGGCGGCGACCAACCCCCGGCCTCACGCCTCCACGCAAGCGTCACCAACGTCATGAACCAGAACATCTAGTTGAACTCGTCCGGATGAGGTCCGAACCGGGTCCCGTCGTCCATCGATGCGAGGGCTTCGAGCTCCGAGCTGCTCAGCTGCAGCTGCACGGACGCGATGTTCTCGATGACACGCGCTGGTGTCACCGTCTTGGGGATCACCACGTTCCCGAGCGCCAGGTGCCAGGCCAACGCCACCTGCGCCGGTGTTGCACCGTGGTCCCGCGCGATGCCGACCAACGTGCGGTGCGCGAGAATCCCGCCCTGGCCGGAGCCGAGCGGCGACCACGCCTCGGTCACGATCCCGAGGCCGGCGTGGAACTCGCGGTTCGCCTTCTGCTGCAGAAGCGGGTGCAGCTCTATCTGGTTGATCACCGGAACGACTCCCGTCGCCTCGATGATCCGGTTCAGGTGGTGGGGCTCGAAGTTCGACACCCCGATCGAGGTCACCCTGCCCTCGTCCCTGAGACGGATCAGGGCGCGCCACGTGTCGACGTACCTGTCCCTCGCGGGGCTCGGCCAATGGATCAGGTAGAGATCGAGCGTGTCCATGCCGAGCTTCGCCATGGAGGTGTCGAAGGCCGACAGCGCCGCGTCATACCCGTGGTCGTCGTTCTTGAGCTTGGTGGTGACGTAGAAGTCGCTTCGGTCGTATCGAGCGATCGCCCGTCCGACGGCGCCCTCGTTCTCGTAGCCGGCTGCCGTGTCGATGAGACGGTACCCGGCGCCGTGCGCGGCCACGACAGCCGCTTCGGCCTCCTCCTCGCTCATCTGAAAGACACCAAGGCCGAGCTGCGGGATGCTCGTGCCGTCGTTCAGCTGGACTTCCTTCACGTTCACCGTCATCAGATCAGTCCTCAGTCTCTTCGGGGATGCCGTGCACGGGATGCGACTCGTGGCCACCTCACGAGGCGTGGGGTCGGTCGCCGTCAGCTCGCGTCGCCAGCAGTGCCACCGAGGAACCTGGCGAACCACTTCCCGCTGCGCTTGATCGTCCGCTTCTGGGTCGCGTAGTCGACGTGCACCAGCCCGAACCTGCGAGAGTACCCCCATGCCCACTCGAAGTTGTCCGCCAGGGTCCAGACGAAGTAGCCCTTGAGCGGAAGGCCCTTGTCGAGCGCCGCCGAGCAGGCCATGACGTGCTGCTCGAGGTACCGACGACGGTTCTCGTCCTCGACCTCGCCGTCCACCACGGCATCCGGGTAAGCGGAGCCGTTCTCCGTGATGTAGAGCGGGAGGTCCGGCTGGTAGGAGTTGGCCAGCTCGAGAACGTCGACCATGCCCTCGGGGTGGATCGGCCAGCCCATGTGCGTGCGGGCCACCCCGGTGTCGATGAGCTGCACAGCTTCACTGCCCGGGTAGGTCAGGCCGCACGCCTCACCCATCACGGGCGAGCCGAGCGGCGGCGCAGCGACCGTGTGCCGGCTGTAGTAGTTGATGCCGAGGAAGTCGATGGGGGCTGCGATGTCGGCCGCGTCCGAGGCGGGGTTCTGCCCGAACCACTGGCCCTCGCCGAGATCGGCGATGACGTCCTCGGGGTAGTGGCCGGCCAGGATCGGCTCCAGGAAGAACCGGTTGGTCAGGCCGTCGATGCGCCGCTTGGCGTCGAGGTCTGCTGCGCTCTCGCTCGCCGCCCGCATCGAGTACAGGTTGAGCGTCACGCCGACGATCGCGTCCGACTGGGCTGCGCGGATCGCCGGGACGGCCCGTCCGTGACCCAGCAGCAGGTGATGGGCCGCGCGCGCCGACCGCGAGCCCAGCTGCTTCCCCGGCGCGTGGATGCCGGAGGCGTACCCGAGGAAGGCCGAGCACCATGGCTCGTTGAGCGTGATCCAGTGCTTGACGACGTCGCCGAGCTCGCCGGTCACCAGGCCCGCGTACTCCCCGTAGCGCTCCGCCGTGTCGCGTTCGAGCCAGCCTCCACGCTCCTCGAGAGCGAGGGGCAGGTCCCAGTGGTAGAGGGTCACGTACGGCGTGATGCCGCGCTCGAGGAGCGCCTCAGAGAGCTCCCGGTAGAATCCGATGCCGAGCGGGTTCGCCGGGCCCGTGCCGTCCGCCTGGATCCTCGACCAGGCGATCGAGAATCGATACGCATTCACGCCGAGGTCCGCCATGATCGAGACGTCCTCGCGGAAACGGCGGTAGTGGTCGTCGGCGAGGTCGCCGGTCTTGCCATCGGCGATCGCCCCGGGCACCCGTGTGAAAGCGTCCCAGATGCTCTGGCCGCGACCGTCCACGTCCGTCGCGCCCTCGATCTGGTACGAAGCTGTTGCCGTGCCCCACGCGAAGTCGGCTGGGAAGTCTCTGCGGTCGGCGGTCATGGAGTCACGCCTCCCGCTCGGTTGCGAAGCGACCACGGGCTGCGGCACGACGTCGCCCCCGCGCGGGAGCGGGTGCGACGCGAGCGTCGGCTTGGACAGACGGCATGACTCGGTTCCTTTCGTCGACAGGCAGAGACCATCGGGCGGCGTCGAGCCTAGCTGAAGTCCAGCCAGTGCTCCGCTGATGGCGTGAGTGATTCCAGCTCGTCCCAGAAGGCGTCGGGGAGATCGACGGCCGCGGCCCGCAGCAGCCCGTCGAGGCGGCTCTTCTTGCTGATCCCGACGATGGTGGAGGCGATCCGCGGATCCCGCAGCGAGAACTGCAGGGCAGCGGTCGCCAGGTCGGTGTCCCAGCGAGCACACAGCTCGCTCATCCGGGCGATCGCGTCAAGCGTCGCTCGGGACGCCGGCCGGTAGCCGTACTGGGTGGCCCCACCCGCCGGGTTGGCGAGGATGCCGCCACCGTAGATCGCGGCGTTCACGATGGCCGTCCCGCTCGCCTGGGCAGCGGCGATGAGCTCGCCAGCACTTCGGTCGACGATCGTCCATCGGTTGTGGACCAGCGCGACCTCGAAGACACCGAGCGCCAGGTAGCGTGCCATCACGTGCACGTCGCCGCCCGCGACACCGATGTGACCGATCTCGCCCTCGTCCCGGAGGCGCACGAGCGTCTCGACGGCACCGCCCGGTGAGGTCAGGTCGTCGAAGTCGTGATACTCCGGATCGTGCAGGTGCACCATCGGCAGCGTGTCCAGACCCAGCCGCTCCTTGCTCTCGCGGACCGACTCGCGCACCCGCGCACCCGAGTAGTCACCGCCACGCGCGTCGACCTTGGTGATGACCAGGAAGTCCTCGGGGAGTCCGCCGGCACGAGCGATGCCCGCTCCGATGCGTCGCTCGCTGTCTCCGCCGGAGTACCCGTTCGCGGTGTCGATGACCCTGATGGGACTCGCGAGCACGGCCTGGACGAGGTCGACGGCGTCCTCCTCCTGGACGGCGTAGCCGAATGCCTCCGGCATGCTGCCGAGCGGTCCCCCGCCGACGCACAGCGCCGTGACATCGAGGCCGGTCGCCCCGAGCGGTCGTGACCAGGCCGCACCAGCTGAGCTCATCCGACTACCGCCCTACCGTGAAGGTGAAGGTGTCCGCGTCCGCGAAGACCGTCCGCTCGCCGACGGTCCCGACCGCCGACAGCTCCGTCAGCCTTGCCGTGCCGCTCGAGAGCTCCGCGGCAACGAAGCCGAGCGCGTCGGTCCGCGTCGGGCTCGCGAACACCTCGACGTCGAAGGTGAAGACCTCGAGCACCGAGTCGCCGCCCTTCAGGTAGTCGGCCCTGAAGCCGCGCGGGTCGCCCTCGAAGAGCAGCGTGCCGATCCTGGCGAAGCCGAACGGCCGGTAGAACTCCTCGGTCGTCGCGAGGTCGCGGATGGTGACGCCGACGTGGTCGAACCTGGGGCGGGCGGGTGTCCCCAGCGCGCGCTCGGCCGCGACGCCGGCCGGGTCGGCGACGTCGTGGTACTGCAGCTGGCCCTCGACGATCTCCAGGATGGTTCCGTCGGGATCGAAGAAGAACGCGATCCGCACCCCGCCGACGGCGTCGAGCGGGTCCAGCCGGAAGGGCACGGCGGCGGCCTTGAGCTCCGCGACGAGCGGGTCCACCTCGGCGACCTTGAAGCCGATGTGCCGGAAGCCGAGGTTCTGGTCGTCGTCCTGCCAGGTGGGTGGTACCGCGTCGTCAACGCGGGTGAGCTCGATGGTCGCCGTGACAAGGTCGAGGACAGCCCTGTCGTCGGTCGCCTCCCCGACGAGCTCGCCCCCGAGGAAACGCGAGTAGAACTCGACGGAACGGGCGATCTCCGTGACATTGACGAGGACGCTGCGGATTGCCATGGCTCAGTTCGCTCTCTTGGATCGTGTCGTGCCCGTGCATTCTTGGGGGTGCCTCGTCGATTCACGGGCACAGGCAAGCGCGTGCCTTCACGACGGCATTGTCGCGATGCCCATCCAGCGCGTCAGGTCTAGGTAGTGAAACTACCTCCCGGCATCCGGCTCCGTCAAAATGCGGTTGGGCACGCGCTCGGCGCCTCGAACGAATGGCGTCACGGAGTGCTCCGAGCGTCAGGCGGTGCCGGCCATCCAGTCGCCGCCGCCGTTCTCGGTCACGGCGATGAAGATGTCCTCCCGGCGCACGCCGACGGCCGAGAGGTCCTCGGCGACCGCGGTGTACATCGCCGCCTTGGTCGGGTCGTCGTACCCGCGAGTCATGAGCATCTCGATGTACAGGACCTGCTCGCGCCGGATGGTCCCGGGCCACGTCGGGTCTGCCTTGAGCTCGCCTGCAGCGTGCTTGTGCACGATCTGGAAGAGGTCGTTCTGCGGAACCCCGAGGGAACGGACGAGGGCGGCCTGGGTCGCCTCGCAGATCGCGTCGCGGGTCTCGTCGGAGATCGTGTCCGACATGTGGAACTGGACGAAGGGCATCGGTCGTCTACTTTCGGTTGTGGGTGATCAGGTCGGGTACAACAGCTCAGGAGGCCCACAGCTGACGCGTCGTGCGCACCGTTGCTCCGGCGGCGAGGGACTCGTCCATCGCGAGCGCGAGCATGTAGTCCTGGCATCCGTCCGCGAGCGGGTACGGCGCGGGGCCGCCGCCGTGCACCCACGCGCCCATCTGCTCCAGCACCGACGCGACGGCGATCTCGTCGTCGGCCAGCCGGCCGCCCTGCCAGGCGTTGCGGTACACCACGTCGCCCTCGAAGGTGATGTGGTCCAGGTCGAAGCCCTCGAAGTTCATGTCGACGCCCATCTGGCGCCGCACGAGGTCGGACTCCAGCACGGTGAGCTCGTCCCGCACGTGCACGACGTGGTCGGTGACCAGCTCGCCGAGGCTGCCGCGGACCAGGATGCGGTTGCTGCGCAGCTCGTTGTGCCACTGGTTGTCGGTGAAGTCGTACAGACCCGTCCGACCGTCGCCGAAGTCGAAGTGCGACAGGAGGTTCCACGCCGGCAGCGGCGTGAGGTCCATCGTCCAGCCGTCCCGGGCGATGGGGTTGGCCAGCGTGAACTCGCTGTGGTGTGCCGTCACCGCGGCGTCCTCGAACCCGACGCCCAGCATCGTGCGCATCAGCGCCATCGCGTGGTACTGGTGCGTCGAGGCGACCTGCACGTTGCTGACCGTGCCGAGGACGCCGTTCTTGATGAGCTGGAGACGTGCCGCGTGCCCCGGGTACAGCGGGTACTGCTCGGCGACCTGGACGAGTCCCGACGCGCCCACCTGGGACCACAGCTCCACCATGCCCGGGACGTCGGGAGCCGGGGGCGTCTCGCTCAGCACGGGCATGTCGGCAGCAACGGCCTCGCGGATCATGTGCGGCGTCACCGACCACGGCACCGCCGCCACGACGAAGTCGGGACGGTCGCCGCTGATCGCGTCCTTGACGGTGCGCGCCGTCGGCACGCCCCACTGCTCCTCGGCCGCCGCGCCCAGCTCGGCCGTCGGGGTCACGATGGCCGTCACCTGCAGCCTCTCCGGGAAGAAACGTGCGAGCCGCAGGTAGAACCCCGCCCTCCAGCCGTTCCCGGCCACGACGTACCGCACCGGCCCTGCGTTCTCCACTGCACTCGTCACGATGAGCCTCTCTGTGTCTTCGTCGCCATTGCTGTGTCCGCCCTCGCCGGGGAGCTCACTGCCACTCGCCCAGGGTTTGGAGCCTGATGTTGCGCCACCTGACGACGGCGCCGGGCGCCCACCGGTCCGCGCCCATGGGCTCGTCGTTGTTGTGGACCTCGAGCGCCACGTGCCCGCTCCTGCCGAGCAGCGCGGCGACGGCCTCACGGTCGTAGTCCGGGTGCGCGATCGTCCCCGTGTCGAGCTCGTAGACCTTGATCCCGTTGACCCACGTCGACAGCACGGGGTAGGTGCCGACGCACCGTACGGTCATCTCGTTCCAGTCGGCCCAGTGCCACGCGGCCAGGAACTCCTCGGCCGAGGCGGCGTAGGACAGCAGCGCCTTCTTCGCCTCGGTGACGGGCTCGAGCGTGGTCGCCGGGTCGTCCTCGACGAGGGCGACCGGAGTGCCCGACGCGTCCCGAGCGACGTCGACGCCGTAGGCCAGGGCGTGGAAGCCACCGATCCCGTTGCCGTAGAAACCGCCGATGCCACCCGACCTGCGGTGGTCGATCAGCACCTGGAACCCCTGCGCCCCGAGGTCGGTCGTCCGCACGAGCACGCCGGTGTCGGCCGGCCAGTCCGGGCGCACCTCGTAGCTGAGCTCGAAGTCGCCGAACGTGGCCTCGGTGATCAGGTACCCACCCAGTCCCGAGCCCGGAGGGTCCTGAGCTCCCACGATGGCACCGTCCTGCACGGACCACCCGCCGACGCTTCCTGCCGCCGCGGCGTACTCGGCGGAGTCGACGTCCGGAGCGGGCGCCCCGGGCCACGCGGGCACGGACAGGCGCGGAACGGCACGCCACCCGTCGAGCGTCTTCCCGTCGAACAGCGTCAGGACCGGACCCGGCTCCCGCTGGATCTCAGACAACTGTGTCCCTCCCACTCTCGCCGGCGCGCCCTGCGGCCTGGACGGCACTGCCTTACCCGCGGGCGCCGACGCGGCCCGGGGTGTCCCCACGACCTCTGCTCCCGGCGCTTCGCCGCCATGTCGTCAGATGGTCAGCACGTCCAGCCCGAGGACGCTCGACATCACCTCGAGGCGACGCACGAGGTCGCCCGTGGCGAGGATAGCGTGATGCGGCGGCAGCTTCTCGACGAAGCGGTAGCCGTCCTCGACGCGGAGCACCGCGCCGTTGAGGCAGTCGGAGTTCTGGTACTGGTGGTAACCCGTCAGGACTGCGGGCGCGACGGTGAGGGTCTGCATGTCGCTGGCGATCTTGACGATCGTCGTGGCGCCCTCGGCGAACCGTGCGTCAATGACATTGGCGTTCGGGTCGACGATCTCCAGCACGCGCGGTCGCAGCGTCCATTCGGTCGCGAAGGACTGCGGCACGACGCCGAAGAACCCGCAGTGCGCCACGAGGACATGGTTCTCCGGCTCCTCGTCGACGTGGGGGAAGAACGGGATGCGCTCGTGCTTGAGAGCGGCCTGACCCATGAGGAACGGATAGAGGTTGGTCATCATCACCGGGACGCCGAGCGACTTGTGCACCAGAGTCTTGGTGATCATCGACGTGAGGTCCGCCTCGCAGCCCCACAACAGACCGCGCTCCTCGAAGAGCAGGTTCCAGGCCAGGCACGGCGTCGTGGGGGACGTCGCCGTCCGCGAAGACCTCATCGCGATCACCCGCACACTGCAGACCCTCGCCCCGATCACCACGACAGCCCTCGCCGGCGGCAGCGCGGCTGGCCTCGACCAACCCCTGGCGGAGACCCTCAACGGCGCCATCGACTGCACGACCACCCGCCGACCACCCTCGGGCAAGTCGTGCGCGTCGAGAACGCGGTAGTCGTCAAGGTTGAAGATCGTGCTCGCAGCGTCACGCCGCGACCCCGTAGGCTCAAACACGGCTCGTGGTCTCCTGGCTCGTGGATGTCTCGACAACACCCATCCCAGCAGGCCACGAGCCACCTACGTCTCACCGACGCGACCCGACCCCATCACCACGAACCTTGAAGAGCCCCTATGCTGCTCTGTGCGGCGCTGCAATTGCGCAGTGCCCCGAAGGCGGAGGAGCACTCGGATGCGCAAGTCGCGGTTCGCAGTTGCGGCGAGGATCTTGACCGCCGGAATGGTACTCGGAACCCTGTCGTGGGCGTCCGCCGCCCACGCGGCGGACAGTGCCATAGCCACGCCCACGCCCTCTTCAGCCTCCGCGGTGTCGCCGGACCCGATCGCGCACGATCCGACGATGATCAAGCAAGGCGCGTACTACTACGTCTTCATCACCGGCGACAGCGGTATGTCCAACACCTACCTTCCGATGAAGCGCTCGAAGGACCTGATCCACTGGCAGGAGCTCGGCCCCGTCTTCTCCACACCCCCGCCGTGGATCGTGGACACGCTGGGGATCACGCCTCATGACTTCTGGGCTCCCGACGTCAACTACTTCAACGGCAAGTACTACCTGTACTACGCCGCATCACAGTTCGGCGTGAACAATTCCGTCATCGCGCTGGCCACCAACACCACCCTTGACCCGGCGAGCCCGCACTACCACTGGGTCGATCAAGGCCTCGTGCTCAGATCGGTGCCCGGCGACACGTTCAATGCCATCGATCCCAACGTGACCTTCGACAAGCACGGGGTGCCGTGGCTGTCGTACGGCTCGTTCTGGGCGGGCATCCTGATGCGTCAGATGGACGCGACCACGGGAAAGCTGTCGACGCGCGACACCAGCATCTACCCGCTCGTCGACCGCCAGTGGCCGCCCAACGCCGTCGAAGGCCCCTCGATCGTCCGCCATGGCCAGTACTACTACCTCTTCGCCAGCTTCGACTTCTGCTGTCGGGGCGCGGACAGCGAGTACCGGACCGTGGTGGGGCGATCCACCAACATCACAGGGCCTTACGTCGATGAGTCGGGTCAGCCGATGCTCAATGGCGGCGGGACGGAGTTGCTCCGTAGCTACAACGAGTTCGCCGGGCCCGGCGGAGGCGACGTATACGTCGACGGCAAGACCGACTGGTTCGTCCATCACTACTACGACGTGGACGACAACGGAGTACCCAAGCTCTCCGTACGCAAGCTGCAGTGGAGCAACGGCTGGCCGACGGTGTCCGACCCGCTGTCCGGCAGCCGGTACATCGGTCACGGGCCTGCGTACTTCTCCCTGGTCGAAAAGAGCAGTGGCAACCTGATCGGCGCGGTTCCGGGAGGTCCGCAGGCACCACTCTGCGGCTACGAGGGCGACAACATCGCGTTGTCCGCAGCGACCGACAACCCGTGCCTTCAGTGGCGCATGGAGTACGCCGCAGACGGCTACTACGGCCTCCGTAACCGGCAGAGCAACAAGGTCTTCGACACCGCCTTCTGCGGATACGCCGACGGCACGAACATTGGCCAGTGGGGTTGGCTGCACAACGACTGTCAGCAGTTCCGGTTCGTGCCGACCACGGACGGCTGGACCCAGATCCAGAACAAGAACGAACCCGGGGGTCAGCCGGGCAAGTTCGTTGACGCCGGGTCCACCTGCGAGCCCGGCGCGAACGTCCAACTGTGGTCATCCGACGCGCAACGTTGCCAGCAATACCGACTCCATCCGATCGGCGACGTTCTGCTCGTCAGCGCAAGCAGCGGCAAGGCCGTCGGTGCCACGTGGCGGTTCGTGCACACCGACGACGGCTACTACCG
>JGI24133J20442_1000459_pt1 | contig 12684 bp, 8 predicted proteins | sample BarGraNGADG00311_2_FD_20442 | JGI IMG/M metagenome (IMG submission 20442)
ATCAAGCGCCAAAAGTTCTTCTTCAAGAACAACATCAATTAATATTCGGCCGTTAATGGCCACCTCCTGGGTTGTAAACCCGATAAATGAAAATTGTAAGGTGGTACTTCCTGATGGTACAGAAAGAGTATACTTACCATCAATGTCAGTAACCATCCCTACTGAAGTACCTTTTACAATCACCGAAACACCAGGTAGCGGCTGATTTCCTTTGTCTCTGACAACACCAGAAATATTTATCTGGGCCATCAAACAGAGGTTTGCAAAAAGTAACAAGATTACAAAAACTCCTTGTTTAATCATAGTTTTGGTTTTTAGGGTAATAATAACATCATAGCATAAATTTGAGTTTTGACACATATTTGTCAGACTATACGTCAGGGTTAGAATATCTCAAAATTAAAGCTATTTTTATTCAAAAACAGTATGAAATGTATAAGTTTAGGGGGTCAATTGGTTTTTATTACTGTTTGGATTTGAACTTCTCAGAATACCTTGAAGGTAGCACACCGAACTCATTCTTAAAGTGTTTCCTGAAATATTTAGGGTCATTGAACCCTACTTCAAACGCAATTTCTGAAACATGCAGTTGACTTTTAAGTAAAAGTTGCGCCGCACGCTTCAAACGAATTGAACGTATAAACTCAAGCGGAGGTTTACCAGTGATTGAAAGTATTTTTTTGTACAGTAGGGTTCTGCTCATTCCTAAATCGCGGCTCAACTCTTCAACAGTGTAATCTGTTTTTGATATATTTTTTTCAACCAGATCAAGAGCTTTATTAATAAATTGTTCATCGAGTGAAGTTATGACAATATCATGTGGCTCGATTCCAAGTTTATTTCTGAAGACCTTCTTTAAATTTCTTCCGTAAGTCATCGTTGTCATCTGCAAACAGAATTGTTGGTCTTTCCTTTGGTATCGTTTCTAAATCTATAGAACATCCTCTACAAATAAAATCCTGGTACAATTATTCATTAATATAAAATATTTACCTCTGTTTAATTGTAAAACTAAAAGTGCTCCCATTTCCAACCTCACTCTCAACCCATATCTTACCTCCGTGTTTTTCAATAAATTCCTTTACTAACAACAACCCAAGCCCTGTACTCATTTCGCCTTCTGTTCCCGGCCTGCTTGTCTTTTCACTTATCAGAAACAGTTTGTTTTTCAGTTCCGGTGTCATACCAATTCCAGAATCGCTGACTTTTACCACAATTGAACGATCGCTGGTATAATCAGCTGTCAAACTTATATTTCCTCCAACAGGAGTAAATTTTATAGCATTGGATATCAGGTTCCGGATAACAGTATCAAACATATGATTGTCTGCGAAGACCTCCATTTCATCAGGAATGGAAAATGTAACTTGAATTCTCTTTTTCCTCGCAGATTCAGACAAGACATCAATACTATCTCCAATTTTTTCCTTCACGTTAAGTATTTCAGGAACGAAATCCATTTTATCCCGCATAAGTCGAGACCATTCAAGAAGATTTTCAAGCAGGCTGTAGATATTAGAAGCTGAGGTCTTCATACTCACTGTAATATCAATAATCTCTTCAATGTTCATGGTATGAATATCTTCAGTAATCATCTGAGTAGCTCCAACGAATGCGCTTAACGGGCCTCGCAGGTCATGTGCAATAATGGAAAAAAACTTATCTTTTGAGGCATTGAGTTCTTCAATATTCTGCCGGCGTTCCTCGAGTAATATATTTGAGTCATTAAGTTCCTCTTTTTGTTTAATTAACATGCTGTTTTTTTCCTGTAATTCAGTAGTTTTAACTGTGACAAGCTTTTCAAGCAGAAACTTTTGATTTTTCAATTGCCTGACACGTAAAAGAAAAATGGAACCAAGCATAGAGATTAGTGCAAAAATAATAATTAATTTGAACCACAGTGTGTCCCACCAGGGAGGTATAATGATAATTTGCAATGAAACTCCTTTTTCGTTCCATACTCCATCATTGTTTGACCCGATTACCCTAAAAACATATTTTCCCGGGTCTAAATTGGTATAAGTTGCTTTGCGCTGGGTCCCAACATAGTTCCAGTCTTTTTCAAACCCTTCCATTTTATAAGCGTAGTGGTTTTTTTCCGGATTAGTATAATCAAGCGCTGCAAATTCAAATGAAATTACAGACTGTTTATAAGAAAGTGTCAGTTCTTTTGTTTCGCTAATATTCATTTTTAAAGGAGATCCCGGCTTTCCGATAAGTACCGGTTTGTTAAATAAGTTGAACTCGGTAATAACTATCGTGGGTACAGTAACATTGTCTCGAATACTATCAGGATTAAAAATATTAACTCCATTAATACCGCCAAAAATTAATTCTCCTTGTTTTGTTTTTAAGCTGGACCATCTATTGAACTGATTATTCTGCAATCCGTCAAGTTTGTCATAATTTTTAAAAGTGACAATTAAATTATTATTATCCTTTATGGTGAGTCTGGATATCCCTTTATTGGTGCTTAACCACAGGTTACCATTTCCATCTTCGAGTATTCCGTAAATTTGATTGTTAGGAAGACCATCTGAAGTGGTGAATCTCCTAAAGGTCTGCTGTTCCCTTTCGAACAAATTTAACCCTCCCTCCGTGCCAATCCAAAGCCTGTTATGTGTATCTTCATAAATGCAATATATGTTGTTACTACTTATAGAAATATTATCATTTTGATTATGTTGGTACTTTTTAAAAGTATAATTTTTTCTGTTCAGGAGACTTAATCCATTTGTTTCTGATCCTATCCAAAGGTTATTTTTTCTATCTTCATAAATATAACTTACAATATGTCCGGATATTACAGTAGAATCACCAATTCCGTGAGGAAAGCGTGTAAAATGGTCGTGTTTACGATCATATAAATTCAGACCTCCGTTCCACATACCAATCCAAATGTTCTTCTGACTGTCTTCTCTTATGAAAAAAACATTATCACTGGCAAGACTATTAGTATCATCAGGATTGTACTGGTAATGGGTAAAAGTATTTTTTTCCAAATCAAGCTTATCAATTCCACCGTTCCACATACCAATCCATAAATTATCGTAACTATCAATACATAACGCTATAACTTTGTTACTAGTGAGCGATTCTTTATCAAAATAGTTATTTTTATATACTTTGTATTTGTTGTTTTTCCGATCCCAAAAATAAATGCCGCCCCCATCGGTACCGAACCATATATTCCCGTCACCATCTTCAACCATTGCAGTCATATTATTTGTTGAAAAGCTACTTCCAATATCAGTGAATTTCAAATTTAAGAAATGTTTGTATTGATTATCAATGAAGTCAATATTACCAAATCGTCCACCAATCCATAACCGGTTATTTTTATCTATGTAGGTAGTATTTAAAATGTTTGTGCTTAACCCGTTTTTATTATCTTGTCTTAGATTAATAAAAATGCTGTTGCCCTGCTCCATATTTGTACCATGTCGGATATAGGATAGTCCTCCATTGGTTGTTATCCAGACATTACCTTCCTTATCTTCCGTGATACTGGTAACCTGGTTAGAACAAAGACTACACGGATCTGTCGGGTTGTTTTTAAAGTGATATAGCTTATTAAGAGCAATATTAAAATAGAAAAGCCCGTCAGATTCAGTTCCAATCCAGATATTCTGCTCTTTATCAATAAAAACGCAATGAATCATTGTTGATACAAGATTTTCTTTGATGATCAGGTCGTTTAAATAACGTGTAAAGAGGTTCTTCAATGGATCAAACTGATATAATCCATCCATTGTGCATAACCACAATAAATCATTAGCATCTTTAGTTATCGCCCTAACCTGGTTACTACTTGTTTGTTGAGTATTCTTTGGCAGGGTCGCATATCTTATAAATTTATCATTTTTACGATCATATAGGCTAAGTCCCAAATTTGTACCAACCCATATTTGCCCCTTTCTATCTTTTATTACATTATTTAAAGAGCTATTACTGATTGAGTTTGAATCATTGCCATTATTAAAGTATCGTTTAAAATTATCACTTTTATAGGAGTATCTGTTTAAGCCATTTCTTGTACATATCCATAACGCATTGCTATCTTCCACAACAGATTGTATCCAGTTGCCTGATATACTTGTACTATCCTTTGGGTCATTTCGGTAAACAGTAAATTTATAGGCATCATATTTATTTAGTCCATCTTCAGTGCCAAACCAAAAATATCCTCTGCTATCTTGTATTATGCTCCACACATTTCCGGAAGAGAGACCCTCATTTATGGTGATATGTTTGAATATAAAATTTTGCGGTTTTGCCGTTATAAATATTAATAAAAATGCTATCGAAAGGCAATTTTTTAAATTGAATAATATGACAAACTTTTTTATCATATTGCCTTCAGTGTTTTGTTAAATTTACTTGATTTTTATTAATCCAAAGATAAATAAAATTCCGGACTTAAATCATCAATAAGCGTTTGCATCTGTTCGTAACGCTACTCTTTGAAGTTTAGAAGGAACAATGTTGATTTTTTGGTTATCACTCCATGTGTTAAGACTGAAATATTATTGGTTATGTTTTAATAACCTAGTTGAACTCATCACCCCAAGGTGTTGGGTTTCCTGAAACAGCTTTCCAATCAGTTTCCCAGTTGGATCCATCCACCAGGTACCTGAACTCATATTCTTTATCGCTCGGGAGTTCCAATGAAAGAGGGAATTTCCCCTTTTTTTGCCTTCTTCATTGGGAATCCTATCGGATCCCAATTGTTAAATTCACCCACAGCATTTGATGTTTTTGCCGTTTCGGCTATGGAGGAAGGTAAATTAAATGTAACCTTGCAGACTCCATTTTTAGCTAATAATTTCTTTTCAATACTCAGGATAATTTTTTTTTGATTAATACTAACTAATGACTCTTATCTAACAAAACTGATTATCTCATTTAAAATGAAAATTGACTATCGGTTATCTTTAATAAAAATGGTATTGTACTTGAAATTCAAATAAAACATGTTTATGATTCCAGATACTCATTTTATTTAATTTATAATACCCTGCTTTATATGAAGCATTGTTTACTTCTTGTGTAGAAAGATTAACCAAAGGGTGTGCCAGAAAGCACCAAAATATAAAGAATAGGCTGAAATGTTTTGCTAAAAGCCTCTATTAGAGCTACAAAAAAATGAAACTATTTTTAAAGTGGGCAGGATTTGTCATGTCACGATAAAGTTGTCAAGTTGGCGTGCAAAACCCATGACAACTGCCGGTTACGGAGTAGTCCGGGCTGCCGAAGGCAATTAATTAAAGCACCGTCCGAGTTAGGCTTAGATTTTTTTTAATCTCGCTATATGTGTTGCATAGAATGTGTGAATCATGTAACTTTTTTCAAAATTAATGTAATATCTATCAGATTGAGGTTTCTCAACTTTGATACTTTAATTTCATGAAAACATAAATTATAAAAGAAAACAATGAAGGGGAGTAAAAGGTTGATATTAGTCCTGAATTCACTTGTGGTAAACGAACTCCCTGTTGTTAACCAATACATGGTTCATTCTGAAATAAGTAAAAACCAGGGTTACGGCAAGCTTCGCCTGGCATAAAGAAAACAGGCATTTACGAAATGCATCATGCGGAGTGGCTTAGTGAGCATATTCTATTTTTTGATGGGGCGACAACTATTTCAATGACATCCTTAAAAATTGACAAAAATTAATACAAGGAAAATTAAAATTAAAATTTACTAAAATGAAAAAGATCCTATTACTTATTTCAGGAAGTGTTTTCGCTATGGCAGCAATTGCACAAAACACTTATACCCTTGATAAGAACCATGCACGGCTTTCATTCAGTGTCCTTCATTTCGGAATTTCTCATATAGAGGGAATTTTCAAGACATTTGATGCAACTTTTGTTTCAAGTAAAGAAGATTTCAGCAATGCGCAAATTGAAATGAAGGCTGATGTAAATTCCATCAACACAGAAGTTGAAATGCGTGATGCGGATTTGCGCGATAACTGGTTTGAAACAAAAAAGTTCCCCTCTCTGGTATTCCAAAGCTCTTCATTCAAGAAAGTAAGTGGCAACAATTATATACTCAACGGCAACATCACAATGCATGGTGTTACAAAGCCAATTACTTTTAATGTAGTGTTCAATGGGAAAGGACAAAACCCGACGACAAAAAAATATTCTTACGGTTTTACCATCACAGGTAAATTAAACCGCATTGATTTTGGAATAGGTAAAGAATCATTACCAACAGATGTAGGTTATGAAATAGAACTGAAATCAAATGTGGAATTTAATATAAACTAAGGGCCGAAACACAAACAATGCTCTCTTCAAGTCGAAAAAGTCTATCCAGAGCCATCTTAGAGTTTAACGAATGATAATCAATCTAAATTGTTTAAGTAAAATTCAGAAAAATGAAAATCAAAATCATTGGAAAAAGAAATCCCTTCAATGAAGGATCAAATATTTTGCATACATTAATTGCAACATGTATGTTACTTGCTTTGTGTTGCGGAGTATCATTTGCTCAAATAACAAGCAAATCAAATTCAGATTGGTTAACATTCAATGGCGATTTTGATGCCACTCGTTATTCTTCGCTAACTCAGATCACCCCACAAAATGTCGAATCAATAGTTAAGACTGGTGAATATATAATTACTGATACGGTACCATTTCAAACCGGCCCTGTAATGATAGGGAAAGCACTCTACTTTACGACCGGTTTCACTACCTATGCAGTTGATGCGATAACCGGCAAAATTATTTGGTTATATAAATTCAAAGGCAAAGGCGCCTTATTAGATAATAACAGAGGAGTAGCATACGACAATGGTAAAATCTTCCGAAGTACACTTGATGCTCATGTACTTGCTCTTGATGCCAAAACAGGTAAGGTTATTTGGGACGTTGTGGCAGGTAACACGGATCTAGGAGAATATTGCTGTGCGGCTTGCCTTGTTTGGGGTGGAAAGGTTTATGTTGCAACTGCCGGAAGTGATGTAGGATCGATCGGACGTATTATGGCTCTTGATGAAAAGGATGGGCATAGGCTTTGGAATTTTAATATTGTACCCATTACAGGCCCGGGAGCAGACACGTGGCCTTCGGATCCGAATAAGTTAAGGGCCGGTGGAGGAGTCTGGTCGTCTTTTTCACTTGATACGGAAACAGGTCTCTTATATGTACCCACAGGAAATCCTGGTCCTGATTTTGTAAAAGACTATCGCCCAGGCGATAATCTTTATACCTGCTCTGTAGTTATGTTAGATGCCACTACCGGCAAATTGAACGGCTACCATCAATTTGTTCCAAACGATTATCATGATTGGGATATGGCATCAAGTCCGATTTTATTCACATCCAAATCAGGGGAAAAAATGGTTGCTGTTGCAGGTAAGGATGGGTACCTATATGGTTTGGACCGTAAATTAACCAATGTAAAGTATAAAGTTCCCGTTACGACAATTTTTAATGCTGATGCGCCGATCACTAAAGATGGAACACGTTTTGCGCCTGGTACACAAGGTGGAGTAGAATGGAATGGTCCGGCATATTCACCTGCTTTGAACGCTCTGTTTGTGCCATCAATAGATTGGGCTTCAACTGTTAAACTTGGTAATCCGGATTCGCTTCTTAATGCAAAACCTGGTAAAATCTTTGTTGGCTCTGCTAATGGATTCGGAGATTTAGATCCGGTTGAAAAATCCTCAGGCTGGGTAACGGCAGTAAATGCAGAATCAGGTAAAGTCATATGGAAATATCACGCACCTAAATCGATGATTGCAGCCCTTACTCCCACTGCAAGCGGTCTTCTCTTAACTGGTAATTTAGATGGCAACCTGCTGGTATTTGATGCTGCTACAGGTAAAATCCTGTTGAATAAAAAAGTGGGTGGACCTATTGGAGGAGGTATCATTACTTATTCCATCGATGGAAAACAGTATATTGCTATTGCAACAGGACTAAATGGTTATCTGTTTAAAACTGTATTTGGCAGATCATCTATAGTCATTTATTCACTTCCGTCTAAAAAATAATTTTAGCGAATAAGTTAGGTGTGAGTAAGGCTGGTAAAATAGTAATCTATAAAGTATATTTACTTGTTGCCTTAATAATTTTCCTCTTTTCGGAAAAGATTGAGGCACAAGTAAAAGATACTATATCACATATTTATCAACTTTCATCTGTTATTATAACTGCGCTTCGTGTACCGGTAAAAGAAAGTTCTGTCCCGTTCAGTGTTGCAGTCATGACAGCAAGGGAAAATATTCAGGGGTTGAGTCTTGCTGAAGCGGTTGCAGGTCTTCCAGGTTTGGAAGTTAAGGCTCGTTACAATCTTTCTGTTGGTGATCGTATTACAAACCGTGGATTTGGAGCCCGTACACAATTCGGTGTTCGGGGAGTTCGAATTATAGTAGATGATATTCCGGCAACCATGGCAGATGGGCAGACTAACTTAGAGATGATTGATCTGCAGGATTTGTCATATGTAGAACTTTTGCGCGGAGCAGGTTCATCACTTTATGGTAATTCTTCCGGAGGTGTTTTAAAACTTTATTCAAACCCCTTGCCCCCAGAGCCATATCATTTTTCGCTTTCTTCAACAAATGGCTGTGACGGTTTATTTCGATGGAATAGTACAATTGGAGCAACAATTGCAAAGACAAAAGTGTCAGGAAGTTTCACAAACTTCAATTACAATGGATACCGGGATCACAGTAAAGCTGATTTTAACCGGGCTATTATTAAAATGAGTTCTAACTTTTCACCGTCTGATATATTGATGATCAATGCAGGTTATGTACATTTTGTTGCTTTGAGCCCTGGGTCTCTTACAAAACTGGAAGTTGAACAAAATCCAAAATTAGCTAATCCTCTAAGCGTTAATAATAATGCCGGAGAAAATGGTACTCAATTTCAAGCTTCAGTTTCATGGAAACATCGTCATGATACTATTTCACTTCTTCGGATAAATATTTATGATTCATACCGTTCTGTCAGAAATCTGATTGTTGGTAAAATAATAGAACTTCCTCAAAATGCGGGAGGAATAGATATTTTTTATGATAGAAAGGTAGACATAATGGGCAAAAAGGTTGATTTGAGTGTCGGAACAGAAGCAGGGTTCCGGTTTAATAACAGGAAGAACTATATAAATAATAGTGGATTACAAGGTGATATATTTTTGAACCAGGATGAACGTGTAATTAATACGGGTTTATTCACCCAGGCAATTGTCCCGATTACCCTAAAGATTGATATTGCCGGAAGCATCCGGTATGACCAAACGTATTTCGGGGTAACTGATTTTATTTCTTCCACACAGAATATAAATAATTCTGGAAGTAGAATGATGAAGGGTATTAGTCCCGCCCTGGGAATTGTTTATCGCTTTTTAAAATCCCTGAATTGTTTCGCTAATATTTCTACCTCTTTTGAAACGCCAACCTCAACCGAACTCGCCAATCGCCCCGGCGGCGTTGGTGGTTTTAATCCCGATCTTAATCCATCTCATGCGGTGGAATATGAAGCAGGCCTTCGTGGTTCTTCTAATTCAATCTTTCAATATGATTTAACCTTTTATGTCATTAATATAAAGGATGAACTTATCCCATTCGAGGTTCTTCCTGATGTTTCCGGGGGACAGGACTATTATAGAAATGCAGGCTCGTCAGTTCATCGTGGAGCCGAGATATCTCTTTTGTATTATCCACTGCCATCATTGAAAACAAGACTGAGTTTCACATATATTGATGCTTATTTTAAAAACTATGTAATAAAAGAAATTAATTATTCAGGTAATAAAGTGCCGGGAATAACTCCAAAAAGAATAGCGTCAGAGCTTACATATTATACACCTGTAAAACTCTATGCTTCGGTACTAACTCAAATCTTTGGTAAGGTTACTGCCAACGATGCAAATACAGCGAATGTCAATTCATATGCAATTTTTGATTTGGATATAGGACACGATGGAATTTCTTTCGGAAAAGATAAAAAAACAAAATTGATACTGTCGGGTGGCATTTCAAATATTTTTAATACTCATTATATCAGTTCAGTTACAATTAATGCTACTGCTGACAGGTTTTATGAGCCAGCTCCGGGTCGTTCCTTTTTCTTAAATGCATGTTTAGTATACAATTAGAATCGCCTGATATGGTGAAAACTATTTCTAACCTATTGATTTAATGAATATTCAATTGACTTGCCTATAATAGATTAGATAATAAGTGTTTGGTAAACTGGTTGCAACTTTTGTCCGTTTCGCCCCCTCCTTCTTTTGCATCGTCTGACTTCCTGTAATATTCCAGGAGGTTCTCCAGCATAGGAACTTCTTTTTGAATATAAACCACGAAAAGTGATGTTTGTTGTTGTAAATCAGTGAGTTTATCCTTTAAAAGGACAAGGTTTCTTTGTCTAGCCTACCCATCATATAATGATAATCCTGAGGAGTGATAGTGCGATCGTTAAACGATAACTTTATAATATTAGCCATGGAATCAGATTCGGGGTATACTGTTTAAGACTGAGGGGTAAAAATATTTGTTTATGTCCCCGAAGCTTCATAAAATTTATTCTACCAATACTCCCTGAGAGAAGGCTAGTTCTCAATACCAGATCCCGGCCCTAAAAAAGCCGGGTTTTTGTTATAAAAATAAATTTTACTTTTGCGGAAAAACCCATGATCATGACCGCTTTTGGCTAGGATAAACTGACCAACCAAAACCGGAGTTAAATACTTGTTGTTTGGTGAGGTACAGTTTATGTAATCTATCCGGCCAAATGTGATTAAAACTCCATGCTTTGGCACTGAATAATCAATTATTTAAAATAATCTCTGACAAAGAGCTGCATTTGGGCTTCCGTCATTTTATCGGAATTTTTTACCTCAATTTTAATACCCTCAAAAAGATGGTCAGTTTTTATCTGGTTTAATAATTCATTTTTGGCATCTGTTGGTCCGAATAGTACTACATCCTGATACTTTTTTATTATATCACCGATTTTTTTGTAATAACTTAATTGAAGGTGTTGTTCCTTTTTGTGAATAAGTTTTTCACCCTTGTAAAAATTAAATTCTGTTTCATGATTTGTTAATTCTGATACAACCCTTTGTACAATTATGTCATTTGCTAATTCCATCAAATAGGCATTTGAATGGTCCATCCAGATACCCAGTTTTCTAATATTATTCATAGTTGTTGTTATTAGTTATTGAAATAATAAATTTGATAATTATAATTGTGCGTCTTTACAATTGAGTATAAAGTATTTTAAACCCTTTCCAAAGGTCATTCTCTTTATCTGTTTAATTGTTACAAAACTCCTTGAACAAATTATATCATTCACGCATTTTTGAGTTGTCGGATATGATTCATCAGATTGCTGAAATGTGGAATTTAAACAAGCCGGGCACCAGAAGGGTATGTCATTTCAGTTGTGTTTCCCAGTTAAAATCCAGATAACTGCTAAAATCACAATAGGGCCAAAACAGCAACTACCTAATCTTCAGGCTCAGTATTCTGCAAGTAGGCCTCTAAAAAGGTTGTTAATGATCGTAATGGCGCAGAACCCCAGTGCCTATTTTGATCAAAAGTCTATGGATCAGATTGTCTAGTGGCTTATTGGGTATGTTTTCCTGGAATTAAGAAAACCATCCATCTAAAACTCATTTCAGATGGATGGTTTATGCAATAAATAACTTATGTGAGCAAGCTGAACTGCTAACTGAGTTATTTTTTCTCCGGAGTCGGAGGAAGCTTCTTAACAAATACTCCATCCTTGTCATAAACAAGTGTCATGGTGGTAGCATCTTTGACAATAACTACATGATAAGTCACAACGTTATTTTTTGTAACGCTTTCGGCTTCTTTAATAGTATAACCAACATAATCTTTAGCAATATTGTCAGTTATAGGTTTTTGAAGATCAGCTACCATGACAGGAGTGCGGACACCCTTTTCTTTGGTGTCTGTGGTTTTGGTGGCCTGTGCATTTACTGCAAGAACTGCCATAAATAATACAATAACGATTAAAACTTTTTTCATAATAAATAAAATATTTGGTTTAAAAACTGCAAAATACTTAATGATTTCTTGAGTAAAACAGATGATTAAAGGGTTACAATAATCTTAAGAAATTCTTTCTTTTGTTTTGCCTGGTTAGATTTGAAGTTTACCAAACTTTTCCTCTTTCCTGCCTTATTCAAAAATAAGGTCATTGTCCGTTTAAACTGCAAATCTCTTTTTTAGTTTGGCTTTCTGCTCATACCAGTTTCCTTTTAATTCTGTTATATTTATTTATTTGAATTTTAAATTATATATGGATTTTCACGATACAAAAATAGGTCTATTAGCTCGTGAAGGCATTACAAAATTTTAGAAATAAATTGCATAATTCACACATCTTCAAGAGTGATGTGTTGTACTTTTTGTGTCTGATTTAAAAGAAAAANGCTGCATGATTTTCTTCACAGAAAGCCTCTTTTAATAAAAANCNATCCACCCAATAGTTAACTCAGATGGATGGAATATAATATTACTCCTATGATGAAAGTGTTTTTATCAATTCTTCATTAAAGGCGTCAAGATCGGATGGTTTCCTGCTTGTAATCAGGTTATCAAAATGTACGATTTCTTTATCCACCCAATTTACGCCTGCATTTCTCAAGTCAGTTTGTAAAGAAGGGAATGAAGTCATT
>JGI24133J20442_1000462_pt1 | contig 12657 bp, 13 predicted proteins | sample BarGraNGADG00311_2_FD_20442 | JGI IMG/M metagenome (IMG submission 20442)
TAGTGAGCACAACTGTTACAATCGGCCTGACTCTTGTGACGAAGCAGAAAAAATCTGATGCGGAACTGACAGGACTGGTTTATGCTCTTACTCCACGTACGCTTGACGATAAAGATCTGAAGTGGTATCAGCGCCCTATTGGTCTTGCTATTCTTGTAGGCGTGATTTTTCTAGTATTAACAATAATGTTTTGGTAGGAGGAAATTAAAATGGTAGATATAAGAATACCTATAGGTCTGATGTTTTCGATCGTAGGAGTATTAATTACTGGATTCGGTTTTTTTACAATGTCAAACACCGAAATGTATCATAAGTCACTTGGCGTCAATGTAAATATCATAATGGGTATATTGATGCTTGTTTTTGGCTTGATAATGCTGTTTTTTGCTTTTAGAAAGAAGAAAAAAGTCTAGACCTCATTCTGATCTTCTGAATATAAACCTCACCCCCTTCCCCTCTCCCTTAAGGAGAGGGGTTATGTACTTGATTATCATTTTTTTACTCCCTTCTCCTTAAGGAGAAGGGGCAGGGGGGATGAGGTAATATGCCAGGAGAAGAGAATGGTGATGAAGATAAGAAACAAAGGAAAGGGTTAAGAAAAAGAGAGAAATAGTTTGGTGGGAACAATATGAAAAACAATATCGAGAAAAGAGGATTTGGAAGTGATAATAACGCCGGTATTCATCCCGAGATTTTAAAAGAAATAATCTCTTCAAACTCTGGTCATGTAGCGGGTTATGGATCAGATATTTACACTGAACAGGCATTAAATATTTTTAAAGAACAATTAGGGAGTTCTACAGAAACATTTTTTGTATTCACCGGTACTGCAGCCAACGTGCTGGGCCTTTCCGGAATAACGAGATCCTGGAATTCTATTATTACTGCATCAACTGCTCATCTGGAACAGGATGAATGCGGAGCACCTGAAAAATTTACCGGATGCAAAGTCCTTGTTGTCGATACACCCGACGGAAAGATCAATCCCGGTCTTATTGAAAAGCATATGCATGGATTTGATTTTGAGCATCATTCACAACCTAAAGTCATTTCGATTACTCAGGCAACAGAGATGGGAACAGTTTACAATGCTGCTGAGATAAGAGAAATTGCTGATTTTGCTCATGCCAGGGGAATGTTGCTTCACATGGATGGCGCCAGGATAGCAAATGCAGCAGTATGGCTCAATTTACCTTTTAAAGCAATTACAACTGATGCCGGTGTCGATGTCCTTTCATTCGGAGGTACAAAAAACGGCATGATGTTCGGAGAATCGATCTGTTTCCTTAAGCCAGGTCTTTCTGCCGATTTTAAATATCTTAGGAAACAGGGTATGCAACTTGCCTCAAAAATGAGGTTTATTTCGGCTCAGTATATTGCATATTTCCGTAATGACCTGTGGAAAAACAATTCTTCAAATTCCAATAAAATGGCCAGAATACTTGGTGAGAGATTAATGCAGATCCCGGAAGTAACGGTCACACAGAAAGTTCAGTCAAATGGTGTCTTTGTAATAATGCCTGCCAGGGTTGCTGAAAAGATAAGGAGCCAATACTTTTTCTATCCCTGGGATGAGAAAAGATCGGAATGGCGTCTGATGTGTAGCTGGGATACGCAGGAGAAGGATATTGAAGATTTTATACTGTTGCTTAAGAAAGAATTAAAGAAATAGCCAATTGGCCTCATCCCCCAGGGGATTGTTTAAAAAGTCCTTTGTGACCCTTAGTGATAGCCTTAATGTCCCATTGTGGTAAAAGTTAAAACATTGAACCACAAAGGATCACAAAGTACATCACGAAGGAACACAAAGGAAGAAGGCAATTAAAAAAGGCTGGATCGCAAGATCCAGCCTTTTATCATTATCTGTAAACTAGGATTTTACTTAAGTGTAAAGGTAATTGGTACCATATACCATACTGGTACTGGTTTTCCACCTTGTTTGCCTGGTTTAAAAGTCGGAAGTGTATTAACAACCCTTATCGCTTCTTTATCAAGTTCCGGGTCAACACCCTTCAGAACACTTACCTGACTTACGCCACCTTTAGAAGTAACACAGAACCTGACGATAACTCTACCCTGGATATTGTTCTCTTTTGCAACTTCAGGATATTGAGTGTGTTCTGAAATATACTTCAGAAGTTCTACGTCTCCGCCGGGGAACATTGGCATCTCCTCTACAACGACAAATGGTGTAGCTTCGGGATCTGCTTCCTGGACTTCCTCTTTAACCTGCTGTACAACTTCAACTACCTCTTTGTTTGTAACTTCGGTCTGAGCCTGATCAGCTGTCATCAGCTGTTTTATATCTTCAGGTTTGATCGAGTCAACAACTACAGGAGGAACATATCTCTGCTGCTGAACAACATCAGTCGGTGGAGGAGGAGGGGGAGGAGGAGGAGCAACCTGTTCGTTAGGTGTATCAAGGTTCTCCAGCTTAATTTCTACCTGCCTTTCAGCACGTTTTGATCTGCCTTCAGCCGCTTTTGCATTCAGGTATGGAGTAATAATAGCAGTTCCTATTATTAGTATACCTATTAGCATTCCGATAAGTACATTTCGATTGTACTTTTTACGTAGTCTGTAAGCTCCGTATTCCTTATTCCTTTCTTCGAATACTATATCATCAAAGTCAGGAGCATTCACTTTTTCTTTTGCCATTTCTTTTGCGGTTTACGGTTTATTTCTTGGCAGGAGGAGTAGTAGTTGTCGGTGCAATTCCTGCAGCTTTTTCCACCATTCTCTCATCGTACCAAGCAATTGGAACAAAGTTATAACGGGCGATTCCGCAGATATTCATCTCATCGAGAATATCTACAAAGTTTCCGTAATTAGCTTTCTTATAAGCTTTTATAAGAACAATCGGGCCAGTGTCATCATCTGATTTAAGCTTGCTGATTGATTTTGCAACAGAATCAGTTGCCATAATAATTTTTCCGGTAAGGACCTGATTTTTAAAATCAGCGATCTTTCTGGCAAGCGTCTTGTTTCCTTCCAGCAGCTTCGTGCGAATACCTGTTGCACTGAAATCTGTTTCAAACAGAGGAGGCAGATCATTATAATCCTCTTCTTTTATAACTCCCGGGTACCAATAAATTTTATTATCAGGTCCAAGGATGATATTCAGTGTACGGGCTGCAGCAATCTTCGGAGGCTCAATAGTTTTATCCTTGATCTTCTCAGGGATGTTAATTTCCATGATCTTTGCCTTATTGAAAGCCGTGGTAAGCATGAAAAACACGATAAGAAGACACATCAAATCAACCATCGGCGTCATGTCGATATGCGGGGCAATTTTCTTGGCTTTCTTTTTGCCGCCTGCTTTTTCCTCTTGAATTATTTCTGCCATATCACTTCTGTATTTCTGCAATGTTTATTTTAGCTGCTTCAAGAGATGTGACCAGATTAAACTTGAACACATTCTTGTCTGCCATAATATCAAGGATTCTCTGAACAAGCTCAAACCCGGTTTTTGTATCACCTTTAATACAAGCCTGAACATTCGAATTTACCAAACGGGTAGCGAATATCCAATCTGCGAGCTGATTGTCAGTTGAATCAATCGGGATACCTGTCTGTAAGGCAGTCCTTGCCTTGAGATCCTCTGAATCAAGGAACTCCTTCATCTTCAGAATCGGAACTCCAATAGAAGAAGGATATTTTTCAAATTCCCTTAACTCAGGCTCTGTAAATTCAATATTGTATCTCTTGCCCATTTCAGCAAGGATCTTTGGTCTGAATTTAAGCAGAGTATCTGGCCCGTTATCAAAATTCAGGTAGACTTTATTGTCTTTTGACATGAGAAGAGTCATTGTATTAAAATCAGGCGTCGGTTTCTCTGATATAGAATAGGGCGTATCAACAGCAGCCGGTTCCTGCTGTCTCATGGTAGTAGTCAGCATAAGGAATATCAAAATAACAGCAAACAGGTCAACCATCGGCGTCATGTCGATTCTAGGCGATTTCGTTGGTAATTTAATCTTTGGCATTGTTTTTTTTATTAATTAATAGAAACCAAAAGATAAATTTAAAATTAGTTGGATCTCAGTGAAGCGGCAAAGTTCTGCGTCAGACTGAAACCTGCTTCGTCAATTTTAAATGTATAACCGTCAATCATGGAAGAAAAATAGTTGAATGCAATAATTGCCAGGGTTGATCCTGTGATACCGAAAGCTGTATTAATAAGAGCTTCAGAAATACCAGCTGCCAGCTGTAATGCATCAGGAGCGCCAGACTGTGCAAGAGCTGCAAATGCACGGATCATACCAAGAACTGTTCCGATAAGACCGATCAACACTGAAATTGAAGCAAGAGTTGAGAAAATAACCATGTTCTTTGAAAGCATCGGAAGTTCAAGAGCAGTTGCTTCTTCGAATGATTTCTGAATTGACAGGATTTTCTGGTCCTTTTCAAGTTCTTTGTCTTTCTGAAGATCACGATAACGTGTAAGACCTGCTCTCATTACATTGGCAAGAGAACCTCTTTGTTTGTCGCATGCTTCAAGAGCCTCTTCAATTTTATCCTGTGCAAGTAGACTCTGAAGCTGACTGACGAAGGTATTTAACCTGCCTTTACCTTTTGCTCTTGAAAGAGTAATGCTTCTTTCAAAAATAAAAATGATCAGGACTAATACGCATGTCATGAGAATAGGAACAATGAAACCACCTTTATAGATGATTCCAAGATAGTTACCTTCCAGATTTTTTCCAGCCGGATTGCCACCTTCGAAATTTACAGGATTACCCATTATTTGTGTGAACAATAAATAGGATACTATAAACGCTATTAAAATAGCACTAGTTGCAAAAATATTCTGCAACGCATCTTTGAACGAACTTCCTTGTTTACTCATTTTTTATCGATTTGATTAGGTTTAAGATTTTTTAACGTTTTGCAAATATATATCATGAATTGATTTTTTCCAATAGTGCGTACAATAATGTTAAACTTTTGATATAGTTTAGAATAATTCCCAAAAAAAACCGTTAAAACAATATTATACCCTATATTTTTTAAAATTTTAGTTTTTCCTGATTCCGTCATTTACAACTTTATTGTTCCAGTGTAACATTATAAACCCTTAATTTTGTTATTGGTATTTCCAGTGATTTATATCCTTTTAAGCTTATGATAAGAAATTCTGACCCCTGTGGTATTTCGAATTTAAATTCGCCTCTGGTATTTGCCATGTTCTCTACTGCTGTATCCTTCACCCTGACCGAAGTATATGGCAAGGGTTGTCCTGCTGCATTCTTTACAGTACCTTTAATCTCATTTGGATTTATACCTTTTTTAATCGATGCTTCGAACTCTTTAATATAATTTAGCTGGCCTTTTGCTTGTGTATTCATTGGGTCAATGGACAGAATTTTATTATACGCATCTGTTGCTCGTGACAAATATGGAAGTCTGCCTTCATTTGTTTTTTCGGTTGTGGTCGACCGTAGCTCAACACCGCCTATCCCGATATATCCCCTGATTTTATATTCCTTATTGTTGGGATCGAGGTTAATCATCCTGTTATAATAATCCTTTGATCTGCTAAAGTTATTATTCATCATATGGTAATAACTCAGATAACCAAAAGCGTCCATCATGGCAGAAGCATTTTTGATTGAGTCAACCTTTGCAGCCTCAATAAGTTTTTCAAATTTCGGTTTTGCAAGACCCTGTTTAAGGTCAGGATCCATTTTAGTATATGTATTGGCAATCATGAGATATGCCGGTATGTAATTCGGAGTTTTAGCAATTACTGCATTAAACACAGAATCGGCCGATTTATACTTTTCACCGATATAATATGCTCTTCCTATACGCATTAAATCATCTGTATTATCCTGAGCCGGGTCAATCAGCTTGAGCCAGGTCTTTGCTGCATTATCATATTTTCTATAATTATAGTAATTAGTCGCCATCTCGCTAAGTACACTTTTATCTTCAGGATTAAACTTCAGTACTTTTGCGTATTCGACAAAAGCTCTGTCTATTTCAGAATTAGCTTTTGCTATATCTTTATCAAGATTTGATATTTTAGTTGTAAGATCATCAATTCCAACTTTAATCTTTGCCTTTTCAGCAGCATTTGGAGCTATTGCAAGCTTTGATTTTTCTTTTTCAAGCTGTACTTTAAGACCATTGTTCTCGTCTACCGTTTTCGAGAAATTCAGGTTCTTTTTTAAAAGGATCCTTGCCATATAATAATTGTCTTTCTTAATGATACGGTCCGGTGCAACTGTTTTAAATAGTGTCTCCATGTAGGAAAGAGCTTTATCATAATCAGGTGGCGTCTTCTCATAACATGAATAACCGGCAATTCGGTTCATATAAGTCCTGGACTTATCAATAAGGAAAATCTCTTCAACGTTCTTTATTACTCCGTCATAATCTTTAGCGTAGAAAAGAGCATTTACATATCTTGTTTTTGCCGGAATATTGCCGGCAGTAAGATCGAGATATTTCTTAAAATTCACTCTTGACGAATCGAACCTCTGGGCTAGCAGATACAATTGTCCAAGTTCACGATATGCAGGAGCATAACTTGCGTTGAGTTGTATCGCTTCTTCAAAATATGGAATCGCTGCCTGTAGGGCACGTCCCTTTACATATATATTACCGATTTTCATGTTTGCAGTTGGTGATTGAGGATCAGCAAATTGTGCCAGTTTATAAGATGCAATAGCCTTTGATCCGTCATTTACCAGAATATATACATCACCGGCAATTAAATAAACATCTCTGCTTTTATCAATTTTAATAGCTTCCCTGACAAGGGGCAATGCAAGTGAAGTATCAACCTCTTCATCCTTTATATATGATTCGGCAATTTTTGCCAGTGCAAAGGCATAATCTTTTGCAGGGGGGACGATCTTCTTTATGTTCTTATAGGGGAGGAGGAAACTCTTTGCTTTAGCACGCATATCTGCAGCAGTCTTATTATCGCCAATATAGAAAGCAACTTTAGCAAGTCCGATATAGTTTAGAGGGTCATTTGGATTTGCATCGACACCTTTCTGATATATTTCTTTAGCCGATTTAGCTGCCACAGTTAATGAGTTGGATATTGTATCGGCAAAGTATTCCAGAAGATAATTTTCACCGAAAAAGAAATAATTCTTGCTGTTTGCCGGCTCCTTCTGAACTAACTGCTGGAACATGGCCAGAGCTTTATCATACTGTTCGCTCCTGGTCAGTAATGTAGCTGCTTCCAAATCCTGAGCCTTAATATTAAACGAAAAAACTGTTAATAAAACTGCCAGAATAATTACTGGTCTTAAAATTAAACGTTTCATAGCTATAAAAATTTGATGTCAATTATAGTATTAATTTTTTATATTCTTCCAATTTCTGCTTCTTAATTTCTTTTCCTTGTTGCTTGTTGCTCTTCCGCTTTGCGGGATTTGGCTTCGCCGAGCTCCGCTTCGCTCCGGTTCGTCACTTCGTTCCTCAAGTTTCTCGTTTCTCTTAACTATCACACTGCACCCTGCACCCTGCACCTAGTGCTTTATCTGAACCAACCTTATCGGCATTGTTGCTGGTACAAGTCCGGATTTTAGAACAATCCTCTGTCCCTGTTCTCCACATGCCCAGTTTATAAAACCCGAACCTAATCCTGTGAATGTCTCCCTCGAAATAAGATAAACTTCTCTTACGAAGGGGTAAGATTTGTCATAGATAAAACCCTGATGCGGACGATAATAGCTACCATCATTAATGTACTGCTGTGAAACTGCAACTACATTTATCTTCCTGATAAAACTCATGCTCAACGAATCATCTTTATCACTTATCCAATTAGCACTAATTATACCGAGAGCATCCGGATTCTTTGAAATAAAATTAATAACTTCTGCATTATTATTGACAGCATAGAAACTTTTACTCAATGAGTCTTTTATTTCAAAAAGTTCTTTAAAATATCTGATATTACCCGATTTGTTATTATCAAAAATAACGCGGATATAACCCAGTTTGGATTTTTCATTGATCTCTTTCCATGTTTTTACTTTACCAAGGAAAATATCTTTGACAGTATTATATTTTAAGAGTGTATCATTATTTTCCCGGTTTGTAATAATTGCAAGTGCATCGTAAGCATATGCTGAGGTACGGGCAATGATCTGAGTGTCACGAAGGTATTGAATCTGGTAATCCGAAAGCTTTTTACTTGTAACAATTACTTTTACGGAATCATTCATAAAATCATTTATCACATCATACTCTGGTTTGTACTCAGCTTTGATTTTTGCATTTGTATACAGATGTGTAAAAGTAAAAACTTCAGTTTCAATAAGTGGTTGAAATGATTCATCAGCCAAAATCCTGATATTTCCTCTGGTGGCTGTTTCATTAGTTGCTGTTTTACCCATACCGCCGCAGGATGCAAGAATAAGTAACAATCCAAATACAGGATATTGCATGTAGGAGAATAATTTATGATTAATATTTCTATCCACTACGTTACAGGGTGTTAATCTTTTATTCCGGCACACAATAATAATAAAATTTTGAATAACTGATACTCTATTCATGTTCTTAAAATTAGTTAAGGTTTAAATATTTTTCATTCTATTCACTGCAAAGTGTGTGCCAGGGCCGAAGTGAAAAATGAATAATTTCTATTTATAAGTTTCTTTATGAATTGCTTGATTCACTCATTATCCTTATCTTTTGTAAAGAAAACCTCAACGATTTTAACATATGTTCCATAAGCCCTGTACAAACCATAAAAGATCAAAGCGGATCCCATTATGACCCGTACGGACTTGTCAAGATAACTCAAATTAGAATAGAATACAAAATAAATGCCAATACCCAAATAAAAGACCACCATAAAAATTGAGAAAATGGCTGTCACCTGTTGCATTAATCTGTTTCCAGTCATCCTAAAACTATTTTGGTGCCAAATAAACGAAAAATAGATTTATATTCAAAATTAAACTAAAAATTTCGTTATAAAAAAATAATTTGATGAAATGTATGTTTACATTGATGAATAGCATAGTTATCTTAATAAAAGTGAACTGTCACCATAACTTAAAAATCTGAACTTGTTTTTCAAAGCAAAAGTATAGATATTTTTCCATCTGTTTCCTGTCCAGGCTGAAATAAGTAACAGAAGAGTACTGCGGGGCTGATGAAAATTTGTTATCATCCCGCCAGTCATTCTGAATTTATATCCCGGTATGATCATAATACTTGTTGATGCATGAAGATAAGATAAATTCTTTTCATTCAGAAATTTCAATAATGCTCCAAGTGATTGCTTCACAGAAAAACCAGTCCCCATCTCATATGATTCCCATTGCCCCAGTGAAAAATGCGGGAAGGAATCAGCCGGGTTTTTAATCAGCCTGACCCCCAGCCAATATATACTTTCTATTGTTCTGACCGAGGTTGTACCAACAGCTATGATCTTTCCATAATTTTCAAGTAATATTTCGATTGTCTTTGTATCTATAAAAAAATGCTCGCAGTGCATTTCATGGAGGACGATGTTGTTGACTTTTACGGGTTGAAAAGTACCTGCTCCCACGTGGAGAGTCAATTCAACCGATTTTATTCCTCTGGTTTTAAGCTTTTCGAACACGTTACCTGTAAAATGCAGACCTGCTGTCGGAGCAGCTACAGATCCCTTGATACTGGAATACACAGTCTGATACCTTTCAATATCCTCCTTTTCATCTTCTCTTGTTATATAGGGCGGGAGGGGAATGTGACCTGTTGCTTCAATCACTTCACCAAAACTTATCTCCTGATTGTTCCAGCTAAACCTTATCCGCCATGCCTCATCTTCAGGTTGAAGTCGTTCCGCATATAAATAATACTTTTTACTGTCATATTCAAAAGAGACCGTTAACACACCTCTCTTCCATTTTTTCAGATTTCCAATTATACATTTCCATTCAACAGATTCTTTCGAGCTGAATGATAAAGAATAATCCGAAGGTGAGAGAGGTTCGAGACATAGAATTTCTATAACAGCACCGGTCTCTTTATGAAAAAGAATCCGGGCGCGTATTACGCGGGTATTATTAAATACAAGCAGTGAATCGGGTGGGAGGTACTCATCTATGTTTCTGAATGTGTCTTTGACTATATCGTCATCTCTATAAATAAGAAGTTGCGATTTATCTCTTTCATTAACAGGATGCTGAGCGATATATTCTGGAGGCAGATCGTAATCATAGTCATTAATGTCAATATCTTTCATTTTTTAAAGTGCCTAAAGTGCCTAAAGTGCCTAAAGTGCCTAAAGTGTCAAGAGTTAGCTGTTTTCAGTTTATTTTTTAACTCTAGGCATTCCAAACTCTAGCTCACTCCAAACTTCTTTTAGGACTCAAAAATAACCAATATTATATCAGGGTGTATCTAAATACCCTGCAATTTCTTACCTTTGCACTGCAGCAGGCTGTTCCATCGATCCGTCATATGGCGGATAGGAAAGTCCGGGCAACTCAGAGCACCATACTTCCTAACGGGAAGATATCCGTGAGGGTATAGTAGTGTAACAGAAAAAAACCGTCCCGACCCTTCAGTCGGGGTAAGGGTGAAAAGGTGAGGTAAGAGCTTACCGGTCCTGGTGGCAACATCGGGAGCCGTACACCTTATGGGTTGAAAGACCATGTATACCGGCGTTCAGGGCTGCTCGTCCGATGCCGGGGGGTAGGTCGTATGAGCACGGTAGCGATACCGTGCCGAGATAAATGATGGAAACCGGTTTTAAATTCTTTTANAGAAACCTAAACCGCACAGAATCCGGCTTACAGGCCAGCTGCAAATAGTAAAGGCGGGATGAATCCCGCCTNTNCTATTTATAGGTCTGCTGCAAAAGGCGGAATNCATCCCGCCTCTGCTGGTTCACCAAATTTTATTTGATTTTAAACAGGCTGTCATCCATAGGAACATCAACCTCAATCTTTGTGAAATTGATTATGATATCCATTCCCTGTGCTGATGATGTTGTTTTCATCGGGATTAAAAGTCCACTGGTTTCTGTATAATCGGATAGGTATGAATCCATTGTAATTGTCATGCCACCCTGTGAAGTTGTTGTGGATGTTTTTACCAGAAGATAAGAGGATTTATCGATATACATATCTATAACAGTTCCACCTTCGGCTGTAGCTTTTATCTTATAAGCCGGTTTATCGTTGACTTTGTCTTCTCCTGCCAGTGCCAGCTGACCATTTTTAAAATAATTAGCCATGTAATTCTGGAACATACTTTTTCTGAGAGTTTGTTTCACCTGATCCTCAGTCATTTCTACCGGGTCGGTTGAACCTGTCATAGGACTGACAACGTACCCTTTCTCTCCATCAAAAACCTGAATCATCTCCTGCCCGTTAAAAGTAGTTACAGATTTAATTTTATTTGGATTTTTCATCCACATTACCATAGGCATTTCCATGCCCATCATAGACATATTTGCAGTGATCTTGATCGTTTTTAAATTAGAAACCTGGTCAAGTTTATTGGCTGCAGTATACTTTTTAACGATTTCCTCAAGGGTTTGAGCGCTAACGACAGACATAATGATCAGACCTGCCATAATAAAAATTAGTTTCTTCATACAAAAGGTATTAAGGATTAATAATTAAATGAATTTATTGTTTTTCTCAATGCAATTAGTTTAATCAACAGGTCTTCCATTCCAGAGAGCTTCAGCATATTTGCTCCGTCCGACTTTGCCACTGAAGGGTCAGGATGTGTTTCAATAAAAATACCATCGGCTCCAACGCTTATCGCTGCTTTGCCTAAAGTCTCAATCATTTCCGGTCGTCCTCCTGATATCCCTTCTTCCTGGTTAGGTTGCTGCAGTGAATGAGTTATATCCATTATTACGGGAACACCTATCTGTTTCATTACCGGAATATTCCTGAAATCAACGACAATATCCTGATATCCATACATATTGCCCCGATCTGTAAGCATAATATTGTTGTTTCCTGATTCTCTCACCTTCTCCACAGCAAATTTCATGGATGATCCTGACAAGAACTGTCCTTTCTTTATATTAACCCATTTCCCTGTCCTGGCAGCTGCTGCCAGAAGATCTGTCTGCCGGCATAAAAAAGCCGGTATCTGCAATATGTCAACATACTTTGCTGCCATTTCAGCTTCTTCGGGATTATGTATATCGGTAATAACCGGGACCGAATATCTTTTCCTGATTTCTGCAAGAATTTTTAATGCAATAATGTCGCCAATGCCTGAAAATGAATCTCCTCTGGATCTGTTAGCTTTTCTGTAGGATGATTTGAAAACAAAGGGAATCCGGTATTTTTCAGATAACCTTTTCAGATGGGCGGCTGTTTCAAATACTATCTCTTCACTTTCAACAACACAGGGACCTGCAATCAAAAGAAAATTTCCAGATTCATTAAAACTTATCCCGGGAATATTTATTCCAGCGTTTGACATATTAAACAAAGTTAAAAAAATATTTGTAATAAGTATTATGAGTGTATTTTCTCTTTGTTTCTCCGTGGAAACTCTGCAGTTCTCTGTGGTTCTCAGTGATAGTTCTTATTCCTTGTTGCTCGTATAGCACTCTCCATTATTCCAGTATTCCAGCATTCCATTATTCATTTTGTCTTTTCCCTTTTGTCTTTTTATTTCTTATCGTAATCGTAAATATCTTTCCACATAATAGAAAGTTTT
>JGI24133J20442_1000464_pt1 | contig 12653 bp, 13 predicted proteins | sample BarGraNGADG00311_2_FD_20442 | JGI IMG/M metagenome (IMG submission 20442)
CGCGGTATCGGCCAACTAAGGCATTACCTTTAGCATCTTCAATCACCACAAGTGCGCCTTCTGGACTTGCTACAAAATTATCGAGTACCCCAACGCGATTATTAGTGGTATCGCGCACCTCCACTCCGTAAAGCGCGCACAAGAAATGTGATCGTTTTGCTATATCGTCTGTAAACTCTCGTACAGAACGCGTCACAACTCGTTCATTGGACGCTAGCACATCTTCTTGGGTGAAATAGTACCTTGTGTATGAATCCTTACCTTTTTCGACAAGATAATAGACCTCCCCTACGCTTGATATAGCCACGTCACTAACCTTGCCTAGCTCCACGTTGTCTTCAGTCGTTGCGTCTTTCCCTAGGTACATAAGCCTCCCTTCTGTTTTGCCCATTAAATTGTACATATGCAAGCTTAAGATATCTTCCCCTAGTACGGGCGGAATTGACAAGGCAGAGTGTCTGAAATGGTGCCTTTTTAGCGCTCAGGCAGTTTGAAAGAGGGTTTTCCCCTACATCTTTCCTATGAGATTAATGTACGTATAGCTTACTTTTTTGTAGCGGTAGCACATAACCTCATAAACGTCCTCCTCCGCCAGGCAAACGCTAGTCGATCATCGCATTGGTGCACCGCGTCGAGAACCCGAAGCGTTCAAGGTAACAACGTGGATGCAACCATTGTTGCTTCGATGCAGATCTTCGGGCCAACGGATTGGACTCGAAAAAAAATACAGACAATCAAAAGAGTGAAGCAAAAACCTATCCTTCAGCTAATATGCCTTATTCACCAAAACATGATCCGTTTATAATACTCTGCATACCAGCATGCTAACCCTAACGCGGTGACCAAGTCGTCGTGGGTTCCGATTTTGAAGGCACCGTATTGGTCATGTCCCTCTTCACTTACGTGGATCTCGTAATTGAGCAGCTCCTCGACCATCGCTTCAATTTCTTTTGAAGTTTTGGGAAGCGATCGTAACGGCGCTAGCTTTTGCGTATATAGCACAAACGGATCCTACGATCATATTCAACTTCAAAGGACGAGAGGAGAAAGCTACGGGCGCTAAAACAACGGCGCCGGCTTAAAATGAGGCAAGATCAATGGACAAGCTTCTTAGAAATTTGTTAATAGGGCTAGCAGTACTCGTCATAGCTGTGCCAATTGGCTTACTTGCGGTCGGCACTGCCTACGGCGAGTGGGGCGTAGAAGAACTTGAAGAACTAGTTGGGTTTATTCCGGCTGGTCTTGCCAGTGTGTCCAGCGTATGGGCTGCACCAATACCGGATTATACTTTACCAAGTCTTGGGGAAGCGTTCATCGACCTCAGTCTGGCATATTGGTTGTCAGCGATCATAGGGGTCATACTCTCAGCAGCAGCCCTACTCCTCGTTGGTAGGGTGCTAACAAGAAAGAAGACACAAAAGTATGAGGGGTTGTAGATCCCTGAGTTATGGCACGTAAAGCCTGTGAACAAATCCTTCTGAATGAAAATCGAAAACTGCAACCAAAACGATAACACTTAAGTCTGTCACCGCTGTGCAAAAAATACGCATGAAAAAGATAACTTTAAACGCGGTTGTCGATACGATTGCGTTTTTCCCCTTGCTCGTCACCGCTGTTACGGGGATTATCATTTGGCTCTACTTGCCACGAGGACTCGCCCTTGGCGCCCTTGGGACCGTAGCAAGTCACCAAACGTTTCTGGGCATTCAACGTCAAGTATGGCTTGACGTGCACACGTATCTCGGGCTGTTGTTCACCGCCCTCGTGACCATCCATCTCGTCCTTCACTGGAGCTACATTAAGCACTTACCCCAGCGTTTTGCGAAAACGGCGACCAAGAAAGACCGCTCTATAAAACGTTTTTTAGTCCTACTGCTTATAGGTGTAGTACTCGTAGCAGTCGTGATAATTGCCGTATACGCATCGAATCCCTCACCGTCGAGCCCGACTATATCATCTGGGTCGATTACAAACACAACGACGAAAAGCGCTACAGCAGCAGTGCCAAGTCAAAGTGCGACAAAGAGCGTTACGGCTTCTTCAGTGCCTTTATCAACCGTAAGCCCTGCCGCATCATCAGTACCAAGTCCAACTGCAACTGCCATCAACGGTATTCCGACAAGTATCAACGGCCTTGATTATATCTACTACCACAACCTCAACGATCGTTCCACGTGCATTCTGTGCCATCCGAACATGTAAGGGTTACCGGGCATTCACTTTAGCTGTGTCGTTTCGCATTCTCTGGTCTTTTTGATTAAGACGTTTGAATGGAGTTTGCGTATGTTCCGCGAACAAATAATACCGTACATGCACGAAGACGATTATAAGGATTAGGAGAACTGAGTTATGTCTTGAGACATAATGAGGGGGGGCGTAAAGATGAATCGCAAGCAAGCGATAACGAAACTGGATGAGGGTTTAGCATACCTTGAGGTCCCTCCTGACGCTGAAGAGAGGATTAGGGCGCTTGAGCGAGAACTATTTGATGTGAACCCCTTTGACTTTGGGACTAACTTCTTTGAGGAGCATACTAAGGAGGAGATACAAGCACAGGTCAAAGAGCACGACGAGAAGTTTAGACGTGTGGAGCGAGAACTGAACCAGCTTAAGAAGCGGAAAAACCCAAAACTGCGGCTTCAACTCCTTATTAAAATCCGCTTAAAGGCGTGGAATAATGGGTATTGGAATGATGAAATAGACCCCTCTATTACTGCGTTCTCTAAGGGACTAATGTCAAGACCGGTTAACTTTGACAAGGCTCTCGCTGCGACGAAGGCAAATCTTGAGTGGCTTAAGTCGCTCAATGACGAATAGAGGAGTTGAAACAAGGTAAGGATAACCGACGCTGAACTGAGCGATTTAGACTCGCTTATAAAAGACCATAGCCATGCCAATCGTGTTGATTGCAAAGCTGTGCCTGAACTTATGCGGGTGCACATGCTGAATGGTAAGCCGTAACGCCTGACAATCTTTTCGATCCACTGCTGGCTGTAGGCGCTCTCTTTCTTGTTTTGAAACCACCTCCTGTCACAGCAACCTTTATTAAAAAAAGCGCATATCTATGCGTTTTAAAAATGGTGGCTGCCGCGTCGCTGCCACCTACCGAAAGGAGGTAAGATAGATGACAAAATTCCTAGTCTTGTGGCGCCGAAACATGCTCGCCCCGTGGCCTACTGACCGTAGAGAAATAGCAGAGAACATGGAGGCTATGTTCGAAGCGATAGAGCGCTACATGGACGCCGGCATGGTAAAGGAGAACGGCTTGTTTGCGGATGGCGACTCGGGCTCTTTCATCTTTGAGGGGACGTCCGCAGACGTCCTCAAAATGACTAGCTTTTTCGGCCCCTTAATACAATATGAGGTAAAAGAGATGATTCCCTACGGGATGGGGAAGAAAACGATCCTGGAAAGCTTACGCATGCAAGAGCTAGTGTACTAGTGAGATGGCAGGAGGGAGTCCCCCATAGTGGGGGAGTAAGTCGCTTACGTTAAACAAACCGAATTTGCGATATCGTAATGCCTTCCGCGATATAAAACAACGTAAAACAGGGGCATTATCAATAACGTCGAAAAAAGGGCCACACGCTAACCCGTTAGTCAATATTAATGCTACGGTCTAGAGGTACGGCTAAAGAAGACTACAGCTACCCCACCATTCGGCTACCCACATATTTACCAAGCTCGCAAGACTTTCCACGTGAGTCTATCAAACAGTGCACGACGGAGCACTAGCCTTTCTTGTTGTTGTCTCTAAGGGCGCGGCCACAGAAAATGGTGCTGAGCTATCGGAAAACGCCAAAATAAACGCTAAATCGTCCGCCTTGACATGGCGGAGGTCGCCGGTTCGAATCCGGCCGAGCCCATCGTTCTTTTTAGAATCACACACATTTGAGCCGTCCATTGAAGCTTTCTCCGATACGAGGATTATGGCAGAAAAGAAGCACAACAAGGATAAAAAGTTGCACAACTTTGACGAAAAGTTGCACAACTCTCACGAGCTCGATCTAAGTTGGCAGGAAACAGTCGATTTGCTGCCAGAAGACGAGGTAGAAGGTGGTTCAGAAATCTACTACTTTACTGACGAAGATGGCAACATCCACTCGCGCGAATTCCTTGCTGAAGAGCTTATTGATGACGATGTTGAAGATTTAGAAGTATCACAAGAAGGAAAATCTCGCTCCACCACGCGAAAGCAGGTTACAGCTATCCCACAATTCGGTTGCCGCATACGTTCTCTATGCTTGCAGGGCTGACAACTAGGATCTATCAAACAATTCATGAAGGAGGCTAGCCTTCCTAGTGGTCGTTTCTCTCAAAGATAAAGTCACAGAAATCCCAAAATTGTCCGTCTTGACATAGCGGCACTACGTCCTCTTTGTTTAAAATAACGTCCAATAAAGGTTTGCAGTGATTTAAGTGTTGCTTTCGATAGGAGAGCTGAGTCAGCGTCTATTTCTAATTGCTTGTAGGGGGGTAACGCCATCAGTTTTGAATCCGCGGCGCGCGGAATGAAACCGATCTAAACCTCTTGAGACTCGCCAATTTTTCTATTTTTAAAACTTCTTGATGTGTATCTGCGGTATATCCATTCAATTAGGAATGATGCTAATACGACTGCTGAAAGTAAATACAAAGTCAAGGGGGAGTTGAATATTTCGTAGTAAACCAGGACAGTTAATGAAAAGAAACATCCTGCGATAGCTAGACATATTATATACTTGTTTGCATCAGTTTTTTTGTATAGTCTAAGGTGTGCTAGGTTTACACCCGCGTAGACAAGCAAAAATATTGAACTTCCCATCATGACCACGTTACTTAAATTCAACAAAACAATGAGGAGAATGACAATGGCGCTGGTAATAAGCAGACCTTCTCTGCTGTCGTGCCATGATTTTCGGTTAAAAAACTTGGGTAGTTCACCTTTTTTTGCCATCAAATAGCTGACGTTAGCTCCACCGTAAAGGGTGGCATTTATGGCTGAAGAAGTAGAAAAAAGCGCTGCTATAGCTATAATTGTAAATCCAATTGCTCCTGCAAAGGGTTCTGCAGCAGCTGCCAATGCGTAGTCCGCGGTTTGCGCAATTTCAGGAAGAGACAGGTTACCTACAACTGCAATGGACACTGCCACATATATCAACATTACAAGTATTACAGCTAAATATAGAGCTCTTGGAATATTTTTCTGAGGTTGATCAATATCTTCGGCAGTGTTGGTGATTAAACCAAAACCTTCGTATCCCAAGAAAAGGAATGCCGCCGCTGTTAATACGTTATCTATTGGCATCAAGTTAGAAACAGATAGTAAAGATATTTTGATAAAGAAAAATCCAACTATCGCAAATGTGACTAATATTCCTACTTTTATGGCCACAATTAACGTTTCGGATTTTCCTACAGCCTGAGCGCCTAAAAGGTTGATAAACGTGAATATCAAGATAATGGAGATGGCTAAGATTGTTGCGGTTGCAGGTGATGGATATGAAGGTAGAAAAGTAGCTGCATAATTTCCAAAAGCTTTTGCGTAAACACTTAAGGCAATAATGTAGCCAAAATACAAAAGAAAGTTAAAACCACCACTTAAAATTCCGTCGCCGAATCCTCTGATGAGAAATTCAACTGGCCCTCCTGCAGAGGGATATGTAGATCCTAATTTAGCGTAGGAATAAGCACTGAGGAGTGCAATAATACCTCCAATGATGAATGAAACATAAATCAGATTACCAGCAATCTCGGTGGCAATACCCAAAATGGAGAAGATGCCCGCTCCTATCATCCCCCCTATTCCAATGGCGACTGCCGACCACAAACCAATCGGTTTTTTATTTTGGAGTTTATTATTCATAGAAAAACTGATCAATAGCCTTGCAGGCAACGGAACCGCCTTTATAACTACGTTCGTTCTAGTTTTCTTTAAGCCCGTATTTTGGGGGCCAATTCCACATGTTTGACTCCTATTGCCAATACCGTTATGATAATTATTGGAGTTATTGGAACAACAACTAGTACCCTACTCGCCATCGCTGAATATCTCTTTGAGCCACGCCTTGATCTGGTCGCGCACGCGCTTGCGCAATCGATGCAGAAATTTGTCTACAGGACTATTCTAATAAGAAATTTACCGCTTCGTCGCTTCTGCTTNGGTACCATACATCTCTTCAGTTCGTCCGAAAAAATAAATCAAAAAGTAACATAGCGGCGGTTTAGCTTAAAGTTCCCACNGTTCAAATTTACGACGGCAGTTATCCAAGGCGGATGGTCCCCCAANGCGGGTTTGCGCNCGAAATATAGGAGATTTACCGATGTTTTTTAAGCGCCGCCCTTATGAATTCCTTCTGCGGGGTAACGTACATCTGCCCCTTGTAGTTGTACACACGACACGTGTCCCGAACATGCCCCTGTCGTTGTTCCGCTTCAGATTCGATGTCTTCGCCGTTGATCCTGATCGTCGGTGATCCGACAAAGTTGAACTGCTTAGCCTGTTCTTCGGTGGCGACGTTGATCTCGTTAACGACGGCGTCAATGCCCTCTTCTGCAAGGATGTTCTTGACATACTGTATTGTCTTCGGGTAATGCTCACACGCTTCATTATAGAGTATATCAACAGTTATCATCGCTATGAGATAACGAGCGAAAGCAAATAAAAGCCTTCCCTCTGATCGGGGCAGCATAACGACGCAGGACTTCAAAAAGCTCTTTTTATACCCTAATGCCTTGATGAGTCCGTCGCCGTCCCACTTCTCCTTCATTTCTTTCACGTCTTGCGTGCCGAATCCGAAGACTATGAATATCACACCCCAAATACCCCCCGCTTGATAAACGACGATATATCAAGATACCACTCTCTTGCTCATCATCTAAAACCCCCAGATCAACGCGGTCTAAGAACGCTCGTGCTCGTAGCCTAAGGTTCCGACTCCTCGCAAATGTTTTTCGCACAAGTATTTCAGATACGGCTTGGAGCGGGCACCGCGGTGGGGGCTGGTTTGCTGCTTCGGTCGAGCACATGCCTGTAGAAGAGCACTTTGACGCTGTCGGTAATCAGAAACGCAACGAATGCATACGCCCAAACGACTAGGGCCAGCGCCCATCCGGTCGGCGCCATAAACAGTCCATAGACGACGATGAGTGTCGCCACCAGCTGAGTTCCCAGAACCGCTGCCACCAAAATAGGAGCTGGGGCAAACGACCAAAATCGACCTCGCGTTCGGGCCGCAAAGATCATAAAATGCCCCGCTACGGAGAGGTTTAGGTACATCACAGATTGGATGACTAGGCGGCTTATCAAGAAGACGCGGTCTGCGAGGTAGAAGAGCGAGAATGATGCGGTCACGCCAAGCACGCCCAGAAGGGTCGCGACTAAAAGCACCGTTCGCATATCCCACGCCTCTGGGGTGTTCCTGTACTGCGCGCGGTCGTACGCAATCGTGAGGATGGCGCCGTCGTTGAGCAGCGCGAGCAGCACAATCATGAGCGCGGTGACCGGGTAGAAGTTGACGATGAGTATCGCAAGCGTAATAAACAGAAGCACCCGGATGGTCTCAGCGATACGATAGATCGAATAGCTTACCATCCGCTGGAAGATCTTGCGGCTTTCTTTAATTGCGTCAATGATTACTGACAGGCCTGGACTCATCAATACGATATCTGCTGCCGATTTTGCGGCATCAGTCGCTCCTGCAACGGCGACGCCAGCATCCGCCTTTTTCAACGCCGGAGCGTCATTGACTCCATCACCGGTCATGCCGACGATGTGTCCTCTGTCTTGGAGCAGTTCAACGATACGGTACTTGTGCTCAGGGAATACTTGAGCAAAGCCATCCGCGCTTTCTACGATATCTCCTGCCTCCTTGTCAGATTTATCGGCAAAGGAAGTGGCGTCTATGATGTTTGTGCCTAAATGGACCTCTGAGGCAGTTTCTTTTGCGATCGCGGTATGATCGCCTGTCACCATCTTGATTTCGACGCCCATTGATTGCGCGGTCTTGATCGTCACTTCTGAATCTTCACGCGGGGGATCATAAAGCCCAATAAGTCCCACATACAACCAGTCATCCTGTGGATTCGTGCGCGCGACCCCGAGCGCACGGTAGCCTCTTTCCGCAAATGCGTCTACGAGCACGTTCACTTGTTGGGCANGTTCTGAGTTTTGCGAGGTGAGCGCAAGGATCGCTTGTGGCGCTCCTTTTGACACCTTGAAGCGGCTTGAATCCGCCCCTTCAACGGTGGCCTCNGTCTTTTTTGAAACCGGATCAAACGGTGTGAACTCAGTTGCCTTGTATGCGCTGGGGGTCGTATCGAGTGCACCCGCGTCTCCGGCCTTAGCGAGGATCGCCGCATCTATGGGATCCTGATCCTCTGCTCGCGAAGCTAAGCTGCCATAAAGCAAAACGTCACTGGCCGTGAAGCCTTCGAGCGGTCGGACATCTGCGAGCGTAAGCTCATTCTTCGTAATCGTGCCCGTCTTGTCCGAGCACAAAACGTCCACACCCGCCATTTCTTCAATTGCGACAAGCTTGCTCACGATCGCTTCTTTCTTCGCGAGTGCAATCGCTCCGACGGCCATNGTAACGGAGAGTACCGCAGGTAGCGCAACGGGGATCCCTGCGACCGTAAGCACGAGAGCGAACTGGAGGATTGCCAAGAGGCTTTCCTGGCGGACATACGCGACTATGATGATGAGCGCGGCTAGCGCGATGGCGATCGCAATGAGGTAATCGCCAATCCTGATGACGGCCTTTTGAAAGTGGCTCCTCGTTTTCGCTTCTTCGACGAGCCGTGCTGTTTTTCCGAAGAAGGTCGCCATTCCCGTAGTGACCACGAGGGCGTCCATCTCTCCTTGGCGGACCACTGAACCGGAATACGCCACATCTGACGCGTGTTTTTCGACCGGAAGCGATTCGCCCGTCAATCCGGACTCATCGAGAAGCAGATAAGCACCGCTCGTAAGCTTGACGTCCGCGGGCACGACGTCTCCCAGCCGCACCCGAATAATGTCGCCCGGCACCAGTTGTCGCGCGGCAAGCTCGGACCAGGAACCATCCCGCAGCACTCGGGCGGTTACCGCAAGTTTCTGTTTCAAGAGCTCAATAGCGTTCGCTGCCTTGTTCTCCTCCCAAAACCCGACGACTGCATTTAGGCACAGGAGGGCTAGGATGATGAAAAAGTCCTCGTAGTGCTGGATGAGCGCAGAAAGAATGATCGCGACCTCAATCATCCACGGAATGGGGCCCCAAAAATAGGTTATAAACTTCAGAAGCGGATTGACCCGCTTTTCGGTGATCTCGTTTGGGCCGTACGAGTCTAGTCTCCGAGAAGCCTCTGTCGCCGACAGGCCGTTTTCGCTTGACAAGAGCCGCTGCAGTAGCTCAGTCACGTTAGCCTTTTGCACTTCGTCTGCACTTATAACGCCTTCTGAGCTGGGTGGCTGCGACAACACGCTCCTCTCACTCTACAACTTATCTCAGGCTGTTTCGTATGATATGAGGCGTCGCTGTTTTTATTAATATTATTCTACGAGATGAGGTCTAAAGCGAGCTTTTTTTGATAAACAGCAAGCAAAAATGTTAAATATTTGTCAGGAGTTGTGTATAAGCCATACGAAGCGTAAGGCGCAGCAGGTGTAACTAATGTGCCCGGATGAACCAAAAGCGCAGAGGGCTGAGGCTATTTCGCGTTTGCGGATCTGTTTTGTCTCTCCATATCCCCCGAGATTTGGTGGCATAGCGACCTATTCGCACGAACTCGTGAAAGGCATCAAGAAGCGCGGGCACACGGTATACGTTATCTGCAATCCTGATCTCGATGCAGGTGGCCACGCAGGTCAGGAAAACGTTTTTGCTGCGATGGATCCGCAGAAAGCGGGTTGGCATAAGGACGTTTTTGACGTCATCAACAAGCTCAACCCAGATGTCGTGCATATTCAGCACGAATACGGTCTTTTCGATGTCGACGGTAAACTCAGCACCGATCTTATTGACCTGCTCGTGCGACTGGACCTGCAAAGGATCCCTACCGCCGTGACGTACCACTCAGTTTACAGCACGCTCGGCGACAAAGAGTGCTTGTTTATGAACCTGAGTTTGCAGCTCATTGATGCCGGGATCGTGCACGAGGAGCTCCAAAAGATCTTTCTGCCCGTGAACGTGGGCTGGGTGCCCCAGAACGTCACTGTGATACCGCACGGGGCTGAAGTGCTGGAGGCGGGGGGCGTGCCTGACGTCATCGAGTCGAAAAAAGCGTACGGTCTTCAGGGTAAGGACGTCGTCATGTGTTTGGGCTGGTGGGAGCAATACAAGCGTTTTGAAGACGTTGTCGCGATATGGCCACAAGTAGTCAGCGAAGTGCCTAGCGCCGCTCTGGTTATCGCAGGAGATGCGCGGCCAGGGTCCCCAGGCGGGGTGCGCTACAAACCTACGTTGTTGCAGGCGGTGGCTGACAGCCCTGCAAGGGACAGCATCGTCGTCATCCAAGGTTCTTTCCAGCCAAAGGAGTATCTAACGGTTGAAAATGCGGCAGATATCGTTTTGTTACCGTATGAGCAAAGCAGTCAGTCGGGGGTGTTAGCTCACGCATTTTCGTTGGGCAAGCCCGCCATCGTTACGGACGTAGGTGGGTTGCGAGCTGAAGTAGAGGCAAGCGGCGGCGGGGTCGTCGTTCCTCGCAGCGACTTGGAGCAGCTCAAGGATTACATTGTGCTTTTGCTCTCAAATAGGCAGATTAGGGAAAGGTACGCGCAACGCGCATCAGCGTACGTCGAAAAGCGCATCGGATGGAAGTACGTAGCGGGGATGCACCAATCGCTGTATCTGTCGATCATCAAGGCCAAGCACGCGGGTTCGAATTTTCCCCATCAATAAAGTGGGCTAGTTCGCAAGAACTTTGATGTATTATAAGCCGGGGAGTGACCTCGAAATAGACTACATAAGCGGGTTTGTTTATGACCGGCGTAAGTATCTCGAGATCGCTCTCTTTTTTCGCTCTATGCTTTGTCTGGCCGGCCGAATCCGGCCGAGCCCACTGGTTTTTGGGGAGGAATTAGAGCCGGGAATGGACATTACGTCACCATTTCAAGGCCATTGCAGGGTGTACCTACAAAGGGAAAATGTTTGAGTACCCGCCAAGAGACAGGATACGAGAGGCACCTAGGCGGTTTGCATGAATAACACGCGCGTGCACCGCTAATAGCTGCGGTATGAACACCCTTTAAGTGAAGCAGGTAAAAACATGGCCCCCCTCGCGTGCAGAGGTTCCCGATCAGCGGTATGCGCGAGGTCAAATTTAGAAGGAAGAGTACCTCGAGCGGAAGAAGCACAGGCCGCTACTAAACGACATCTCTCTCGTCTCGTTTTCCCTATTTTACGAGCTTCAGGAACCGCGAGTTGATCGCGACAATCACCGTGCTCGCCGACATAAGCACCGCACCTGCGGCCGGCGTCAGTATGATGCCAAATGGATAGAGGATGCCGGCCGCGAGCGGTATGGCAAGGGCGTTGTAGCCAGTCGCCCACCCGAGGTTTTGCACCATCTTTCGATACGTGCTGCGAGCCAATCCTATAATAGCGACAGCATCGAGGGGCGTGCTCCGCACGAGGATGACGTCACCCGCTTCTACTGCGACATCTGTGCCTGCCCCGATCGCAATGCCCACGTCAGCCTGTGCGATAGCAGGAGCGTCGTTGATGCCATCACCGACCATGGCGACAACAAGACCGCGGGACTGCACCTCCTTTACTTTCACCACCTTGTCCTGCGGCAGAACCTCGGCAAAGTACTCGTCAAGCCCTACCTCTTCTGCCACCCACTTGGCAACCTGCCGGTTGTCGCCGGTGAGCATCAAGCTGCGTATACCCATCTCCTTGAGCGCAGCGATCGCCTGCTTCGATTCGGGGCGAATGATGTCGGCAAGGGCAATGGCACCGGCTACTACCTCATCGATGACCACGAACACGACCGTTTTGCCCTGAGCCGTTAAGCGCTCGATTCGTTCATCCGTCACCGTGAGACGCTGCTCTTTCAGGTATCCGGGGCTGACCACTCGCACCAAGTGGCCGTTCACCGTGCCTTCGACGCCCTTACCCGGCAGCGCCCTAAAGGATTCAACGTGAAGCGGCACGCTCGCTGCTTGGGAGGCGGCGATTCCCTGAGCGATGGGGTGCTCAGAGCGTCCTTCGAGCGCTGCGGCGTAAGACAAGAGGGTTTGCTCGTCAATGTCACCGGTGAAGCTAATGACGTCCGTCACACCAAAGCGCCCCTCAGTCAGCGTTCCAGTTTTATCGAAGATGATCGCTTGTATATTCCTTGCCTGCTCGAAAGCGGCACGATTTCTGACGAGGAGCCCGTTTTGTGCTCCAAGAGCCGTNGAAATAGCAACGACCAACGGTATCGCGAGCCCTAACGCGTGCGGGCAAGCAATGACCATTACCGTCACCGCCCGCTCGAGGCTAAAGTCGACGCTTGTGTTGATAAGCAGCTGCCACACGAGAAAGGTGATTCCGCCACTAGCAAGGGCAATAATGACGAGTGCCAGCGCCGCACGGTCGGCCAAGTCCTGCGTCCGCGACTTGCTCTCCTGTGCCTGCTTCACGAGGTCGATCACCTGCGAGAGGAACGAATCCTTGCCCGTCTTCTTCACCTGTACCGTGATGGCACCT
>JGI24133J20442_1000466_pt1 | contig 12631 bp, 9 predicted proteins | sample BarGraNGADG00311_2_FD_20442 | JGI IMG/M metagenome (IMG submission 20442)
TAAAAATAGATGAGCTGAATGCCAGGTTCTCAAAAGCCCTTAATGAAACCAATCTTGTTGAATTGAAACAAATTATAATTGACAATGAGATTGTATGCCCGATATCGGGCACCCGTAACTGGACAGATGTAAGACAGTTCAACCTGATGTTTGCAACAGAAATGGGATCAACTGCAGAAGGGGCAAATAAAATTTATCTCCGCCCCGAGACTGCACAGGGAATCTTCGTCAATTTTCTCAATGTTCAAAAGACCGGAAGGATGAAAATTCCTTTTGGCATTGCACAGATTGGAAAAGCATTCCGCAATGAAATAGTTGCCAGGCAATTCATCTTCCGGATGAGAAAGAATTTGAACAGATGGAAATGCAATTCTTTGTACAACCCGGCAGTGAACTGGATTGGTTTAAAAAATGGAAAGAGATAAGGATGAAATGGCATCAGGCGCTTGGTTTTGGAAGTGAGAATTACCGTTTTCACGATCATGTTAAACTTGCTCATTATGCAAACGCTGCAACTGATATCGAATATAAATTCCCATTCGGGTTTAAAGAGGTTGAAGGCATACATTCCCGAACTGATTATGACCTGAAACAGCATCAGGAATACAGCGGTAAAAAGATGCAGTATTTCGATCCCGAAAAAGGTGAATCATATATACCTTATGTCATTGAAACATCAATTGGTGTTGACAGGATGTTCCTGCAGGTGATCTCCGCTGCATATAATGAAGAGGAGCTGAAAAAAGAAGATGGCAGCTCTGATACCCGCGTTGTACTGAGGTTACCTTCCTTTCTTGCCCCCGTCAAGCTGGCTGTAATGCCCCTGGTAAAAAAAGACGGGCTACCTGAAATTGCTATCAAAATTGTTCATGATCTTAAATTTGATTTTAACTGCCAGTACGACGATAAAGACTCTATCGGCAGACGATACAGGCGTCAGGATGCAATTGGTACACCATATTGTATTACCATAGATCACCAGACACGTGAAGATAAGAGCGTTACAATCAGGTACCGGGATAGTATGAGCCAGGAGAGGGTTCAGATTGAAAAGTTAGTCGAAATCATTAAAGAAAAAGTCTCTATTCAAAGCTTATTAAAAAAGCTTTAAAATGAACAAAGTTCTTATTGTTACTTATTACTGGCCTCCCAGCGGAGGAGCCGGAGTGCAACGATGGCTCAAATTCTCGAAATACCTTCCTGAATTTGGCTGGGAACCAATTATCCTAACAGTCGATCCTGAATTTGCAGCATATCCGGTTACAGACTTTTCGCTTAAGGAGGATTTGCCATCCTCAATAAAAGTTTATTCTACTCCTGCAATAAACTATTTTGGTATTTATAAGAAGGATATATCAAAGATCCCCTCAGCAGGCTTTGCAAATAGTATAGATAATACATTGAAAGGAAAGCTACTTCGTTTCATAAGAGGCAATTTTTTCCTTCCTGACCCTCGAAAAGGGTGGAATAAATATGCCTATAAGAAAGCATGTGAATTAATTGAAACCGAAGGAATAAAAAATATAATTACAACAAGCCCACCTCATTCTACCCAGCTTGTTGGATTGAAAATCAAAAAAAAGTATCCGGCTTTAAATTGGATTGCAGATCTTCGTGATCCATGGACCGATATTTACTATTATAAACAGTTCTATCCTACTTTTTTTTCAAAACTGATCGATCTGGGATATGAAGAGAGCGTCCTGAGAAAAGCCGATAAAATAATAACTGTCGGAGCTTCACTTAAAAACCTTTTCTCAGCAAAAGTGAAAGGGATAGAAAGCAAAACCGAAGTCATAACTAACGGATATGATAAAGATGATTTTTCAGGAATGATCGCTGAAACACCATCAAAATTTACTATTACCTATGTTGGGACACTTTCAGATATTTACCCTGTTGATGGTTTCCTGAATGCCCTTTACAGTTTTAAAGAAAAGAGGAATGAATTCATATTAAGGTTTATAGGGACCGTTTCGCAAAAACAGAAAGATCTTATTCAATCGAAAACCGGAGCTTCAATTGTGGAGTTCATTCCGTACGTTGATCATACCGAGGCCATAAAATATATGCTTAATACCAGTGTTTTATTGCTTATCATACCTGATCATCAGAGTAATAAAAGCATTATCACCGGAAAACTTTTTGAATATCTGGCTTCAGGCAAGCCTATAGTATGCCTTGGGCCTGCTGATGGTGATGCTGCTGTGATTATAGAAATTACCGGACATGGAATAACATTCTCTTATGCTGATTCCAAAGGGATTTCTGAGTATTTATCGACGCTGATCTCCGGGATATCTATTATCGAAAAGAGGTCACCGGAAGTCTTCAGCAGAATGGAACTAACAAGAAAGATCATTCCTTTGTTTTCGAATTGCAATTAATAGAATTGTACCTGGTATTCCTTCACGCTTTTTTATTTTTACCTTTAACATACAATTATATACTTAATGTTGCATTACCAGAGGTGAATTATGAAGATCGGTGTTATTGTTGATAATGAACTGAATAATGATATACGTGTTCTCAGGGAAATAGGGATTCTGAGGGAACAGGGATTTGATATTTATGTATTATGTTATGGGTTTTTCAAGAGCTACAAAGAACCAGTTGGCCAGATAAACATTACCAGAATCAACATACCCGGAAAACTAAGAGACATTTTATTTTTTTTACTGAATACAATTCCGGCTTACGAATGGCTATGGGCATCACAGATCAAAAAATTTATTATCAGTAACGACCTTGAATTCCTGCATGTACATGATCTTTATATGGCTAAGCCAGCATATAATGGTTTAAAAAAGGCAAACAGGAAGATCCCGATTATACTTGATCTCCATGAAAATTACCCTTTTACAGTTACCACTTACAACTGGACAAAAGGATTTATCAGGAGGCTTATTTCCCGGCCGGAAGAATGGAAGAAGAAAGAACGTGAATATCTTGGTTATGCCAACCGGATAGTTGTTCTAAGTGATGATTTCAGAGATGTATTGTTAAAGCGATATCCAGCTCTGGCAGCAGAAACTTTCGTTGTTTTACCAAATGTCCCTGATCTTTCACAACCGGAATACAATAATAAAGGGGTTGTAATGAATCCCTTTAAACAAGGGTTTCCTATAATTTTTTATTACGGAGTGATTGCTGAACGAAGAGGTATTTTTGATGCTCTCAGAGTTTTTATTAACCTTGTTAAAGAGGACTATCCTGTTAATTTCCTTCTGATCGGACCGGTTGATAAAAAAGATAAAACCTCTTTTTCAGAACTCATTGGTTTGGAATTGTTAGCCAATCGAGTACATTATATTCCGTGGATAGAATCAAAAGAGTTTCCTGATTATCTTGGAATATGTGATATTTGCATTGCCCCCTTTCATAAAAACCCCCAGCATGAGTCAGGCGTTGCAAATAAAATATATGATTATATGCTTGGAGGAAAACCTGTAATTGCTTCAAATTGTAAACCACAGCAGAGTATTATTGAAAAACATAACTGCGGGTTAATTTTTGAAAACATAACAGAGTTTCACGATGCAATAATCACACTTCTCAACGACAAGCTGTTAAGAGAAGAAATGGGAGAGAATGGAAGGAAGGCAATTGTGAGAGAATATAATACAAATATTATTAAAGAGAATTTGATTTTATTATACGAAACGGCTATCCTTAAACATTAAGAGACTCTTGTGAAGGTCAAATATAACCAGCGAATGATAGTAACAGATCAGTACTATTCTTAATCCTTTATGCAACGTATTGAATATGCCTTGACATAGTAAATGGTAGCTCCATTTAATCCGGACAAATTGCTTATGAAAGCACATGCTCCCTCACCATCTGATGTATTGCTTGACAAATATCAACAATTATGTTAGTAATTGGGGAAAATATGACAGCGTTGATCGATGTTAATTTCAGAATTTAAAGTCAATTTTGTAAATCTAAACCTGTCCGGCAGATGGATTATTCACATTTCATAATTACTCAATTCAATCTTAGGGATTTCCCGCTATCAAATTCCTGTGATTATGAAAGTTGGTTAAAGTGGACAAGAAGAAGAATAGAATTATTTAAGCAATATTGTTTACCGTCAATTATTAATCAAACTTCTAAAACATTTAGCTGGTTACTATATTTTGATACGGATACTCCGGAAGAATTTAATGAATTTCTAAAAGAGTTGAGTTTATTTTCATTTATAAGCATATGCTATTGTAAAGGAATTGAGGATTTTAACCTTAATTACATAAAGGAAGTAAAAGTAAGAACCAGAAGCTCAGTAAAATGGGTTATTACAACAAGGATTGATAATGATGATTGCTTACACAGAGATGCAATTAAAATAATTCAAAAGAGTTTTGTTGAGAGGCATAACTTTTTGATATCCTTAGCCTCAGGATATATTTTGAATGTTGCAGACAGAACTCTTTCACATTATTATTATCCAATGTCTCCTTTTATAACCTTAATTGAAACTAATGGTAATGAGGTAAAAGGAATTTTTGAAAAGGGGCATACAAAATGGGATAATCTACGACTGTATATTTTAAAGGAAATCTGGTTAGACTATTTTAATATAAAAGCCAGAAAATCGCGATTCATCTTAATTAAACCACTTTGGATACAAACTTTTCATGGTGAAAATGTAAGTAATAGTTTTTATAGAGGATTACCAGTTATTAAGAAACGGGATCTAAAGGATTTCTCAATTAATTATTCGACCAATGGATTACCAATTACAATAATCAGAAAATACTTTAATTATGTAGTCTGGAAAAGATATCTGAAAAGCGTGATTATCAGAATCATATTAATGAAATAGATTATAAATGAAACAATTGGGCCCTGCTGTAAAAGAAAGTTTTCCAAACATTTATTTTTTCTTAATTGGAATCATAAATGCTTTCAGAAAAATAATAAGACCATATTCAATTTATATAACCGATAGTTTGGGTGGGAGTTTTAAGAGCTATTTTATTATTTCAGATATGAGTGCGAAGATTTCAGAATTAAAAAGAAATCTTGATAAAGAATCGATTGATACTATTGATGTTATATTGCAGCGGCTTTTAAATTATCCTGATGAAAGATATAAACAAAAAACATCAAAGCATAAAGAAATTGTTGGTGGGTTATTACCATGTGAAATGGAACAAATCAAGGAAAAAATTAATAACAAATTGAAGCACGATAAAAGAAAACTTAAGTCCCTTTCAAAACATATTGAAGAATCAGTATTTTATTATTATCATGGACTGAGCTTACTCCCCGACCAAATTACAAAATATATAAAAGATAATGATTTCATTGATGCCGGGGCATTTATTGGTGATTCTGCAATAGCTCTGAAAGAATATCAATACAAAAAAATTTATTCAATTGAAATATCTCAAAAATCGATAAAAAGATACAAAGCAAACCTTGCCAGACATAACATTAATGTGGACAAATTTGATATTATAAATATTGGGATTGCATCAACTAACGATAAAACTCAAATAAAACTTGCAGATACCGGATCATCAGGATTATCCTTATTAAGAAAGGTTGGTAAATACGATGAAATTCTGGTGGACCAAAGGACTACCGATTATATCGTCGATCATTACAAAATATCTCCTCGTTTTATTAAAGTCGATATTGAAGGCAATGGGTTGGAATTTGTAAAAGGTGCGAAGGGAACTTTAGTAAAATTCAGACCCGTATTATCTATTGCAATATATCATAATCCGTATGAATTTTTTGAGATTAAACCCTTATTGGAGAAAACATTACCTGATTATATTTTTCTGATTAGAAAACTAACGACAGGAATTAAAAATAATTTATGTCATTCCGAAGTCGTGTTAATGGGATACCCAAAAGAAATTATCAATATTTAATAAGTGTGATCGATATACAAACTTGCATATCAGAAAATTGTTCATATATATTTTAAAGCTAAATAGTATCTTCGCAAAGATTTCATAATATTTTGAAAGGTATATGCATTTTGATGCGATCCTTAATTTTTTGTGAAATTTGCTGATATGTTAAATTCTATAAAAGTATCTTTAAAAGACACGTTGATTTACGGCCTTGGTAACATAGCCGTAAAAATAGTTGGATTACTCCTCATCCCATTATTTTCGAACCCAAAGTTCTTCTCAATTGAAGAATTCGGTGTATTAGGTATTCTTGAGATTTCCGCTCTTGTATTAACGGCTTCAATGGCATCAGCTCTACCACAGAGCCTGACACGATGGTTCTGGGATAAAGAATTCAAAGACAATCAAAAAGGCATATTTTTTATGTCATTTGCAACACAGTTGGTTGTTTCATCACTTTTCTGCCTCTTTCTTATCCCATTATCAAAGACATTCTCCGTAATGATCTTTTCAAAGCCTGACTGGTCAAGAGTAATAACCTTTATCATAATTGGTTCCGGTGTACAGGCCTTAAACAATATCACTAATACCCTGATGAGATTACAGTCCAGATCTGTACTTTATACAACAACGAATCTTTTTAAACTGACTTTTGTGCTAACCCTTTCCCTCTATTTTATTATATCAAAAAAGATGGGACTTGAAGGTTATTATCTTGCCCAGGCTATTGGTAATGCTATTTTAGTTATAGTTCTTTCAGGTTATACAATTAAAAACTCAAGAGTATTCTTTTCCAAAGATATTTTCCGGTCAATGAATTCCTATGGTTTTCCTCTGTTTCTGGCAAATATTTCAGCTGTTGCACTGAATGTTGTAGACAGATATTCTCTTAATTCACTCGCTGTTCTAAAATCTGTAGCCCTCTATACCCTCGCTTTTAAAATAACGAGTGTTTTAAAGCTTTCTATTGTGGATTCCATGAAACTTGCTCTTGGACCGATGATGCTAAAGCGCATAGGTTCACCTGATATTAAGAGATTTTATTCTAAAGTCCTTCTGTATTCGACTTATGTGCTTATGTTTGCTGTTATCGGGATTTCATTGTTTTCTTTTGAATTGATTAAAGTGATCACTATATCAAGGCAATTCTGGGATGCAGTTGTAATCATTCCTGTTTTGTCAATGTCAGTCGTGTTTGTTAATATGAAAGATCTTACAATATACAGTCTGCATGTGGTAAAGAAAACCAGGATAATCGGGATGATAGTTGTTTTCTCAACTCTCTTGAGCATATGTCTCAACTTTTTATTAATCCCGATATGGGACATAACCGGAGCTGCCATCGCAACGCTTGTGTCACAGTTTATATTCTGGCTAATCTGTTATTATTATTCACAGAAAGCTTTTTTTGTTCCATATGAATTGAAGAAAATATTTATTATGGTGTTTACCGGAGCAGTTTTGTCATTCTCCTGTTTACTTCTGAATAAACTTGGTCTTTTTCCAAGATTAATTTTAAAAACCCTGTTCCTCTTTAGTTTTCCGTTCATACTTTATATATTCAGGTTTTACGAACCTGTTGAATTAAAGTCTATAAGAGGGTTTATTACGAAGTGGTCGGATATCCGGCATTTCAGAAGAAATCTAAAATCTCTTAAAGGAATTTCTGATATCGAGTACTAGTTCATAATAAGATTTTGAATACATAATTCCATGTAAATACATATTTTTGTCAGTCATTAAGGCAAGTAACTTAACATAATCATAATGCAACTAAAAAACAGAATCCAACCGCTTCTGCCACATCTGATTGCAGTAGTAATTTTTATTGTGGTCGCTTTCGCATATTTTTACCCTGTTCTGGAAGGTAAAGTACTGAGAGCCAATGATTCTACCGTCTCTAAAATCAACTCAAAGGAGATCCAGGACTTTCGTGAAAAGAACGGCCGGGAACCATTATGGACAAATTCGATCTTCGGCGGGATGCCTGCATATCTTATTTCTACAAGATATCCGGGAAATCTGATCAAATATGCAGATACATTTCTCAGGATGTTTAAAATGCCGGTATCAGTATTGTTTCTGTCGATGCTGGGATTTTACATCCTTCTTTTAATTTTTGGAGTTAATTCCTGGCTGGCAATAGCCGGAGCGATAGCTTATGGTCTTTCGTCGTTTTTCTTTCAGATCCTCGGGGCCGGACACAATACCCAGGCAATAGCGCTGGCCTATATGGCACCCATGATCGGAGGAATTTATTACACCTACAGATATGATGCATTAAAAGGAGCATTATTTACAGCATTTGTTCTTGCTCTCGAGATTCAGGCAAATCATATACAGATTACATATTATGCATTGATCTGCCTCCTGGTATTCGGAATCGTGGAATTTGTATATTCCTGGAAAAACAAATCTGTAATAAAGTTTCTTAAAACATCCGCCTTATTGGTTATACCATTTATAATAGCTGTAGGGATAAACTGTGCAAGTCTTTATACAACCTATGAATATGGAAAATATTCGATCAGGGGAAAATCAGACCTGACAACAAGTAATAACAATATTACTTCAGGTTTGAATAAAGAATATATAGTCAACTGGAGTTACGGTGTTGATGAGACTTTTAATCTTCTGATCCCTAATTACAAGGGAGGTTCCAGCCAGCCATTCGATCGCAATTCGGAAACCTATAAAGCCCTGGTTAAAAATGGTAATCAGTCATCAGTCGACAGGATTCAGAAATACTGGGGTACCCAGCCCGTCACCGACGGACCTCATTATGTGGGAGCCATTGTTTTCTTTCTGTTTGTCCTGGGACTGATACTCATTAAAGACCCTGAAAAATGGTGGCTTCTGGCGGCAACAATATTGTCAATAATGCTTTCATGGGGTAAAAATTTCATGCCTCTTTCAAATCTGTTCATTGATTATTTTCCGGCATATAACAAGTTCAGGGCAGTGACCATGACTCTGGTAATTGCAGAGTTCTGCATACCACTGCTGGGATTTCTTGCACTCAGAGATATATTCAATGGTACTACCACAAAAAAAGAAATAATCAGGGGACTAAAAATTGCTGTGGGAATAACCGGAGGTTTTACATTGCTTGTTATCATACTCCCGGTAATTGCCGGTTCTTTTCTCGGACAAAATGAAAATGATCTTCCGCCCTGGCTCACAAGTGCATTGGTATCCGATAGAAAGGGTTTGCTCAGAAGTGATTCTCTCAGATCTTTTATTTTTATTTTACTTTCTGCGGGGGTTATTCTTGGCTATATTTTTGATAAACTCAGGAAGGGTTATGCGATTCTTATTATTGCTCTGCTTATTGTTCTTGATCTTTGGATGGTAGATAAAAGGTATCTGAATGCTGACCGTTTTGAGAGACCTGCTGCAATTCAAAAATCTTTTTTACCGGCTGTTGCTGATGCCTTTATTCTTAAAGATCCAACACAGCACAGAGTCCTCAGTTTTGTCTCTTCACCTTTTAGTGATAATTCACCAACTTCATATTTCCATAAATCGATAGGTGGTTATCATGGTGCTAAAATGGAGAGATACCAGGAGCTTATTGATTCGTGCATATATCCGGAAATAGGAGCATTTGGTGAGGCAGCTAAAAAGGCTCAATCAATCGAGGAGCTGCAAATGGCACTTGACAACACTCCAATTCCTACACTTAATATGCTCAATACCAAATATGTAATCTATAATTCTGCCGCTCTTCCTTTAATCAATCAATATGCTCTTGGAAATGCCTGGTTTGTTGAAAAACCTGTTATAGTGGAAAATGCCAACCAGGAGATTTCATCAGTCAAATCCATTAATCCTTCAAAAGAGGCAATAATCAACACTATGTTCAAGAATCAGATAACAAAATCATTCTTCCCCGTTCAGGAAAATGAAAAGATAGAACTTGTCTCATATCAGCCTGATGAGCTGCTTTATAAATACTCTGCCCGGGAAGAAAAACTTGCAGTTTTTTCAGAAATTTATTACCCTGCCGGGTGGAAGTGTTATCTCGACGGAAAAGAGAGCAGTTATTTCCGTACAGATTATGTTCTACGAGGAATGGTTGTTCCGGCTGGTGATCATGAGATAAAGTTTACTTTCAAGCCTGCTTCTTATTATGTTGGAAATAAAATTTCACTGGCAAGTTCTGTATTGCTTATCCTTTTGTGTGCTGGTTATTTCCTTTCTAAAATCAAAATGAAATCTAAGCCGGAATAGTATGGTGCATCACAATGTATGCCCGCTTTGTTCTTCAGAGAAAATAGGTTTGCAATTCAGGTGCAAAGACCATTTTATCAGCAAAGAGGATTTTTCAATATTTAAATGTTCAGAATGTGATTTCTCATTTACACAGGATTACCCTGGAGAGACTGAAATTGCCAGATTTTACGAATCGGATGAATATGTATCGCACAGTAATACTTCAAAAGGTTTTTCCAATAAGCTATACTTTTTAGCAAGAAATGTTATGTTGCGGAAAAAGAGACAGCTCATTGAAAATGTTACCGGACTGAAGCAGGGAAATGTACTTGACATCGGCAGCGGAACAGGCTATTTCGCCAGTGCCATGAAAAAAGCCGGATGGCTGGTAAAGGGAATAGAAATAAATGAAAAGGCCCGGAATTTCTCCATATCGCAATTTAAATTGGATATTACAACCCCTGATAAAATATCGGCATTGGAGACAAGTAGCTTTGATTGTATTACCCTCTGGCATGTACTGGAACATTTTCATGATCCTTTTAACTATATTTCAGAAATACTCAGGTTATTAAAGCCCGGTGCCGCTTGCATTATCGCATTACCAAATTGCAATTCATATGATGCGAAATATTATGAACGGTTCTGGGCCGCCTATGATGTTCCAAGGCATTTATGGCATTTTGATCCAGATACATTCAGACTTTTTTCTGAAAAAACCGGAATAATTTTAGACAATCTCAGAATCCTTCCTCTTGATGTTTTTTATATTTCAGTGTTAAGTGAAAAGTATAAAAGTTCTGACATCTCTCTAATCAAAGGAATAATGAAAGGAACATGGTTTGCATTCTTGTCTTTCTTTAATAAAATGCGGAGCAGTTCAGTTATTTATATCGTTCGGAAATCTGTTCATCAATAACGGTCGAGCCAGCGATATTTTCTGGAATTATCTCCAAACTTGATAGCAATGGTAACTTCATGTGTTCCGTAAGTGATTCTTTGAATCTCCTGTAAAGTGAAATCAAATGCATATCCAAAAAACATATTCATGTACTTTACCCCAATGTTTGCAATTATAGCACCGCTTGTGCGATAAGCCAGCCCTGCCCAAAAACCCTGATTATAAATATATGTTGCACCAATATCAGCCAGTGGTTTTAGTTGTTCCGACATTTTCAGGAGAAATGAAGGTTGAATGATTGTATAACTTCCCTGACTGAAATCATATGATCCGAACAGATAATACTGTCTGCTCATGCTAAAGTTTTTATAAGCAGGACCTCCTATTTTTGCTGAAGCTTCAGAGAGCTGATCTGCAGAGAAACCAAAGCAGTATTTCGCGTTAAGAAGATAGGCACCGAAAGCCACATCTGGCACAAAAATGCCGCGGCGAAGATTATTGTTTAACCAGGGCTCATTCGGGTCTTCAAAATGTATCTGGTTTTCATCAATCTTATAATAATACCCGGTGAAAGCGAGTCCCAAAGAGAGTTGAGTACTGTTCCGCAGCCACATGTGATATGCATATGAGGCCTGAAAACCAGTCCTTTGAATCAATCCATTTTTATCACTGAATATATATCCGCCAAAACCAACCTTCCCGTCGGTCTTTGGCCTGTAAACTTCCTTTTTTAAGGGTGTTTGTTTCAGAATATAACTTTTTTTGAGCATTCTTGTCTGCCAGCTGAAAGAAAAAGTTCTTGGCGCTCCGGAATAACCGACCCATTGTTCCCTTGCAGTCAGACTTACACTGGTATACCCATCACTTCCGGCTACGGCAGGATTAATCAAAAATTTATTATAAAGGTACTGGCTAAATAATGGCAGCTGCTGTCCAAAGGTCATGTTGGCAATCAGTAACAAAATCAATATAAAAGCCGGTCTTCTCACAGATTTCAAAAATATTACAAATTACCTTACTATTGTTACATTACCAATAATCGGTTTAGTCCCGTTATGCAAATCAATTATATAGTGATAAGAGTCGATTGGAAGTGAAGCTCCATTGCTTGTGCCATCCCATGGCTTCGGGTATCCTTTTTCTGATCTCCAGATACTTTCGCCCCACCTGTTAAATATTTTTACTTCCATTGACGGATATAACTCAATAAGCCCAATGTTCCAAACATCATTGATCAGGTCTCCGTTTGGCGATATTGCATTTGGAATAATCAGACAGGTTTCATTTAATGCTTCAACCTTAACAGAATCTCTTAATGAACATCCATTCATGTCGGTCACTGTCACTTTATATAACCCTTTTGGAATATTTGATAGGCTTTTGTTAGTTGAGTTGTCAGACCACAGGTACAAATAATCAGTTCCCCGGACACCTCCGGTTACATTTGTCCTGATCTCACCATCTGGTTTATCGGGACAGAATGGCTGAATAATATCGAATACCAGCTTCATGGAATCCGGTTCAGTAAGGGTTATTGCCGAACTGGCCTGGCAATTATTTGCATCTGTTATGATAACATTATAATTGCTGGCAGGAAGATTCGTCCTGGTTTTGCCAAAAACTCCGTCAGACCAGAGATAAT
>JGI24133J20442_1000470_pt1 | contig 12593 bp, 12 predicted proteins | sample BarGraNGADG00311_2_FD_20442 | JGI IMG/M metagenome (IMG submission 20442)
GCCCCGCCGCATCACCATAGGCCGTTTTCTCCGGATTCGGTGGCACAGCGGCGGGGCAAACCACACGAGTTTGACCGTGCCCCACTGGCTCCCGTACCTTGGACGAAGCCTGTGTTGAGGGCCGTTTTCGCATGCCCGTGTATTCCACGTACGTTTTTCGTGGCCGCGGGCTTCCGATTGTGGCCGATCAGCGTCTCGAAAGNAGTGGGGCTCTTNGCACCGTGAATCAGTTGCCCCGTCGAATCAGTTGACTCGTCCTACCCTGTACCCCGCATCACCTTCAGCACAGATCCCCGAATGGCTGTGCAGTAACGGAGAATCTCGTGAGCAAGCGCACCTTCCAACCGAACAACCGTCGACGGGCCAAGACCCACGGCTTCCGCCTGCGCATGCGCACTCGCGCCGGCCGCGCCATCCTTGCTGCTCGTCGCGTCAAGGGTCGCTCCGAACTGTCCGCCTGAGGCTCGACGCGTGCTGCCAGCGCGTTATCGTCTGCGAAGCAGCGCCGATTTCGCCGTAGTTCTTCGGGGGGCACGCGGAGCAGGCGGATCTCGTTCGGGCAGCCGTTTCATCGTGGTCCATGCCAACTCGACCGACGCGCGTGCGGGTCAACCGCCGCGGGTCGGTCTTGTCGTCTCCAAGGCTGTGGGCAACGCGGTGGTCCGTAATCGCACCAAGCGGGTTCTGCGGGCTCTCATGAGCAGCCGGATCGATCAGCTGCCCGAAGGCGTTGATGTGGTTATCCGTGCGAAGACCGATCTGCCTGGTACGCCCACAGCCATCCTGGCCCAGGACCTGGACAAGGTGCTGGGCACCGTGTTGCGCAGGGTCACGTCGCAGGAAGGGTGCTGAAGCCGTATGCCGATTCCTTCACTTCGCGCGGTGGTCGCCGCTCCGGCGATCTGGCTGATCAGGACCTACCAGCTGGTCTGGTCACCGATGCGGCCGCCGACCTGCCGGTTCTACCCCTCCTGCTCCGCCTACGCACTGACTGCTATCCAGCGGTTTGGCCTCCTGCGCGGTTCCTGGCTTGCTACCCGCCGCTTGTTGCGGTGCCATCCCTGGAACCCCGGCGGGGTCGACCACGTTCCGCACCGAGATCCCGAACATATGTCCGGACACCCCACCCACCAGACTTGACCACGATGGTGACCGACCGGCGCACCGGTTGATCCCCTTGCAGCCCGCCGGTGAGACCACCAGCTCACCCCTTGACAGAGGAACCGATGAACATCTTCGATAAAGTGCTCGCCCCACTTGAGTGGGTCGTCGCCTGGCTGATGGTCGGCTTCCATCAGATCTTCACCTGGATAGGTCTACCGCCCGAGGCGGGGTTCACCTGGGCCTTGTCGATTGTGGGCTTGGTCATCGTCATCCGGATCGTCCTGATCCCCTTGTTCGTCAAGCAGATTCACGCTTCTCGCCGGATGCAGCTCATCCAGCCCGAGATGCAGAAGATACAGAAGAAGTACAAGGGCAAAACCGATCCTGAGTCTCGGCAGGCGATGACCCAGGAGACGATGGGCCTCTACAAGCGCACAGGCACCAACCCGTTCTCATCCTGTCTGCCGGTCCTGCTGCAGTCTCCGGTCTTCTTCGCGCTCTTCCGGGTGCTCAACAACCTCGCTGCCATTGCTGCCGGCACGAAGCCGCCGATCGGCCCATTGACCCCGGAGGTGGCCGCTCAGGCGAACGCGTCCACGATCTTCGGGGCCCCCCTCTCTGCCACCTTCCAGCACACCGTCACCATCGTGCTCGGGCACCCGGTCACGGTACCGTCCGACATCACCACCAAGGTCGTCTGTGTGGTGATGATCGTGCTCATGTCGGCCTCGACGTTCACCACTCAGCGTCAGCTGATGATGAAGAACATGCCGGCGAGCGCTCTGGACAACCCGTTCGCCAAGCAGCAGAAGGTTCTGCTGTATCTGATGCCGTTGATGTTCGTATTCTCGGGCGTCACCTTCGCCATCGGCGTCCTGCTCTACTGGCTGACCACCAACCTCTGGTCGATGGGCCAGCAGTTCTACACCATTCGGCGTATGCCGGCCCCTGGCTCTCCCGCCGAGAAGGCGCTTGAGGAACGCCGGATCAAGAGCGGCAAGGAGCACAAGAAGTTCACTATCCCTGGCCTGAGCCATGACACAGAGGCTGAGGAGATCCAGGACGCGCCGCCTGCCGAGACCAAGCCCAAGTCGGGTCAGCGCCAACAACCCAAGCGCAAGAATCGCGGCAAGCCAACGGGACAGACCGATGGTAAGCCGCGCCCGACGCAGCCGCCGGGCGCCAAGCCGCCGGCACCTGCGGACGGAGAGGCCTGACAGCGACACCAAGGTCAGTGAGCAGTAGGTTGCTGGCCTGCGACGATGGCATTCTCAAGACTCTCGAAATGATGCGAGTCGAGACTCTCGAGAGTGGCGCGAGCACCTCACACTTCGTGGACCGACCCGGTCCGGCATACAAGCACGATCAGGAGACGGACATGACCGAACAGGACACTTCACCAGTCGAGCAGGACTCATCCTCGGTGGATGAGGGCTCGCAGCAGGATCTGACGGCACAGGATGTCACGAAGGGCGTTCCGGCTGAGGAGAAGGGTGATGTCGAGTCAACCCCGACCACCCCCACATCGCTTCTCGAGCGTGAGGGTGAGGTCGCCGCTGACTTTCTCGAGCAGCTCTTGGACATCGCCGACCTGGATGGCGACATCGATGTGGATGTCGATGGTGACCGTGCAGCGGTGGCAATTGTGGACTCCGAAGAGGGTCGCGTGTCCCGCCGCCTGGTGGGCAGTGACGGCAAGGTTCTGGAGGCGTTGCAGGAGCTCACCCGCCTTGCCGTCCAGGCCGCAACCGGCGAGCGGAGTCGACTCATGCTCGACGTGGCGGGATATCGGGCCGAGCGTCGCGCAGCCGTGGTGACAATCGCCCAGGCTGCCATCGCCATAGTGAAGTCCACGGACGAGAAGGTGGCGATGGATCCGATGACCGCGTTCGAGCGGAAGGTTGTGCACGACGAGGTCCTTGCGGCTGGGCTGTTGTCCGAGTCTGAGGGCGTTGAGCCGCAGCGCCACGTGGTGATCCTGCCCGCGTGACTCACGACTGTGCTGGAGTGTTTCACGTGAAACAGGCCAGAGTATGGCTGTGACATGAAGGCTCAGCCGCAGTCTCCGTTGCGAGCACTGACACCTCAGTGAGTGACGTGCCGGGCGGTGACGTCTCAGAGAACGCCGCTCCAGACAGTGACACCTCACAGAATGACGTTTCGACACCCGGGCACTGGAAGGCCGGCATTGTGGACGTGCCCTCCCTTGATGAGGAGCGAGTGGTACCACCACCACCACCGGCAGGTGCTGTTCACGTCTTTGGCGAACGCCTGGCCTTGGCTGAGCGGTTCACGGCGATCCTGGCCGATAGTGGTGTCTCTCACGGACTGATCGGACCACGTGAGGTCCCGCGACTGTGGGAGCGGCACGTGCTCAACTGTGCGGTCATTCACCCGGCGATTGCTGCCGACCAGATGGTGATCGACGTCGGGTCAGGGGCGGGACTGCCCGGGCTTGCCCTGGCCATCGCGCGTCCCGACCTTGACCTTCATCTGATCGAGCCGATGCTGCGCCGAACCAACTGGCTGTCCATGGCGGTTGACGAGCTGGGGCTGACGAACGTCACAGTGCACCGGGGGCGCGCCGAACAGTTCTGGGGAATCCTGCGCGCGCCCGTCGTGACAGCACGTGCTGTCGCGCGCCTGAGTGAGCTGGCTACGTGGTGTCTGCCATTGTTGTTGCCCGGTGGGTCGCTGCTTGCGATCAAGGGATTGAGCGTCACTGAGGAGGTGGAGACCGACCGAGCGGTTCTGCGGCGGTTGGGCGCTATTGATGAGGTCATCGAGAGCTTTGGGAACGGGATCGTGGATCAGGAGACAACGGTGCTTCGCGTGGTTGTGGGTGATCGGCCGGTCCAGCGGGGCGGGGCGAAAAAGAAAAAGTCGAAGGGGAAGCGCCGAGGTTGATCATCGGCTGGGGTCCCTGCAAGCCGCTACGGTAGAGCAACTAAGCGGTCAGCAGCCTGCTAGTGACGAGGGATTGAGGTGGCACGTGGCGACAGCCGGATTGGCCCACGCCGGCCTGGGTTGGCCAATGAATGGCCCAGCCGGCGATGACATCCTGTCATCGGGTCTTGGGTGGCCACGTTCGGGTCTCGCGTCAGGTCTCGAGCTGGATGCAGACCATACGGAAGCCACTGAGCGCGACGATCTACCAACAACAGACTCCGTTTCACGTGAAACAGCCAATCAAGGTGGTGTTGAGCACTTGTCAGAGTGTGATCAGCTGGCGGCGTCCCTACCGGATCCAGGTTCAGAGACGCCCCTGGCCCAAGCGGTAGCCGAGGATGCCCGTCGTCGTCTCTCATTGACCGGCAAGATCTTCCCCAAACCTGACCACACCCGCATCTTGACGGTGGCCAACCAGAAGGGCGGCGTAGGCAAGACGACCACGACAGTCAACGTTGCGGCAGCCCTGGCTCAGGCAGGGCTTCGCGTGCTCGTGGTCGACATCGACCCCCAGGGGAACGCGAGCACCGCTTTGGGAATCGACCATCACGCTGACGTCCCTAGTATTTACGACGTGCTGGTGGACGGTAAGGCCATCGTTGACGTTGTGCAGGAGTGCGTGGACGTTCCCAACCTCTGGTGTGTCCCCGCCACAATCGATCTGGCCGGCGCCGAGATCGAGCTGGTTTCGCTGGTTGCCCGTGAGACCCGGATGGAGAGGGCCTTGACTGCCTATGTCGGTGGCGCGGCGGATCGCGGCGAGGAACGCCTGGACTACGTGCTGATCGATTGCCCACCGAGTCTGGGACTGCTCACCGTCAACGCGTTCGTTGCGGCCGATGAGGTGTTCATTCCCATCCAGTGCGAGTACTACGCGCTCGAGGGACTCTCTCAGCTGCTCAAGAACATCGAGTTGATCAAGAGCCATCTCAACCCAGGCCTGCATGTGTCAACCATCTTGTTGACCATGTACGACGGTCGCACCCGTCTGTCGGCTCAAGTCGCCGAAGAAGTGCGCTCTCACTTTCCTGCACAGGTGTTGCGCGCGTCCGTGCCTCGTTCGGTGCGGATCTCCGAGGCCCCCAGCTTCGGACAGACCGTGATGACCTACGACCCGACCAGCAGTGGGGCGTTGTCCTATCTCGATGCGGCTGGCGAGCTGGCGGACCGTGGCGCGGCCGGCGGGCCTGCGGCCGATGGCCCGTCTGACTGAGCGAGGAGAGGACTTAGCTGAAGAATGGTGAACGTGTATCCAGCCCGGGCGAGTACCTCGCGTCGGTCGTGTTTGCTTGAGAGAGGTCGATGGGCATGAGTGCGAAGCGGCGTGCATTGGGTCGTGGTCTCGGAGCATTGATTCCGACGGCGCCGGAGGGCAACGGGAGTAGCCGTCCCATGGATGTGTTCTTCAGGGGCAACCTGGGCGCGCGGCCCGGTGACGTACCTCCTGTTTCACGTGAAACAGCGGATGATCGATCGGATCAGGGGACAGGTTCGAACGTCGCCACAGCGACGGCGCTGATGGACCTCGCACCGGTCCCTGGCGCTCGCTACGCAGAACTTCCTGTGCTCTCCATCCGGCCGAATCCGAAGCAGCCGCGCAAGGCATTCGGCGATGACGAGATGGCTGAGCTGGTCCACTCGATCCGTGAGATCGGGGTGCTTCAGCCGGTGGTGGTTCGGCCCATTCCGCCAGAAGAGCTGGCGAACATGGTGGGTCAGAGTCCCGACGGGGTAGAACAGCCGCTTTTTGAGCTGATCATGGGTGAACGTCGTTGGCGCGCTACACAGGCCGCCGGACTGGCCGTCATTCCAGCCATCGTCAAGGACACACATGACGACGACCTGCTCCGTGACGCCCTCCTGGAGAACCTGCATCGCAGCGAGCTCAACGCACTGGAAGAGGCCGCGGCCTACCAGCAGCTGCTGGACGACTTCGGCTGTACCCACGACGAGCTGGCTACCCGGATAGGCCGCTCACGCCCACAGATCTCCAACACCCTGCGCCTGCTGAAGCTGCCTCCGCTGGTGCAACGTCGCGTGGCCGCGGGCGTGTTGAGTGCCGGTCACGCCCGCGCATTGCTCGGACTGGCCGACCGAGACGCCATGGAGCGCCTGGCACAACGGATCGTGGCCGAGGGCTTGTCGGTACGCAACGTCGAGGAGGTCGTTGCGCTCGGGGATGAACAGACTCCTCGGGCCCGCAGGCCGCGTGCCGGCGCTCTGCACCCGCAGCTGGATGGACAGGCCGCTCGGCTCTCTGACCGTTTCGATACCCGTGTACGGATCAACCTCGGTCAGCGAAAAGGCAAGCTGACGTTCGAGTTCGCCTCGGTCGAAGACCTGCATCGCATCGTCGCCATCATGGGCGGCGACCTGATAGGCGACACGGTGCTCGGCGAAGCATCTGCCTAGTCCGGCCAGGCAGACCCGATCGTTCGGGCAGATCGGGCAGATCAAGCGGACCTGATCGGGCCGCCAGCGTCAGGTCTTGGTTAGTGCGCGTTCCACGATGGCGGCATAGACCTCAGCAGCATCCATGCCTGCTGCCTCCACCGCCATGGGGAGCAGGGAAGTCTCCGTCATACCGGGGGAGACGTTGGCCTCCAGGAACCACGGACGCTCGTCCGAGTCGATGATCAGATCAACCCGGCTCAGGTGCTGGTGGCCGAGGGTGCGATAGGCGGTGAGGCTGATGGCAGCCGCTGAGGCGGCCGCCGAGCTGCTCAGGCGGGCAGGTGTGAAGAACTCGGTCGCGCCAGCGGTATAGCGGGCCTCGTAGTTGTACACGCCTCCGTCCGGGACGATCTCGACAGCCGGAAGGGTCTGAGCCTGGCCCTGCGCGTCCTCGACGATCGAGAGGGCAACTTCGACGCCCTCGATGAAGCGCTCGATCAGAGTGATATCACCATACGCATAGGCCGTGACCATTGCGGAGGGGAGCTCAGCCGCCGACCTGACGATGGTCAGGCCCAGGGATGAGCCGCCTCGCGCTGGCTTCACTGCCAGTGGCAGACCGAGCGCGTCGATCACCGACTCCAGGAGGGCGGGCGCCCCCAGCTCACGGAAAGTGGCATGGGAGAGCGCCATGCCAGCCGGGGTGGAGATGCCGGCCGCGCCCACCAAAGCCTTGGCGACGGGCTTGTCCCAGGTCAGGCGGCACGAAGCCGGCCGGGAGCCGATGTACGCAATGTTCAATGATTCCAACACATCCTGAAGGGCCCCGTCCTCACCGCTGGCTCCATGCAGTATCGGCCAGATGACGTCGGGACGCGAGCTCCTGATCGCCCCCAGCAGCGTCGGGTCCACATCCCGTATGTATGCCTCTGCGCCGGAACGGTTCAACGCATCGGCCACCCGCCGGCCCGAGCGCAGGGAGACGTCGCGTTCGTGACTGAGGCCTCCGGCCAGAACCAGGACGTGTCTCATGTCGGAATCCTCACTACGAAGGGAACGCAGGCATGGGCCCACGCCATGACAGGGGCCCTACGGGGCCCATGGGGAATATCACGCAGTGCATCATCACGAGAGGTCGGGAGCGGGGAACTGTACGCCCGTGGAGGGACCGGAGCCACGGCCGGTGGCGTCATACGGCCCGAAGGTCTCCAGCAGCTCCAGCTCGGACTGCACCACACCGGCAAACCGGCGCACGCCCTCACGAATGCGGTCCGGGTCGGGATAGCAGTAGGAGAGTCTGACATTGCGTTGTCCCGTGCCATCGGCGAAGAAGGCTGTGCCCGGCACGTACGCCACGCGCTCGGTGACCGCTCGCGGCAGCATCGCCTTGGCGTTCACTCCCTCAGGCAGGGTGAGCCAGACATAGAAGCCGCCGTCGGGGTGGGTCCAGGTCGCTTGGGGCAGCATGGTGCTCAGTGACTCGATCATGGCGTCGCGACGTTCGCGGTAGATCTCGCGGTAGATCTTGATCTGGGCCATCCAGTCAGAGGTGGCCAGGTAGGTCGACACGGTCATCTGCGCGTAGGCCGACGGACACAGGATCGCCGACTCGCTGGCCAACACCAGCTTCTCGCGGATGGCGTGTGGTGCCAGCGCCCAGCCAACCCGAAGCCCCGGAGCGAAGGTCTTCGAGAATGACCCGAGGTAGACGACGCCCTCGTCGGACAAGGTGCGCATCGCGGCATACGGCTCGCGGTCGAAGCCGAGCAGGCCGTAGGGGTTGTCCTCGAGCACCAGGATGCCGTGACGGTGACAGATCTCGACGATCTGCGGTCGACGCTCCAAGGACATGGTGGTGCCGGCGGGGTTGTGGAAGTTCGGAACGCTGTAGAGGAACTTGATCCGCTTCCCGGCAGCCTTCAGGCCCAGGATCCGCTCCTCGAGGGCCTGCGGAACGAGGCCGTCGTCATCGGAGGCGACGTGAGCGACCTGCGCCTGGTAAGCCGCGAAGACCCCCAGAGCGCCGACATAGCTCGGCGCCTCGGCGAGCACGACATCACCGGGGTCGATGAAGATGCGGGTGACCAGGTCCAGCGCCTGCTGTGACCCGGTTGTCACGACGATGTCGTCGGCGTGCGCGGAGATCCCCTCCAGTGCCATCACCTCCAGGATCTGCTCACGCAGGGTGGGGTCGCCTTGTCCGGAGCCGTACTGCAGGGCAGTGAGCCCCTGCGTCCTCAGCATCTGCGCGACCGTGTCGGCGACGGTCTCCATGGGCAGCGCCGTGAGGCAGGGCATACCGCCGGCGAGGGAGACGACCTCTGGGCGCGAGGCGACGGCAAAAAGCGCACGGATCTCCGAGGTGGTCATGCCAGCCGTGCGTCGGGCATAGGACTTCGTCCATGGGTCGAGTCGTGACCCATGAGGGCCTGCCGGTGAGGTCATGACCAGCCTCCTCTCCCGGTGATCGGGGATAAGTGGAACCATGGGGTATGCCGTGCCGTACAACGCGTGGTAGGAGTCTCCCATGTCAGGTTGCCTCTTATGGCGGATTGTCTCGTGATGGCGATGAGTATCACATGAGATGTCGCTGGGCTGGACTGTGCCAGCTGTGCCATGGCGGGGGGGTCTGGTCGTGAGAGGGGTTGGACGTGAGGTCTTCTCGCTGACACTTGATCGCCTCCAAGATCTGCCGGACTCATGCGGCTCTTGTATCTTCTGGGAGCTTGACCCGGCGTTGGCCGCCGGATCGATTGACGGTGGTGAACCGGGTCTGGACAAGGAGTCGTGGCTGTCCTCGGCGCTGCTGGAGTGGGGCAGCGTGGGCCAGGTCGTTTACGTCGACGGGGTTCCAGCCGGCTACATCACATACGCCCCACCGTATCTGGTGCCCCGCGCGACTGCCTTCCCGACGACCCCTGTCGCTGCCGATGCCGTGATGCTGATGACGGCCCGGGTGGTCCCTGACTTTGCTGGTCAGGGACTGGGGCGGGTGCTCATCCAGGGCGCGGCCAAGGACGTGATGCGGCGCGGGGTCCGGGCGATCGAGGCCTTCGGGTATCTCGGTGACCCCGACTCACCCAAGGCGGCCTGTGTTGTCCCCGCCAAGTTCCTGACGGCCGTCGGTTTCAAGACCGTGCGCGAGCATCGTACCTACCCCCGCCTGCGTCTGGACCTACGCACGGCTCTGACCTGGCGTGAGGACATGGAGGCGGCGGTGGAACGCCTTCTGTCTGCGGTCAGGGCGCCGAGCCTGAGCAAGGGCCGCGCTCCGGTGCCAGGACCATGAGCTCAACTGGTTTCTGAGGCGCGTCGTCTGTCTGTCCGAGCCGCGGCTCAGTCATCTCACTCCGTGGAGGATCGTTGCTTCGCGTTGTAGGCCGTAAGGTCTCCCAACCGAAGGACGCCGGTGGCGTTCGTGTCGTCCTCACCGAGGTACATCCGTTGAAGGGCGATGACGATCGCCTCGGCCAAGGTGTCCAGGAACGCCGGGTCGGCAAGTTGTGCCGCGTCCTCCTCGTGACTGAGGTAGCCCGCCTCGATCCGTACCGTGGGCATCTGGGTACGTTGCAGCAGTAGCCACCCGCGAGGGTGCGAACGACAGTCGGCCAGGCCGGTGCGGGACACGATCTCGCGCTGGATCAGGTTGGCGAGGTGCTCGCCCACCGCTGACCAGGCCCCGAAGCGTTCCAGTCCCCAGAAGAAGGTGGCGACCCCGTTGGCCCGGGACTGATCGGTAGAGTCGCAGTGCAGCGACAGCATGATGTCTGCATGCGCCTGATTGGCCATTGTTGCCCGGAGGAGATCTTCGGGGCCGGTCGTTGCCGATCGGGTGAACAACACGGTCACGCCGATGGCGCTCAGCCTGCCTTCGATCCGGCGGGCCAGGTCGAGCGTGACCTCGGACTCGGTCAGTCCGTGGGCGACAGTTCCGGTGTCATCGCCGCCGTGGCCTGGATCCAGCACGACTATCCGTCCGAGCAGACGATGGCCGGAGGTTCGGACCAGCTCCTCTTCGCGCAGGGTGTGCGGTGATCCCCCGGACACCGATCGGGTCAGATCCGCGAAGGCCCGCAGGGTCTGGGGACCGACGCTGCCGTCGACGGCCAGTCCCACGCCGCCCTGGAATCGTCGAACCGCCTGCTCGGTGTTGGTTCCGAACACGCCGTCGACCCGGTCGGGGGAGAGTCCAAGCGACAGGAGACGTTCCTGTAGCTCGGCCACGTCATCGCCCTGAAGCATGTGGCCAGGGATGTGCGAAAGCATTCGGTCGCCCAGCTTCCAATGGGCCCCGGCCAAGGCGATATGGGTCTGAGGTCCCAGCACTCCGTCGGCCATCAGGCCTCGCCGCTGTTGGAAGGCGCGGACGGCCTGGGCCACGTCCTCGTCGTAGACATCGGAGGCCTCGACGGTCGATCCGTCCTGTGTGTCGCGTGGAGCGAGGTCCTCGTCGTAGACATCGGAGGCCTCGACGGTCGATCCGTCCTGTGTGTCGCGTGGAGCGAGGTCGCCGGTGGCCTGCAACAGGGCGCGGATGGAACGCACGGCGACTCCCCGGTCGCCAAGGCGAAAGAGCGCAACGGGTTGGTCCGACATACCTACCCTTCAGGTGTGGAGCCGTCAGGGACGACAGTAAGAGGGAGCCTACCGGCAAAAAGAAGGCGGCGGTGTGCACCCATCGGGCTGCTGGCCCCGTACTGGTGCGCAGACGCGATCAGCCGAGGTAGTCGGCCAGCTCGCGGACCAGTTTGGGCTTGGGCAGTGCACCCACGAGGGTCTTGACAACCTGACCCTTGACGTAGACGTTCATCGTCGGGATCCCGGTGATGCCGTAACGCGCGGTGATCTCGGGGTTCTCGTCGGTGTTGAGCTTGACGATGGTCACCTTGCCGGCGTGTTCGGTCGCCAGCTCCTCGAGGATGGGGGCAACCAGGCGGCAAGGCCCACACCACGGCGCCCAGAAGTCGACGATGACCGGCACGTCACTCATGAGTACGTCGGTGTTGAACGTCGAGTCGGTGGTCTCCTTGGTAGCTCCCACGGCGGGGTCCTTCCTTGATGCTGAGTAGTGGAATGCTGAGTAGTGGAATGCGTGAGTGATGAATGCGGTTGAGGCCTTGATCCGGCACACCCCTGACCCGGGACACCTACAAGCCGACGCCAACCGTGTGGTCGGACTCTTGCTCGGCGCCTGGGTGGGTCTGTTCGGGGGTGGGGGTCTGTTCGGGGGTGGGAGCGAGGTCGCGGAGGTGGTGTTCGGCGTCCAGGGCCGCGGCGCAGCCTGAGCCGGCGGCGGTGATCGCCTGGCGGTAGGTGTGGTCGACCAGGTCCCCGGCAGCGAACACGCCCGCGATGTTGGTCGCTGTGCTGCGGCCCTGGACCTGGACGTAGCCCTGCTCGTCGAGGTCGATGACGCCCTTGATGAGCTCGTTGCGGGGGTCGTGGCCGATGGCGACGAAGACGCCGGTGGCGGGTAGCAGGCGGGTCGTGCCGGTGAGCGTGTCGCGCAGGGTCACCCCGGTGACCTTGTCCTGGCCGTGGATCTCCTGCACCGCGGAGTTCCAGGCGAATCCGATGGTGGGGTTGGCCATCGCGCGCTGCGCCATGATCTTGGAGGCGCGCAGCTGGTCGCGGCGGTGCACGATCGTCACCGACCGGGCGAACTTGGTCAGGAAGGTGGCCTCCTCCACGGCGGAGTCGCCGCCGCCGACGACGACGATGTCCTGGCCGCGGAAGAAGAAGCCGTCGCAGGTCGCGCACCAGGAGACGCCGTGCCCGGAGAGGCGCAGCTCGTCGGGGATCCCCATCTGGCGGTAGGCCGAGCCCATTGCCAGGATCACGGTGCGGGCCGACCAGGTGGTGCCTTCCCCGTCGGTGACCGTCTTGACCGGGCCGGTCAGGGACACCTCGGTGACGTCGTCGCGGACCGTCTGGGCTCCGAAGCGTTCGGCCTGGGCGCGCATGGCGTCCATCAGGTCGGGGCCCATGATGCCGTCGGGGAAACCGGGGAAGTTCTCGACCTCGGTGGTGTTCATCAGGGCACCACCTGCGGTGACTGCGCCCTCGAAGATGACCGGCGCCAGGTTGGCGCGGGCGGCATAGACCGCGGCCGTGTAACCAGCCGGACCGGAGCCGATGATGATGAC
>JGI24133J20442_1000471_pt1 | contig 12585 bp, 8 predicted proteins | sample BarGraNGADG00311_2_FD_20442 | JGI IMG/M metagenome (IMG submission 20442)
GGTGATAAGAAATCAGAAGAAAATTTTAAGGAGGCTGCAGAAGCATATGAGGTTCTGAGTAATGATGAGAAGAAAGCCCGTTATGACCGTTATGGACACGCTGGTCTGGGAAGCAATGGCGGTGGTTTCTCTGGTCAGGGAATGACCATGGATGACATTTTCTCATCATTCGGTGATATTTTCGGTGATGCTTTTGGTGGTTTTGGTGCTTTCGGTGGAGGAAGACGTGGACGTAGTGTGAACAAGGGAAGTAATCTCAGAGTAAAGGTTAAACTTACGCTTCAGGAAATTGCTGCAGGAACAGAAAAGAAAATAAAAGTCAACAAATACAATACATGCGACACCTGCGGAGGAACAGGAGCAGCCGATGCCTCCAGTTTATCTACCTGTTCAACATGCCGCGGCTCAGGGCATGTCACCAGGCTCACCAATACAATGCTTGGTCAGATGCAGACTACATCTGTCTGCCCCTCATGTGGTGGCGAAGGAAAAACTATAACCAAAAAGTGTATTACCTGTTACGGAGAAGGAATCGTCCAAAAAGAAGAGATTATCAAAATCAATATACCTGCCGGTGTCGGGAAAGGAATGCAGATGACGGTCGGTGGTAAAGGAAATGCTCCAAGGAGGGGAGGAATAAACGGCGATCTTCTGGTCGTAATCGATGAAGAGGAGCATGCTGACCTCATAAGAGAAGGTAACGATCTGATCTTTAATCTGTTTATAAGTATCCCTGATGCTGTACTCGGCACTCATGTAGAAGTACCTACTGTCGATAATAACGTAAAAATAAAAATAGAACCAGGCACCCAACCGGGGAAAATCCTTCGCCTCCGCGGAAAAGGATTACCTGAAGTAAATGGCTATGGCCGTGGTGATCTGCTTGTTAATGTGAATGTATGGATCCCCAAAAACATGAACAAGGAAGAGATGAAGATATTTGAAAAGTTCAAAGACTCCGACTCTTTCACCCCCGATCCGGACAAAAACGATAAGGGCTTTTTCGAAAAGATGAAAGGGTACTTTGAGTAATAACCCGTTGAACTCTGTGTAAAAGATTTCTCACCTTAGCCAAATATGAACTTACCCGGAGTTAAACCAGTATCGTTTAGTTTCGAGAGTTTTTTTTATATTTACACTTCATTTAAAATACCTTAAATTAATCTTATGGCACTTTTTGAAGCAAAGAATGTCACAAAACAATACGGCGACACGCTGGCGTTGGATAATGTAAGCATGTCTGTTCCGGAACAATGCATTTATGGTCTTTTGGGACCCAACGGTGCTGGCAAAACTACACTGATAAGAATCATCAATCAGATTACCGGACCTGATTCCGGCGAATTATTTCTTAATGGTAGAAAACTGATACCTTCTGATGTTCAGGTGATTGGCTATCTTCCTGAGGAAAGAGGTTTGTATAAAAAAATGAAGGTTGGTGAACAAGCCGTGTATTTTGCCCAGCTCAAAGGACTTTCAAAAGCGGAAGCTATGAAAAGACTTAAATACTGGTTTAAAAAACTCGATATTATTGACTGGTGGGGCAAAAAAGTCGAAGAACTTTCAAAAGGGATGCAACAGAAAGTTCAGTTTGTGACAACAATCCTTCACGAACCCAAACTTCTGATTTTCGACGAACCATTTACGGGATTTGATCCTCTGAATACTAAAGTTGTAAAAAATGAGATCCTTTTCCTCAGGGAAAGAGGAGCTACAATTATTTTTTCTACTCACAACATGGAATCTGTTGAAGAATTGTGTGATAATATTACACTTATTGACAAGGCAAAAACAATTCTTGAAGGAAGTGTTAATGAGATTCGTAGCAAATGGGCTGCCAATGAATATGATCTTGTATTTGACGGTGATGTGAAAATAGTGGGGAATGGTCATTATAATGTTCTGAACCAGCTGACAGAGAATAATAAAAGTACTATCAGACTGAAAACTACCGGTGATATCAATACAAATGATATCCTGCAAAACCTTATGAAATCGGGCAAAATCTTATCTTTTAATCCGGCGCTGCCATCAATGAATGAGATTTTTATAAGGGTAATTGAAGCCCGTAATTAAAACCTGCTATTAACATCGAAACCTTTCTATTATGAACAAGATATCCGTAATTATTAAAAGAGAATATATAACCAGGGTAAGAAAAAAATCATTCATTATAATGACTATTCTTGCACCTGTTCTTATGGCATCAATAATTATAGTACCCACTATTCTGATGGTGAGCCAGGGTGGTGAAAATAAAAAAATTGCAGTAGTTGAAGATAACTCTGATCTTTTCAAAGGTGTGGTTAAAAATACAAAAGAGGCCGAATTTGTCTACCTTGAAAACACTAAAGTTGAGGATCTGAAAAAAACGTTTGAAAAGGCAGGATATTATGGAATTCTCTATATTTCACCGGAACTGGTAAATACTCCTAATGCTGTTCAACTTATTTCAAAGCAACAACCACCGATTGGTCTTCTGCAACATATTGAAAATTCACTGAAAAAAGAGATCGAGAGGCAAAAGTTACTGACTTACAAAATTCAAAACCTCGATGAAATAATGAAAAACGTCGAGACAAATGTATCTGTTCAGACGATAAAGATTGATTCATCAGGAGTCGTAAAGAAGACAAGCACCGGGATAGCTATGGCCCTGGCCTACATATTTGGTTTCCTGATGTATATGCTGGTGTTCATTTTCGGATCCCAGGTTATGAGAGGAGTAATAGAGGAAAAAACAAGCAGAGTTGTTGAGGTAATTATTTCTTCGGTGAAGCCGATACAACTTATGATGGGTAAAATTATAGGTATTGCTCTTGTCGGTCTGACGCAATTTTTCATCTGGATTTTCCTTACTGTCGGAATTGTCACAGTTTTAAAAACCACAATTCTCCCGAAATCCAATATGGAAATCTCACAATCGATGCCACAGAACCTGATGTCGGGCAATCAACAGGCAGCAGGAACGAGTCAGGCTGCTGCAATGTCACCGCAGCTTGCCGAATTCTCAAGGTTATTTGACAGTGCAATGAATCAACCCTGGGGACTGATCATAATCTGTTTTATCTTTTATTTTATAACAGGATATCTGCTTTATGCGTCGGTGTTCGCAGCAATCGGATCTGCGGTTGATAACGAAACAGAGACGCAACAATTTATGCTTCCTGTTACCATACCTATTATTCTTGCGCTTATGGTCGCAATGGGGACAATGCAAAATCCTGAAAGCCCTCTGGCATTCTGGTGTTCAATGATCCCGCTCACATCTCCCATCGTTATGATGGCTCGCATTCCGTTTGGTGTACCATACTGGCAGATAGCCGTTTCAATGATATTAATGGTGGTTACCTTTGCTGCCTTTGTCTGGATGGCTGCAAAGGTTTATCGTACAGGTATCCTTATGTATGGAAAGAAAACCTCCTGGAAAGAGATGTGGAAGTGGCTTAGGTACAGCGGGTAAAGACAAAAGACAAAAGTAAAAAGAAAAAAGTAAATGTCTAAAATATTAGTCATTGATGATGAAAGGGCAATCCGGAATACTCTGAAGGAGGTATTGGAATATGAAAAACATGAAGTTGACCTTGCAGAAGACGGACCAAAAGGACTTGAAATGTTTTCATCCAATTCTTACGACATTGTTCTCTGTGATATCAAAATGGCTAAGATGGATGGCATCGAGGTCCTTCATAAAATATCGGAAACTTCATCGGATACACCGGTAATTATGATCTCAGGACATGGCAATATAGATACAGCGGTTGAAGCAATTAAAAAAGGAGCTTATGATTTCCTTGAAAAACCACTTGATCTGAACAGACTCCTCATTACGATCCGTAATGCCATGGATAAATCGACGCTTATTACACAGACTCAGGTCCTTAAGAACAAGGTAAGCAAGATGTATGAGATTGTTGGTGAGTCGGAAGCAATTCTAAAAGTCAAAAGCATGATCGACAGGGTTGCTCCTACTGAAGCAAGGATACTGATCACAGGTTCAAATGGAACCGGAAAAGAACTGGTGGCTCATCAGATACATGAGAAAAGCAGCAGGGCAAGAGGTCCTTTCATTGAAGTTAATTGCGCTGCAATCCCGTCAGAACTTATTGAAAGTGAACTTTTTGGTCATGAGAAAGGCTCATTCACTTCAGCCGTCAAACAGAGGATTGGCAAATTTGAACAGGCAAACGGAGGAACACTTTTTCTCGATGAGATTGGCGATATGAGCCTTTCCGCCCAGGCAAAAGTTTTGAGAGCTCTTCAGGAAAACAAGATCACAAGGGTTGGATCCGACAAAGACATTCACGTAAATGTACGCGTAATCACAGCAACCAATAAAAACATTAAAAAGGAGATCGAAAATAATGGATTCCGTGAGGATCTATACCACAGACTTAGTGTTATCCTGATTCACGTTCCTGCACTTAACGAAAGGGGAGATGATATCCCTCTTCTTGCAGAACACTTTAATACATTGATCTGCAATGAATACGGAATGAGTAAAAAAATAATTAAAGATGATGCTCTAAAAGAACTGAAAAAAATACAATGGACAGGGAATATAAGAGAGTTCAGGAATGTTCTTGAAAGATTAATCATCCTTTGCCCAAATGAAATCAGCGGAAAAGATGTACGTGCTTATGCTTTGCCTGTTTCCGGCAGTAACATTTAACTCTGTGACTTTTTACCCCCCAATCCCGCAAGGCGGAACTAATACTCACACTGATAATAATTTGGTTGTTGAAAAGTCCTTAGTGTACCTTTGTGATGACCTTTGTGTTCCTTTGTGGTTAATAATAAATAGGTAACCTATGTTTCGTACTGAAAAAGATTCTCTTGGTCAGAAACAGATTCCTTCTGAAACCTTATATGGCATCCATTCGGAAAGAGCCAGAGAAAATTTTCCTGGCAACTCCCCATTTCCTGTTGAATGGTACAAGGCAGTTGGCATCACAAAACTTGCCTGCTATAACACCTATAGAAAATTCCGTAATGCTGCTGAAGTTAAATTCCCAAAAGATCTGTCTCTCAAAAAAATCAACAACGATATCCTTGATGCATTAAGTGCATCTGCAAAAGAAGTTTCTGCCGGGGACTATTTTAATCATTTCATTATTCCTGCAGTACAGGGAGGTGCCGGTACCAGCATAAATATGAATATCAATGAGATTATTACCAATAATGCACTTCTTAAAACAGGTCATAAATGTGGTGAGTATAATTATATTGATCCTACAGAAGATGCAAATATATATCAGTCTACAAACGATGTAATTCCAACCGCGCTTACTGTCGCAGTAATGACACTGTTGCAATCACTCGAAGAAAAAATAAATTTTCTCCGGCAGAAGACAGAGGAGCTTGAGAAGAAAAACAGGGATAAGCTTCGTCCGGGTTATACTCAGATGCAGTCAGCAGTACCATCTTCATTCGGAATACTCTTCAGCAACTACAATGAAGCTCTTTCGCGCGACTGGTGGAGAGTGTCAAAATGTTCTGAAAGAATCAAACAGGTCAATCTTGGTGGTGGTGCAACAGGTACAGGACTATCTCTGCCCAGGTTTTTTATTATGGAAGTTGTCCCTGAACTTCGCAGTCTTACAGGACTTCCTCTGGCACACAGTGAAAACCTTTCAGATGCAACGTCCAATATGGACAAATGGGTAGAGATACATGCAACATTAAAAGCCCATGCAGTTAATCTTGAAAAAATGTCTTCGGACTTCCGTCTTCTGTCTTCGGACTTTGCAGGTGCAAAAACTCTTTCAATACCTGACCGTCAGATAGGAAGCTCTATAATGCCTGGGAAAATTAATCCTGTTATACCGGAGTTTGTCATTTCAGCCGCTCATAAAATATATTCAAATGATGTTCTCATCTCCTCTCTCAGCGGACAGGGTACGCTCGAACTGAATGCGTATATTCCTGTTATCGGATCGGCTGTTATTGAAAGCATTAATCTGCTTATCTCATGCAATTTAACCTTATTAAACAATCTGTTCACAGGACTGATTATAAATGAAACTGCAGGATATGAAGCTGTTATCAATAGTCCTTCTGTCACAACAGCTTTAAGTCCTCATATCGGATATCACAAGGCTGCTGAATTGGCCCAATTGATGAAAGATAAGAAGATCAGCATCTTTGAAGCCAATAGTATTTTGAAATTGATTGATGAAAATAAGCTAAAATCCATTCTGGAACCAGGCAATCTGCTAAAATTGGGCTTTTCACTGGATGATCTTTGAAACCAATCCGGATTCACTGAGGGTGTTGAAAAATCGTTAATTTTACAGCAAATTTCAGGGAATGGTTACCAAAGGAAGAGAGTCAAAACCTCACATCGGAATTTATGGGCGTCGTAACAGTGGCAAAAGCAGCCTGATCAACTGCCTGGCAGGACAGGAAATTGCTATTGTATCTGACCAGGCCGGAACAACCACCGACCCTGTTAAGAAATCTTTTGAGATCACGGGTTTTGGTCCCGTTATACTGGTGGATACTGCAGGTATAGATGACTCAGGGGATCTTGGACAAAAAAGAGTGGACAGGACAGTAAAAACACTTGAGACTGTTGATCTTGCCCTGCTTGTCGTTACTGAGAATTCATGGGGAAGATTTGAAGATGAGCTTATAAAGAATTTCCATGATCACGACCTTCCTTTTATTGTAATACACAGTAAATCTGATATCCAGGAGCCAACAGTTGACTTTAAAAATAAGATATTTTCAATCACTGCAACTTTACTCTTTGAATTTTCATCGGTCGATAAACGAAATTATGAGGAATTAATAACACTGATTCGTGATACAATCCCGGAACACTCATATAAAACGCAGACTTTGCTTGGTGATCTTATAAGTTACGGTGATATAGTAATTCTCATTACTCCGATCGATATTGAAGCTCCGGCCGGTCGCCTCATTCTTCCTCAAATGCAGGCTATAAGAGATATTCTTGACAATGAAGCAGTTGCCATAGTTCTGAAAGAAAGGGAGGTCGACGCTTTCCTTAAAAAGACAAAGATAAAGCCGGCTCTGGCAATTACCGATTCTCAGGTATTTGTTAAAGCCGACGCATCCATCCCTAAGGATATTCCTCTTACCAGTTTCAGTATTATGCTTGCCCGTTTCAAGGGTGATTTTGATAATTATCTCAAAGGCACTCCTGAAATATCCCGATTAAAAGATGGTGACAGGGTACTTCTTCTGGAATCATGTGCCCATCATGTCTCCTGCGACGACATCGGAAGAACCAAAATTCCCCGGTGGATAACCAAATTTACGGGTAAAAAGATTGAGTATGATGTTGTGGCGGGACTAGATACCATGCCCAGGCCCATAACAGAATACTCACTGGTAATACAATGTGGTGGCTGTATGATAACAAGAAAACAAATTCATAACAGGCTTCAGTCGGCAATCAGAGCAGGGGTACCTGTTACTAATTATGGTATGGCAATAGCCTATGTTCAGGGTATTTACGACCGGGCTATTGCGCCGTTTGTAAAAGGAGAAAGAAATCAGAATACATATCTGTAATATTCAAAACCATAATCTTTGTGTAACTTTTTCAACAGCCCAAGTAAGAACCTGGTTATATGTTTTTTAGCCCCTCCCTCCTGGGGGAGGGGTTGGGGAGAGGACAGCTAAAATCTGAAGTATATAAATGGCATAACTTCCGTAGTCCTCATCTGAAAGAGCAGGATTGCTATCAGCATAATAACTGCCAGCTGAGCCACCAGCGGTATTTTTATAAACAGTCCCCTGTATGACTCTTTGGTCTTTTCTGGCAGAAAATGAATTATATAAGCCACACCCATTAATAATAAGGCACTGCTGTAAGCAGGGAGTACGGTCATATAAGATCCCGGAGAAAAATTCTCAAATATCTGTTTTAACATAATCTTTACACTATCAAGGTCAGAAGCTCTGAAAAAGATCCAGCAGAAGTTTACAAACTGAAAGGTCATAAAGACACCAAGTAGTTTTCCAATCCAACTTCTACTGTTACGTCTTTTGAAAATTGAATCCCATATCCTGTTAATTACCAGTCCGATTCCATGCAATCCTCCCCATATTACAAACTTTAAGGAAGCACCATGCCATAATCCGCCTAGAAGCATTGTAATCATCAGGTTAAAGTAGGTACGTATCTTTCCCTTCCTGTTACCCCCTAACGAAATATAGAGATAGTCTCGAAGCCACTGCGAAAGAGATATATGCCATCTTTTCCAGAAATCTGTTATACTCTTCGCTTTGTAAGGTGAGTTAAAGTTTACCGGTAATCTGAATCCAAGAATCAATGCCACACCAATGGCAATATCAGTGTACCCCGAAAAATCACAGTAAATCTGCAGACCATATCCGTATATTGCCAGCAGATTCTCGAATCCGGAATACATTGAAGGGGCATCAAAAACACGGTCAACCAGGTTAATTGCAATGAAATTAGAAATAATTATTTTTTTTATTAATCCCTTGGAGATCATATAAAGAGCATGGCTGAATTCATGCTTTGAAAGCCGGAACTCCTGATAAATCTGAGGAATAAAAACTGAAGCTCTTACAATAGGACCTGCAACAAGATGAGGGAAAAAGGAAACGTAAAAACCAAAATCAATAATATTCCTGACCGGTTCCATTTTTTTCCTGTAAACATCAATTGTATAGCTGAGTGACTGAAAAGTAAAGAATGAAATACCGACAGGAAGTATTATATAACTCACGTCAAAGGATGTTCCGAGAATTGAATTTGAAAAACCTGAAAGAAGGTCATAAACTTTGAACTGAGTTCCGAATAACTCATTTATCGAATTGATAATAAATCCTGTATATTTAAAATAACCAAGAAGTCCGAGATTTGAGATTATACTTAAAAGAACAAAAAACCTCCTGGCAGCCAGTCTCTTCGATTTATAGATCAAAAAACCGCTGGTATAATCAATTACTGTTACAAAAATCAAAATAAATAAAAACAATCCGCCTGCTTTATAATAAAAGAAAAGGCTCACCAGAAAGAGGTAGACATTTCTGACCGGCAATTTTTTATATACCATGCTATATCCGGCCAGGACAAAAAGAAAGAATATCCAGAAGGCGGGCGATGTAAAGACAAAAGTTTTACCTGGATTAAAACTAAATATAGTTTCTATACATTTCTCCGCAATACTTTTTTCTCCAACATCAGACTTGTTTGTAGCTATAATGATCCCTGGAGGAATTGGGACATTGGCTGCTGCTACTACTGATCTTACCCGTTGAGCAGTATCAATAGCCGGGATAACAAATACTGAAGACGCCAACAGTCCAGCCATTGTATCTGCTCCCGGATAAGTAAAGTGAATATAGTCTTTCTGGGCAAGAGGAGGTTTTTTTTCTGCCCATTTAATAATTGACGATTTGCCCCCCATTGCCCTGTAGGAATCCCAGAATGCCACATCCGCCTTAAGTGTGGCTCGTTTCTGTGCATCAATTATTGCAGGTATATTCTTGTATGATATTATACTATCACCTTCATTTGCTGCCATATCTGTGACGCCAATAACCAATATATGTGTTAATGGTGAAATCTCCTTTAGAAGTGATATCTGCCTGACCAATCCTTTCTGATAATATGAATAATCGTCTCTGACATTCTTTACAATGTTCAGTCCATAGTGAAGAATAAACAGGTCGGGAGAAAGTTTTTCATACGATTCCCTGAGATTATCCTTATCGACCATTGTAAATTCGAGTCCGGCACTCCCGCGCTGAGGTATATTATCAACAACAACTCCATTTTCGCTTTCGATACTTATTCCATAAATATCAGGGCTTACCCTTCCTTCAAATTCAATAATGATGTCTTTTGCTCCTTTTAACCGGCAATTAATCTCATTGTAAGCACTACCCTTCTTTAAAGTATCTGATAACAATTCATTGTCATCAGCTTTAACTACGATTTTTACAATTCCATCTGTGTTTCCATAAAATATTCTTAAAATATCATACTGAGCTGAAGCACTGTCTGCAAATTTTGAAGGTCTTATCCTGACATAAGCTTTTACCGGTTCTGATGTTGTTTCTCCTTCAGGTAAGTATCTGCATATTGCCATAAAGGGACCCAGTTTCCGGTTAGAAATCTCCCCGCTTTTATAAGAAAGATAATTATACCTTTTCCAGTTTGAAGATGATCGTAACCACACCGATTTAGTGTACATTACAGGTATCAGAGGTAAAAAAAGCCCGGGGCCTGTTCCGCCTCTTCCCTTTCTTAATGTTTGGCGGAGATAGGATGTAATCCGGTCACCTTCAATCTGTGAGTCACCATAGTAAATTACCCTCACTTGTCCTCCGGAAAATCTGAGTGAATCAAGAATCTTCTCTAAAGGATTAGCAGATAGTTTTTCAGTAATTAAAGGAAACGAATCTCTTGCTGCAATTGTATCTGCAAAGATTATTTTAACCGAATCTGATGGTTGCTTTGGAATGCTATCAGGACTCTTACTTTTTAATATCAAATCACTTATAAGCTCAGCCGGGATAAACTCATAAATTGAAGGGAAAAGTTGATTTGCCGGAATTATGTAATGAAGACCGGTAAAACAGGCCAGAAAGATCAATAATAACAGGAATGACCTTAAAGGACGCATATATTAAGAAAAAATCAGCTCTTTTTCTTGATCTTCAGCTTCTGCCCAATCTTTATTTTACCAGGATCAGAGATATTATTCAATGCAAGTACCTGTGTTGTTGTAACATTATCAAACATCTTTACAATATCCCAGATTGTATCTCCATTACGGACAGTATAAGTAATAAACTCACCATCAGTTTCAACAGGAGCCATTGGAGCCAGCGTCTGGGAATTGGATGTTGCTACTTTTCCTGTCATCGCCTGTTTATCTTCAAATGACATCATATTGATCTTGGAAAAGTATTCAGTTTTTGAAAGATCAACATAAACTACCAATTTCTGTCCTACCCTGATAGTGTTTCGGTAAATATTGTTCCAGTTCCTGAGATCTGATAGCCCTACTTTATACCACTCCGATATGAATCCTATGTTATCACCATCCTTAACTGTATAAATCAGTTTTGTTTTGCCTTTTATATCGGTGGGCATATAAGAAGAGCGCGTTGGTTCGGCTATACGGGTTGACTTATTTAAATAAACATCTGATTTGTACCGTCTTATTGTATCATTCAAATCAATAAAATCTCCCAGATGGTTCATTGGCAAAGTAAGAACCTGTGGTTTTGAAGATCCGGGGATAAGGCCAGTCTTATATTGAGGGTTGAGTGCCCTGAGCTCTCCCAACGGAATCCTCATCACTTCAGAGATCTGTGCCAGATGAATATCCTTATTAACCATAATTGTGTCGGTAGCAACAGGAATATTAAGAGGCAATGGCTGTATATTATGTTCGGCATAGTAGCTTACTGCATAATTTGCAGCAATATATTGAGGAATATATCCTCTGGTTTCCCTGGGTAACTTGTAATATATATCCCAATAATCCTTCTTATTACCTGATCTTTTAATTGCCTTATTTACATTTCCGGGACCACAGTTATATGCAGCAATAACCAGGACCCAGTCATTATAAATACTATAGAGGTCTTTAATATATCTTGCAGCAGCATGGGTTGCCTTTAAAGGGTCTCTGCGTTCATCAACAACAGAGTTTATGGTAAGCCCGTACATACGGCCGGTACTGTACATGAACTGCCACAAACCGGTAGCTCCCGAACGTCCGTTGACAACACTTGGATTGAGAGCCGATTCTATCACAGCCATATATTTTAGTTCAGCCGGAAGCCCATAGGAGTCGAATACGTCTTCGATCATGGGGAAATAGTAATCTCTCAGCCCCAGAACTGCGCTGAATTTTTCCCTTTGCCTGATAGTATAAACCTCAATGTGATTCCGGATGATATCATTGAAAGGCAGCCTGATTATGGAGTTAATCTTATTCAACCTGCTTTCGTACACTGTATCAGGACACTGTAATCCTATAGAGTCACCCAGATATTCCTTCAGGTTATTCTTGATAGCTATTTTGACATACCACGTACTTACAAGGCTATCCAGATCCCGGGCAATTCTTTCACTACTATTGTCCGATTTAATAATAATAGTATCGGATACTGATGCTGCATTTGCATTCAGTACTGCGAAGAAAATTGTTATAACTACTGCTGTAAATTTCATAGTAAAATAATTTTTCAAAAAGTTACTTTCACACTCACATTTATCCCTGCCCCTACAAATCCACCCGGTAACGAAAATTGCATCGGAGCAACAGCAATATCCAGATTATTACTTATATCATAGTTAAAAAGGCTGGCATCAACATTAGCATCAAGTATCGAAATCAGATACCATCCTGCGATGCCAATATACGAAAGATCACGATATCTTTTATAGTAATCAACCATTCGCAGCATTGCACCTTTATAATATTCGTAAGTTGTAACTTCATAGCTTTTCGGATTAAAAATAGGATCATAGGTACTCCGATCGACGGAAGGAGATATTACTTTGAGATAGCTGTCTGTTGCTAATATATTATCCGTAAAATCCTGGTAGGCTTTCATAAA